>Ga0182021_10002957_pt1 | contig 20001 bp, 16 predicted proteins | sample 612E3MmetaG_FD_120493 | JGI IMG/M metagenome (GOLD analysis project Ga0182021, IMG submission 120493) | Permafrost microbial communities from Stordalen Mire, Sweden - 612E3M metaG (Illumina Assembly) | ecosystem: Environmental > Terrestrial > Soil > Wetlands > Permafrost | place: Sweden... | reverse complement strand
CCCGAGATGAAGGTGCTGTTTATGTCGGGATACACCGAGGACGCCTTCCTCCACGACATTGTCGAGACCGAGCATCGGCCCTTCCTGCACAAGCCCTTCACGCTCGAGGAACTCGCCCGCTCCGTGCGGACGCTGTTCGACGCTTGAGCGGGCCCGGCGGCTACAAATGAGTGCCGCGAACAGGGCCCTGCCGCTGACGGCCAGGAGCGCTCGTCAACGCTTCTTCGAGATCCGCTCGTACCTCTCCCGCACCCAGACGGGCTCGTCCGGCTCGCCTTTGTCTGGCATCTTCTTCGTCATCGACCAGCGGTGAATCCACGAGAATCCGCCCCGGCCTGCGTACTCATCCGGAAGCTGGTAGGCGCTGTCGCTCAAGGCGGCTTCGAGCGAAACGAAGCGGTAGCCCCGCCGCCGGAGCATCTCCAGCAGGTCCGGTAGCATCTCCGCATTCAACTCGTTGGCGTGGAGCAGGAGGACTTGCGGAAACTCGCGGCCCACCACTTCGACCGAGCGTGCCTCGAAGAACGCGACCACGGATTCCAGGTACGGAAGGTACGCCTCGCGCACCCTTCGCGCGAAATCGGTCTCGCGGCGCTCGAGCGCGTCGCGGTAGACATATGCGAACATCCAGTCCGAGTTATCGAACGTTACGGGCGCCTGGCGCCATCCGTGCTCGGCCAGAAACGCGGCCAGGCCCGCCTTCGTTTCGCGATCCGGCCCCGTATGGAGCATGGGCGAGCGGACCCAGCGCAGCCGCGGCACTCCCAGCAGCTCGCGCAGAACGGTATCGGCATGCAGGATGTCGGTCTCGTAATCGGCGAGGGAGGTCGAGTTGAGGTCGGGGTGGGAATAGGTGTGATTGCCCAACTCGGCGCCGGCATCCCTCCACAACCCCAGAACCGCGCGCCGCTGCTCCAGTGGCAGTTCGGAGCAATGGCCGGCGATGACGAACGCGGTGACCGGCACTTTCCGGTCCCGAATCGGCGCCAGCAACCGCTGCGTCAGCGACGCGAGCGAGTTCCACTCGCAACCACGGGGGCCAGCCTGCGCCGCGGGCAGATCGTCGATGGTGATCGCCACCTCCCGCCCGCCTCGCGCCAGCGTCGCCGCCAGCAGCAACCCACCTAAAACCCGGGCGAAACGGCCCATGGATTTGAGGATACCCTACGCGTCCCCAATCGCCCCAATTGCATCTAAGATAAAGACGGAGCGCGCCGCGACGAATGACTGCGGCGGAGAGGGCCGATGGGGATTCCGGTTGGCGTTGTCAAGGAGCTGTATCCGGGAGAACGGCGCGTGGCACTGGCGCCGCAGAGCATGGCGGCGCTGGCCAAGTGCGGCGTCCAGGTGCTGATCGAGCGGGACGCGGGCCGGGCCGCCGGCTTCCCCGACGCCGATTACGAGCAGAAGGGGGCGCGGGCCGGCACGCGGGCGGAGGTTCTCGCCGGCGCCCAGATCGTGCTGGCGGTGCGCACGGCGGGCGCGGACCCGGCCGGCGCCAAGCAGGACCTCGCGTCGCTCCGCGCCGGCCAGGCCGTCATCGGGATGGGCGAACCGCTGTCCGATCCAGAACCGTATCGCGAGTATGCGGCTGCCTATGTGACCAGCTTCGCGCTGGAGCTGATGCCGCGCATCACGCGCGCTCAGAGCATGGACGTGCTCTCCTCGATGGCCACCGTTGCGGGCTACAAGGCCACGCTGCTGGCGGCCGACGCCCTGCCCCGCATGTTCCCCATGCTCATGACGGCGGCGGGCACGGTGGCGGCGGCGCGCGTGCTGGTCATCGGCGCGGGCGTCGCCGGTTTGCAGGCCATCGCCACCGCGCGGCGCCTGGGAGCGGTGGTCAGCGGATACGACGTGCGGCCCGCGGTCAAAGAGCAGGTCGAGAGCCTGGGCGCGCGCTTCGTCACCCTGGGCCTCGATACCGGCGCGGCCCAGGATCAGGGCGGCTACGCCAAGGCCTTGGGCGAGGACTTCTATCGCCGTCAGCGCGAGTTGATGGCCGAGGTCATCGCCAGGCACGACGTCGTCATCACCACCGCCGCCGTCCCCGGACAGCGCGCCCCGGTGCTGGTCACAGGCGAGATGGTGGCGGGCATGGCGCCGGGCTCGGTGATCGTCGATCTGGCGGCCGAGCGCGGCGGCAACTGCGAACTCACGCGGCCCGGCGAGACCGTCGTCACGCACGAGGTCACCATCGTCGGCCCCCTGAATCTGGCTTCCACCATTCCCTACCATGCCAGCCAGATGTACTCGCGCAACATCACGGCCTTCCTCTGCCACCTCATCAAGGACGGCGCGCTTGCGATCGACACCGCCGACGAAATCACCCGCGAGACGCTGGTGACCTGGCAGGGGCGGATCGCGAACCGGCGCGTGCGGCAGGCGCTCGGCCTGCCCGAAGCTCCCGCCGAGGGCGCGCCGGAGACCACAGTCAACCAGACGAGGTAAATCGAATGCTCACCGATCTTGAAGTCGGCCTGTACATCCTCATGCTGGCGACGTTCCTGGGCCTGGAGGTGATCCGGCGCGTCTCGCCGCTGCTCCACACGCCCCTGATGTCGCTTACAAACGCCATCTCAGCCATCGCCGTGGTGGGCTCGATCCTGATCACCGGGGCCGCGCACGCGAGCACGTTCAGCCGGACCCTGGGTTTTATCGCGGTCACGGCGTCCACCACCAACCTGGTCAGCGGATTCCTCATCACGGACCGCATGTTGAAGATGTTCAAGACGCGGAAGCCGGGCGGTTCGAACGGGGGCCACCCATGACCGACTCCGCGGTCCAGTACATTTACATCCTCGCGGCCGCCCTGTTCGTGTTTTCGCTGAAGTGGATGCGCTCGCCCGCCACCGCGCGCCGCGGCGTCTTCGCCGGCGAGATCGGCATGCTGCTGGCCATCGTGGGCACGCTGATGCGGCACGAAGTGGTGGATTACAGACTCATCGCCGCGGCATTGGTCATCGGAACCATAGCCGGCGTGCCGCTGGCCTACCTCATGCCCATGACGGCGGTGCCGCAGCGGACGGCCCTCTCGCACGCCTTCGGCGCGCTGGCGGCGGCGCTGGTGGGCACGGCGGAGTATTACCGCGCAACGCCGCACGGCGCGGTCATGGTTGCGTTGGTATTCGAGACGCTGCTCGGCTTCCTCACCTTTACGGGGAGCATGATGGCGTTCGGCAAGCTGCAGGAGATTCTGCCCACGCGGCCGATCACCTACCGCAACCAGAACGTGATCAACCTGTCGTTGCTGGGCCTGGCGCTGTCGCTGGGCGTGTGGCTGATCCTCCAGCCGGAACAAACCTGGCTCTTCCCCATCTTCGTGGCACTGTCGTTGACCTTCGGGGTGTTGCTCATCGTGCCCATCGGCGGCGCGGACATGCCCACGGTGATCGCCCTGCTGAACTCCTACGCGGGGCTCTCGGCCGCGGCCATGGGATTCGCCCTCGGCAACCGGTTGCTGATCATCGCGGGAGCGCTGGACGGCTCCTCGGGTTTCATCCTGTCGGTGGTGATGTGCCGGGCGATGAACCGGTCGTTCACCAACGTGCTGTTCGGCGCGTTCGGCCAGGTGCAGACCAAGGCCGGGGGCGCCCATGAGGAGCGCACCGTTCACAGCGCGACGCCCGAAGAGGCCGCCCAGATTCTCGACGCCGCCCGCCTGGTGATCGTCGTCCCCGGCTACGGCCTAGCCGTTGCCCAGGCGCAACACAAACTGCGCGAGCTATACGACACGCTCACGCGCCGCGGAGTGGAAGTGAAGTTCGCAATACACCCGGTGGCGGGCCGCATGCCCGGCCACATGAACGTCCTTCTGGCCGAGGCCGACATTCCCTACGACCACCTGTTCGAGATGGACGACATTAACTCCGAGTTCGCGCAGGCCGACGTGGCGCTGGTTATCGGCGCCAACGACGTGACGAACCCGGCGGCGCGCACCGACAAGTCGAGCCCCATTTACGGCATGCCCATTCTGGACGTGGACAAGGCCCGCACCGTGATGGTGGTCAAACGCAGCATGAACCCCGGCTTCGCGGGCATTGACAACCCGCTCTATTACATGGACAAGACGCTGATGCTGTTCGGCGATGCGAAGGCCTTCGTTACGGATCTGGTCAAGGAGTTGGCCGAGGCCGCCAAGGCGGCGTGAGCCGGCGGCCCAGCCCGGCGCGGCCGGAGCGAGGCGGGAACGCCGCAGCGCGGCCCCCGTGCCGGTTCTCCCTGGCCGTGAATGCGGCCTGTCGCGTGCAGACGCGGAGCCGGCTTCAGCGGCCGCCGCTGGTGGTGAAGACGACGCGCCGGCGTCGGACACCTCGCCAAGCACCCCGCCGCGCGTGAATCGAGAACTGCACAGTGGCCCCGGCGCAGGGGACAGCCCTGCCGCATTTAAGAGGAACTACGCCAGGGGCGCGGGAGGCTTCCGGCTATTCCTGGGCAGGCATCTGCTGCTCGGATTCGTACCAGGCGCTGATCTTCAGGCGGCGGCACACCCAGCACAGGTGCTCGGCCGAGTTCGACGCGCACTCCGCTCCGCACACCACGCACTTCGCCGCCGGGGGCAACTTGTCGGGATGTGCCTCCCGCTTGGCCTTGGCCAGGATCTCGCTCGAGATCACTGGTTCCGTAGCTGGGATCCTCTTCCTGCGCATCAGAAGCTCACCGCTCTCACTACCACACTACCGCACCGGCCGCCGCCAACGGGAAACTTCAGCCCGATTCAGGCCGCAGCCTCATATCTTACGACGGATGCCGCCTCCAGGGAAGAGGAACAACGGGGACATTTTTGCCCCGGCTTCACCAGCGTCCGCCTTCCGGTCGCAACCACTGGTGTCTCAACAACGTGCGTGCAAATCGGGCAGTACGCCCAACCCTTGGCCTGTGGCCGGGTGGGCATCGAAATGGTCTGTGCCAGCTTCATCTTTCGCCTCCTCCGCTCATACAGACGCCGGTCACCCTCGCCAGGATGTAACAAATCGTAAATCTCGGTTTCGGCCCGGAAGGTACCGTACCGTACTGCTCGTACCCGGCCCAGCGATACCGCAACCGGCTTTTCCAGACGCCCCAACGCCTGAACCTCCTTCTGTTTTTGACCGGTCGCCTCCTTCAGCCCCGCCAAGTCGGAAGCCGCTCCGCTTGTCGCTCCATCGCAAGCCCCAGAGCCAGGAGGAGGATGAGGTCGCCACGGCCCTCCTGAACTCCGCATCCACGCCATTCCCAGCCTGTGCCACCCTCACTCCGCACCCTCGTCGGGGAGTCGCTGGTGACCAGCACCGAGACCTGTCCGTTGACAGTCGATCCCATAATGGGTACAATCGTACCTATCATGGGTTCGTACACCCTTCCGCGTGAAAACTCGATCGGGTCGGCGCTGTTCGGAGCGACGCGCCAGGCAGTGCTTCGGATTCTCTTTGGCTCGGGCGGCCGGCGTTTCTATTTCCGGCAGATCGTCCGTGCTGCGCGGCTTGGAACGGGTACCGTGCAGCGCGAACTTCTCCAGCTTTGGAAGGCGGGAATCATCACCCGAACGATGGATGGCATTCAAACGTACTACCAGGCAAATCCGGAATGTCCAATCTTCGGGGAGCTGCGTAGCCTTGTGCTAAAAACCTTCGGGGTTGCGGACGCGCTCCGTGCGGCTCTGCAGCCGCTTCAAAGCGGCATCGAGGTAGCGTTCATCTACGGGTCTGTGGCGAGCGGCAGCGAGACTGCGGCAAGCGACATCGACGTGATGGTGGTGGGCAGTCGGGTCTCATTGGATGATGTTGTAGCGGCGTTTGCCGACACGCAGCGCGATCTCGGTCGAGAGGTAAATCCCTCCGTCTACAGGTCAGAGGAGTTTTGTCGTAAACTTGCCGGAGGCCGACACTTCCTTACGAGTGTCGTCGCAGGACCTAAGGTCTTCTTGATTGGTGACGACAGTGAGCTTGCAGGACTGGCTCAAGTTCGGGTGGGTGAGGACGCACCGGACAAGCCAGCAGGAAATCGCCGACCTGCTCGCCGTCGCCGATCGCGATCTTGAAGCCTGTCAGACCACCGGGCTCGTGGCCGATTGGCGTTTCAATATCGCGTACAACGCGGCCCTGCAACTTGCCGCAGCGGCGCTCGCAGCCTCAGGCTACCAGGCTGAGCGCTCCAACCATCACTTCCGGGTGATTCAGTCGCTGGAGTTCACCGTCGGGGCAGACGCCAAGACCATGTCCGAACTTGAGGCCGAAGAAATGCGCTCGCTTGCAGTCTCCCTGCGCTCCTCAGTCCGGGCCTGGATCGCGAAGAACTATCCGGAATACGCGCCCTGATGCCGCTGCCCGAACCCCTTGGTGACATGGCGCCTGGTCAGGCGCGAATCGGAGCGCCGTGTCCGATCATAATAGGATGGCAATGAGATGAGCGCTTCTTGCGGTCTGTGCGTTCTATGATTTTGTAGAACCAATAACTTGCAATCCTCTCGGCGCAAGGTTCCGTTTCCGCGCATCATGGCGATCATACAGCGGACGGGATGGCAGGCGACGTTCGAGAACTGGAGTGCAAGCAGGCGAGACGGCGTGAAGAACCCCGTCGCCGTCTTCCTCTGGAAGTCCGGCTGGAAGTCCGGCGTCGCCCGTCCGCGTTTTTCTGCTATCATTCCAATCGGAGCGTATTCGAAGGGCTGGCCGGCTCCCTATAATTTGATCCAACACCATCAAATTGGGGGTCCGACTCGTTGGTACGCTGGTGAGCATGCTCCGGCGAAAGCGTCTGGAGAAGCCTGAAGGCGTCCGGGGGACACCCGCCCCGTTCACAAGACAGGGGTCAATGAAGGGTTTCGGTTCACGTTCGACGGGGCGCTCCTTTTTCCTCAATTCATGAATCTGCTTTTTATCGGGGATGTCTTCGCATCTCCGGGCCGCCGCATCATCGCGGAACACCTGGCGCACATCATCTCCCAAGAACACATCGACCTGGCCGTCGCCAACGCCGAGAACGCCGCCGGCGGCTTTGGCATCACGCCGCTCATCGCCGAAGAGCTTTTCGCCCTGGGCTTGGACGTACTCACTTCCGGCAATCACATCTGGGACAAGCGCGAGACTGCCGAATACCTGGATCGCCAGCCGCGGCTCCTCCGCCCGGCGAATTACCCCGGCAGCACTCCGGGCCGGGGCGTCCACGTGGGGCGCGGCCGCAACGGCGTCCTGGCCGCCGTCATCAACCTTCAGGGCCGCACCCACATGCTGCCCATCGACGACCCTTTCCGCAAGGCCGACGAGATCCTCAACGCCCTCGATCCCGCCGTCAAGGTGCGCCTGGTCGATTTCCACGCCGAAATCACCAGCGAAAAGCAGGCCATCGGCCACTATCTCGACGGCCGCGTCTCCGCCGTTCTGGGCACGCACACCCACGTCCCAACCGCCGACACCCGCATCCTGCCCAAAGGTACGGCCTATCAGACCGATGTCGGAATGACCGGTCCGTACGATTCCATCATCGGCGTGGACAAGGACGTCATCCTCCGCCGCTTCCTCACCGGCATTCCGGTCCGTATGGAAGCCGCCCGCGGTAAGGTAGAATTGCATTCTGTGATCGTTGAAGTGGACGAAACCACCGGTGCGGCCACTTCCATTCGGCGGTATACTATCGCTCCTGACGGATAACGCGCCATGCCAACCGGGCTGATTCCGATTATCGTCGAGGTGATCACCACCCTCCTGTTCTGCGGGGTTCTGATCTACCTGCGGAAATCCATGACGCGCAGGACCGTCGCGTTCTGGATCGCGCTGTGGGTGGCACGGGGCGTGATTTCGCTGGTCGCCATGCGGTTCGTCTCCGGAGCCGACCGCTTCACCTTCCTGCTCTACGCGCCGCTCCAGATCGCCATCGCCATGGCCCTGGTCATCATCGCAGTCCGCCTGGAGAGCCAGAAGCAGCAGCTTCGCTCTCTCAATGAGGAGCTGGGGCGGCTGCGCAAGGACGCCGCAGGCCATCTGGATCTGGATCCCCTGACCGGACTGCACAACCGTTCCGCGCTGGCGCGCTGGATGGAGGAGCAGAACGGCTTCGAGGGCCTCGTCGTGGTCAGCGACATGGACGATTTCAAGCAGATCAACGACGGCTACGGGCACCTGGTGGGCGACGAGATCCTGCACGGCGTCGGCAAGCTGATCCGTTCCTCCATCCGCGACGAGGACATGGCCTTCCGCTGGGGCGGAGACGAGTTCGTGATCTTCTTCCACACCAGCGAGACCAAGCTGGTGGAGAGCCGGATGCGCAAAATCGAAGGGCACCTGGCCAGCTTCCGCATCCGCCAGCACGGCTCTCTCCCCGTCCATTTCAGTTGGGGCGTCACCACCACAGTCGGCCGCCCCCTCCGCGAGAGCGTCGAGGAAGCCGACCGCCTGATGTACGAAGCCAAGCGCACCCGGGGCGGCAGAGCCACCGCCGGCCAGTAGGACCGGCATCCTGGCCGGTCCCACTCGGGCTGCGTCAGCCCTTCAGGTTCTTGGTGGCGAAGTCCCAGTTCGCCAGCTCCCAGAAAGCCTCGACGTACTTGGGCCGCGCGTTGCGGTAGTCGACGTAGTAGGCGTGCTCCCAGACATCGCAGGTCAGCAGGGGGTTGTCCTGAGTGGTCAGCGGGGTTCCCGCGTTGCTGGTCGCACGCAGCTCGAGAGTTCCCGCCGGCGTCTCGACCAGCCAGGCCCAGCCTGAGCCGAACAGGCCGACGGCGGTTTCGGTGAACTGTTTCCGGAACTGCTCGAAGGACCCGAAGTGCCGCTCGATGCGTTCGAGCAACGCGCCCGCCGGCTTGCCCGCCGCATTCGGGCTGAGGCAGTTCCAGTAGAAGCTGTGGTTCCAGATCTGCGCGGCGTTGTTGAAGACCTTGCCCTCGGAGGAGCGTACGATGTCCTCGAGCGGCAGGTCCGCGTACTTGGTGCCGGGAATGATCTGGTTCAGGTTGTTCACGTAGGCTTGATGATGCTTGCCATAGTGGTATTCGAGCGTCTCGGCCGAGATGTGCGGACCGAGCGCGTCTTTGGCGAACGGTAGTGGAGGAAGTTGAATCATAGCTGCGCCCCTATCGCGTGAGTTCTACCCTCAGATTCAGCATAGCGCGGGCGCGCCCGGTGTGCTTCCCCCTCGGGCGAGCCAGGCCCTGTCATCCACCTGGAGGGGGGCGCCGCTGGGCGCGCCGGCGCTGGAGCGGACAATACGGGCCGTCGGTCGAATCCCGGAATCCGCGGAAGTCCATCGAGCGCACGCTTCAGCACAGCCTCCTCCGGGCGCGACCCTGCGGCAGCCGCCGGCCGTGCCAGGCGCCGCACGTTCGGCCGCGATCCACCGGAGACGGTGGTTTTCAACCATCCCAGCCGCCCGGATGCCGCATGCAAGTGATTGCTGGTCAACCGGTTGCCGTTTGGTCCGCAGCGTGCATGATGGAGAGTGTCAAAGGAGGTCCATCATGAAGACTCTCAGAGTTCAGCCGGTGATTCGCCAGGCGCTTCGCCTGGTTTGCGTTCCGCTGCTGGCGGGCGGCCTGATGGTTGCGCAACAACCGCCGCCTCCGGCGCAAACTCCGGAGCAAGCCCCTGCGCAAGCTCCCGTGCAGCTCCTCTCGCCGCAACAGTTGGACAGCCTGGTCGCGCCCGTCGCTCTGTACCCGGACGCGTTGCTCAGCCAGTTGCTGGCCGCGGCCACCTATCCGCAGGAGATCGTCGAAGCGGGGCAGTGGCTCGGCCAGAACCGCAATCTGCGGGGACCGCAACTCGTGGATGCGGCGCGCCAGCAGAATTGGGATCCCAGTATCCAGGCCCTGGTGGTCTTCCCGGATGTAATCGGCCGCATGAACGCCGACATGCGCTGGACCACCGACCTCGGCAACGCGTTTCTCGCGCAACAGGCCGACGTCATGAATGCCGTGCAGCGGATGCGGGCTCAGGCCATGGCGGCCGGCAAGCTGCGCTCAAACGCGCAGGAAACCGTCACGACCGAGAGGCAAGGCGACCAATCGGCGATTGACATTCAGCCCGCCGACCCCGAGGAGGTCTACGTCCCCAACTACAATCCCGAGTATATCTGGGGACCGCCCGCCTACGGTTACTATCCCGGGTGGGACTACCCGGCTTTCGGCTTTGGATACGGTCCGGGCATTTACATCGGAGGCTTCTTCGGCGGCCTAGGTTGGGGCGGTTGGGGCTGGGGACCGAACTGGTTCCGCGGCTGCGTCGTCCAGAACCGCTTCTTCTTCGATCATTACGGCTTCGGCGGGCGCGGATTCCGCGGTGGCGCCATCTGGGCGCACGATCCGGGCCACCGGCTGGGCATCCCGTATTCGAATGGTGCGCTCGCTCGCCGCTACGGTGGAGCTTCAGTGGCGCGCGGCGGTTTTGGCGCCGGGCGATTGGGCGGACAATCCTATGCGGCGCAGCGGTCCAACTCGGCTCCCCGGGCCAATGCCGCGCAAGGCGGCGGGTGGAGTCGTTTCGGCCAGGGTGCGCAAAGCGGATACCGCGCGAGCCCGTCGTACGGCGGCAGCAGCGGATACCGCGCGAGCCCGTCGTATGGCGGCAGCAGCGGATACCGCGCAAGCCCGTCCTATGGCGGCAGCAGCGGATACCGCGCGAGCCCGTCTTACGGCGGCAACAGTGGATACCGCGCGAGTCCGTCCTACGGCGGCGGCTACGGCGGAACCCGCGCCGCGCCAGGCGGCGGCAACAGCGGATACCGCGCCGCGCCCGGCGGCGGCAGCAGCGGATACCGTTCGAGCCCGTCTTACGGCGGCGGCAGCAGCGGATACCGCGCCGCACCCAGCTACCGCTCCGGCCCGTCCAACGGCGGCGGCTATGGCGGATACCGCGCCGCGCCCAGCTATCGCTCCAGCCCCTCGTACGGCGGAGGCGGCGGATCCCACGCCAGCCGCTCCTATGGCGGCGGTGGCTCGAACCGTTCGGGCGGCGGCTCCCATAGCGGTGGATCCGGCGGCGGCCGCAGCAGCGGTGGTGGAAGTTCGAGCGGTGGCCACGGCCGCCGCTAACCAGCCGCACAGTTGTCCAGCTTGTCCTCGTGGCGCAGGCCGTCCGGCCTGCGCCATTTTCTTGAGCGGCGGTCTTGGTGCCGGCCGACCGGCGGCTACTTCGCCGGAAGGGTCGCCTTGGTGGCGCCGGTCGAAATGCCGCCGTCCACCAGAAGAGTCTGTCCCGTCACGTAACGGCTTTCCTCCGAGGCCAGGAATACGATTGCGCCGTCCAAATCGTCGGGCCGCCCGGGCCGCTTGAGCGGAATCCGATCGCAGATGTACTCGACCCAGGCCTGGTTCTCATACAGAACCTTGTTCTGCTCGGTGCGGAACCAGCCCGGAGCGAGACAATTCACGGTGATGCCGTGCGGCCCCCAATCGTCCGCCAGGCTCATGGTCAACTGTTTCACGCCCCCGCGGCTGGCGGTGTAGGGCGCCAGGCCGGCATACCCGAAAACACTCGTCACGGAACCGATATTGACGATCCGGCCGTAGGCTCGCGGAATCATCTTGCGGGCGATCGCCTGGGCCACGAAGAACGTTCCGCGCAGGTTGGTGTCGAGGACAAGATCCCAGTCTTCCGGAGTGACTTCGAGCGCGGGCTTGCGCACGTTGCAGCCGGCATTGTTCACCAGGATATCGATCTTCCCAAAGGCCGCTTCGGCGGCGTCCGCCATTTGCCGGATGCTCTCGGTTTCGCGCACATCGAGCTCGAGCGGCACGGCCCTCCGGCCGAGGTCTTCCACTTCCTTCTGGAAACCGCGCAGAGACTCCAGCTTGCGGCTGGTGATGACCAGATCCGCCCCCGCCCGCGCCAGGGCTCTGCCGAAATGTTGTCCCAAACCGCGGCTGGCGCCGGTGACCACCGCCACGCGCCCCGTGAGATCGAAAAACTCGCCCATTCCGTGGCTCCTCTCTCTTACGGCTCCACAATGACTTTCATGAGGTTCGCTTCGCGGCGATAGAGTCTGTCGAACCACGCGGCCGCCTCTTCGAGCGGCACGCGCGCGCTGATCAGCGAGTCAACGGAAACCGCTCCGCTCGAAAGCAGCTCGATGCATGCCGGGTATTCGCCGCTGGACGCGCACGACCCTTGCAGGCGGATCTGCCGGGTCACGATGGACTGCAACGGCAGCTCCACCGCCGGGCTGATATTGCCGATCAGGGTGACGGCGCCGCCTTTGCGCACGCAGGCGATCGCCGTCCGGATGGGCTCGGTCGCTCCCACCGCTTCGAGAACGGCGTCCGCTCCGCGCCCGTCGGTTGCCGCAAGCACACGGGCCGGGGCGTCGCAGGTCCGCGAGTTGAGAATCTCCGAGGCGCCCGCGCTGGCCGCCATACTCAGCCGGGCGTCATCCACGTCGATTGCGATCACGCGCGCAAAGCCCGCGGCCCTGGCCGCCTGGATCGCGAGCTGGCCGATCATCCCGCATCCGACTACGACGGCCGTATCCCCCATCCCATGCGGAGTCAGATTCACCGCATGGACGGCGACCGAGACGGCTTCGATCATGGCCGCTCGGTCGAACGGCAGCGACTCCGGCAGGCGGTAGAGGATGCTTTCGGGGACGGCGATGAATTCGGCAAATGCGCCGTGACGCCGGTAATCGCCGCACGAGACGCCCAGCACCTGGCGGCGGTCGCAGAGGTTGATTTCGCCGCGCCGGCAGAAGAAACACGCCCCACAACTCACCGTGGAATCGAAGGTCACGCGATCGCCCGGCGTCCAGCCATGAACTTCGCTCCCCGCGCGGGCAATTACGCCGGCCGCTTCGTGACCCATGACCAGCGGAGGAATCCTGCGGCCCGTCGAGCCGTCCAGACCGTGTACGTCGCTGCCGCAGATCCCGCAGGCACGCACCCGGACCAGGACATCGTGCGGACCGGTCTCGGGCTCCGCGAGGTCGGCCATTTCCAATTGCATGTACTTTGTCAGCAGCAGCGCTTTCATCCCGGCGTTCCTTCAACCCGATCTTCTCACACGCTTCGGCGCGAGACTCGAAGGCGGCCGGCTTCCTGGCGCGGTTTCCGCTGCCACGCGACGCACGTTCCCGGAGCGAACCGGATCACGGCCATAGCGTAGTGTCCACGAAGTAGCTGGGCAGACGAAACGATGGCTACCGGGCCAAAGGCGGCGCGTCAGTGGACGATTCGCTTCCACTCACTCCGGCCCGAGGCTCGCAAATAGTCGAGACACTGCGCGGTCGGTTCGTTGGAGAGATGACAAGCACTTCTTCCACGAGGAATCCGTGGAGCGGCGCACGCTGGTAGACTCTCTCCAGGAATCCCGCGCCCAGAGTATTGGACACTTCGAAGACAGCTCCGAGCACTAGCTCGGTTAAGGCATTGAAGCATCCGCGTCCATCCGTGTTAATCAGCGGCCCATTATCACAAAGTGCCGTTCTCGACCAAGACTTTCCCAGTTATTATTGGCCGCCGATAAACACCGATGAACGCCGATTTTCCGGATGATCTCAGGATTCGATTGTTCAGGTATTTCGTGGACACTGCCATAGCGTGTGACCGGGACGGCCCGCTTCCTGCCTGCCGTCTACCCGGGGCCGAGGCGCTGTTGGATGGACGGGATCCAGGATTCCTGTGCGCTTGGCTCCATCGTCCTGGCGATGGCCAGCGCCTTCCGGTACACGGGCCTGGCTTCCGCGTCTCGATGCATGGCCGTCAGAACGGCTCCCAGCGTCATCTGCGGCTGCATCGCATCCGGGGCCAGCGCCGCCGCCGTCCGCGCCTCCTCCAGCGCCTGGTCAAGTTGCTGGCGTCCCAGCAGAGCCTGCGACCTTCGAACATGGCCCAGGGCCGACGCCAGGGGGACGTTGAAGGTCCCATCGAACACGAAGACCCCATGCTCGATGACCGCCGTGGGACGCAGGTTCTGGAAGTCGCGATAAGGATTCAGCACGTTCGAGCCAAGCTCGTAGCCGCTGAGATCCGAAGCGCTGATGAGCACCGGCCCCTCGATGGTGGGAGGAGTGTCGATTTGCTCGCCGAACCAGTTCGTGTCGGGGGTGGGAAGCGGACGGCATGGAATCCCGTAGCTGGCCGGCCTGATGGCGGGATCGACGAAATATGCAAACCAGCAGTTCTTTACGCCGCGCCCATCCAGGTACTTCTTCGTGCCGATCAGTTGCTGGCCCCAGTCGGTATTCGAGTCGGTGAGGTATTTGTAGGTCGCCGATGGGCCTCCCCACAACTCGTTCGAGTAAGCCATGTAAGAAGTCGGGAAGGCGCCGAGCGAGGAGACCGCGTGAAACAGCAGCAGCGCTCCCAGGGGATAGATCCAGCGGCGGTCCGCTCGAATGAAACTCCAGGCGGCGCCCGCGGCCAGAACCGACGCGAAGATAAACACCAGCAGGATATGACGCGCCCCAATGTTCAGGTGCGATCCCATCGACACCAGCATGTAGATCAACGGCGGGATCGTCAGGAAAAGGATCTCGCGCCAGCGGTTCAGCCTGCCTCGAGCGATGGCCACGACGGCCAGCGCCGAGAGCAGCAGCAGCGCCAGCGTGGATTTGACGGCGAACGCGACCGGAAAGTAGAACCACACGCCGTGCTCGTAGACCTTGCCGAAGATATAGCTGGGCATGAAGTTGGCGACGGCGCGCACGTCGGTGAGGCCGTACAGGTAAGACTCCGGCAGCAAACGCCAGCGGGCCAACGTCAGGATTCCTCGCGCCTCAATCGGACTCAGGCCCCGTACCGTCTCGGCCAGCGGCGGATTGATGTGCAGTCCATCCGGACGGGCGGCGTACCGAAACCCGTAGACGCCCCACAGAATGACGACGGCGATGGCTGCCACCGCAAGGATCGCAGCGGCGAGCCGGAGTGCCTGTCTGCCCCGGGTCTCCGGCACAGGCGCACTGTCCGCCTCCGGGCGATGGCGGCGCCGCAGAACTTCGGTCAAAGCCAGGAGCGCCAGCATGGGCAGCAGCAGGATCGCGGAGTGCTTGGTAGCCGCCGCGAGCCCCCCCGCGAGGCCGGTAACTGCCATACGCCAGAGGGAAGGCGCCTTTAGATACCTGTAAAACGCGTAGATGGTGCCCAGCAGGAAGCAGGCCAGGCCGGCGTCGGTGGTGACCATGGCCCCATGCGCGAGCAGGTTGGGCTCGAAGACCACGAGCGTGAGAGCGATGAACGCCGCACCTCTGCCGAACATCTCCCGGGCCGTCAGGAAGGCGATCAGCGCCAGGAGCACGGTGAAGATCATCGCCGCCATGCGAACCCGGAAGACGATCGTCCCGGCGTCGTTGCCGTAGATGAGGTCGCGGCCGTCAAAGTAGGCTTCGCTCTTGAAGTAGCGGTTCTGCAACTCGGGGACCTTGAGCGGCATGGAGAGAAGGGGGACCGTGGCGACCATCTTCACCAGCGGCGGATGCTCGGGATTCAGTCCGAAATCGGCGCGCTTCCACGACATGTATCCCGCAAAAATGTGGTCGCCCTCATCCCAGCTCAGGGACTCCAGCCGGACCGAAAGCGCCAGTTGGAGCATCAGAACGCCCAGGAGCAGGGCTACCCCGGCGACACTCAACACGCGCCGTTGATCCCTGGCCATCATGCCGCCGGAACCGGAACGTCGCTCACGTGAATCTCGAAAGCGCAGCGCTTTCCGCCGCGCAGAACCGATTCCTTCAGTTCCACCCGGACCTTTTTCTGCAGAAAGGTCTCCCAGGTGTGTTGCTGCCACCCCAGAGAACAGTCGCAGGCCAGCCGTGGAGTGTTCTGATGGAGGCTGATCAACGGGCAGAAGCAGTCTGAGCGGTCCGGCGAGGTCATGGTGATGACGCCCTTCTCGCGGTCCCAGGTCACTTCGTCGCCCGAGGACCCCTCTTTCATCAACTTAGAGAGGCCGTCGAAATCGCCGCGATACTTCACGATGGTCTGATCCCAGCGGCTGGAGCAATAGCTGCCCAGGTCATGCAGGGTCTGGCTCAGGTCCTTTTTGTCCATCCGATCCGAGAGAAGCTGGAGCATTCTGGCGTAGCGCTCCTTCACAAACCGCAGGCGCCAGTCCTCGGGGTTGGGGGTCTCGCTGGCAGACAGGCTGGAGGCGGGAATCAGGCCTCCAGCCGCGCAGGCGCACAAACCGGCCGCGCAGGTACTCAGGAACTCTTTTCGATCCATGGGCGTTCTCCTTCGATTCGGTTTCTTCAATCCGATGACGGACAGCTCGGGTTGAAACGAACGGCGCACTGGTCCAGCTTCCCCCTGTGGCCGCACTTGTAGCTCAGGCTACCAAACGCGGAGCCTGGGAGCGATTCGCCGCCGGAGAGATCGACAGATTTCGACACATTCATCACTTGCTCGGGCTTGATCTTCCGGGCAAGATACCCGGATGAGCGCTTCCTGGAGTCGAAGCCGGCTGCCGCGAATCCCCGTCCGTACATCGGGATTGATGGTTACACCCGGCGGGCGGCGCGCTCAATGGCCGCAAGCTTGGATGTGTCTGTCGGTGTAAGTGTCTGAAAACAGGACGGCTGGGCTGGGGGATGTCGCGCCGCCGCCGGGCGGCCGACCGAAGCGGCCCGTTGCGGCTTCGTTCGCCGCGCGGTTGCATCGGCAGCCGGCCGGCCGCTTCGTCTTCGCCCGCGCACGGCTCCGCCGGCCGGCCGAGGCGATTCTCTTCGGTCACCGCCGCCCGAAGTTTCTTTCTGAACTGGAAACAATAGGTTGGAGAGCGGCCGATAGGAGCCGGCCCGGCCCCGGGCCTATGCTCGGAGCCGAGAAGAGAGAGTGCGGTCCAGCCTTTTTCCCGCTTTTAAGGCCCCAGAGATCCCGCCTTTACCCATCCAGAACCCGCAGACACGCCGGGCTCTCTCTTCCCATTCACATGACGCCGGAGCGGTGATGGTGTGAACGCGCATGGTGGTGTCAGGCTCGACAGCCCTTTGAGCGTGCCGCGGATCGTTCCACCCGCCTCTACCCAGCCAGCCGCTCCTCCGCGCCGTCCAGTTTCCCACGCGGCCCCGGCCGTGCGAACCCGCCATCGCCGTTCTGCGCGGCCAGCGCGCGGCGCATGTTCTCGAGGGACCACTCGAAGGCCTGCGGGAGCACGTACGGAAAGGCGCCCTCGCTGCTGCCGTCTCCGGCGGGGCGGGTGCAGAAGTGCCGCAGGAGTTCGACCAGCGCCGGGTCCCGCCAGCCCTTGCGCGCTTCCACCTCCAGCGTGCGCAGCGCGTCGGAAACCGGCAGCGCGGGCTTGTAAGGCCGTGCCGAGGTCAGCGCGTCGAAGATGTCCGTCACTTGCAGGATTCGCGCGAGCAGCGGTATCTCCTCCCCCCGCAGCCCGTCGGGATAGCCGCCTCCGTCCCACCGCTCGTGGTGGCTGCGCACAATCGGCAGCACTGCCGCCAGGGTCCGGGCCGGACTACAGATCTCCACTCCCTTCACCGTATGCAGCCGCATGACCGCCCATTCGTCTTCGGTCAGCGGGCCGGGCTTGAACAGAATGGCGTCCGGGACCGAGATCTTGCCGATATCGTGCAGGTAGCCGCCGCGGTGCAGCGCCAGCAGTTCGGCGTGCGGCAGGCCCAGGGCGGAGCCGAGCGACGCGCTCATGATCGCGAGCCGCTCGCAGTGGCCGGCCGTGTAGCTGTCGCGGTGCTCGACGGCCTGCGCCAGCGCGAACAGCAGCGTGTCGGCTTCGTCCAGAGCATCCAGCGCCTGCTTGTGGCGCAGCATGGCGCGCACCCGCGCCCGGATCAGCGCAGGAGGCGCCGGCAGCGCCAGGAATTGGTCGGCCCCCGAGGAGATCCCCGCAATCTCCGACTCCTCTCCTTGCAGGCTGCTCAACATGATGACCGGAATGAAGCGCGTCTCCCGGTCCGCCTTCAGCGCGCGGCAGAGCTCCAGCCCCCTCCATTCGGGCGAGACCTGGCCCAGAACCACCAGATCCACTTTCTCCCGCTTCAGCAGGCCGAGAGCGTCGCGTGCCCGGGCGCTCTCCAGAATCCGATACCCTTCGGGCCTCAATACGCCGCGCAGCACGCGTCGGTTGATCTCCTGGCCGGCCACGATCAGCACCGTTTCCGGCGCCTCGTCCCAGTCCCGCATGCAGTTCGGCCGCTGCGGGCTTTCCGGGATCGAACTCAGGAATGGATTAGCTGCCGCCACCGGAACCTCAAAGGGTGTTTATCGGCCCGATCCCGCCCGAGTTTAGAGACCCGGCGCAATAATTTGCGGCACTCTGGCGCCCCTGCCGCGCCCGCCTGTCGCCGGGCGAGCGGCCCTCCGCCCCCGCCCGCACGCCGTCTGGCCGCCCTTCCCGCCGCCGTTCCGGTTGACTGCCCGGCGCCCGCCCGCTAAAGTAGTGAAGGTACTCGGTCTTCCTGAAGTCCCTATCGTCTAGCCCGGCCTAGGACATCGCCCTTTCACGGCGGTAACGCGGGTTCGAATCCCGCTGGGGACGCCACCTTCCGCCTCGGGCTCTACGCCGAATCCGCAGTGCACCCGCATCCGCAACTGAGAGATCCTATGGAAGATCCCATGCACTTCGCGAAGAATCCGCTGAAGCGAACCTTGCTTTCGCTCGCGCTGGCATCCGGCCTGGCGATTACTCAATCGCGCGTTGCACCGCAATTGACGGCGCAGGAGCGCGAACAACTGAGACAGGTCTACCGACAGGCGCTCGAAGTCCCCGTGCAGCAGTTCGCCGATCTCTCCGAACCTGCGTTCTGCGCAAGCTTCGGGGAACGACCGTCGTCCTGGCGGATTGGCCCGTTCTTCAAGGACGAGGCTCTGACCTTCACGAAGACGCGTCCCATGGATGACCCGACCGGAATCGGCTGGCGGTCCACGATTCTCGGCAACCCGACCCTGATTGAGCGCGACGGCAACCTGCACATGTTCTATCGAGCCTACCCGAGGAAGGAATCGCTGAGCACCCGCATCGGCCACGCCGTGCTCGATGCCAGGAAGGGCTGGGAGGATCTGTCCGGTCCGCCCACCTTATGGCCCACTGAGCCGGATGAGATCGATTCGGTTGAGGATCCGAAGATCTATCGGCTCGGCGATACCTACTACATGTTCTATAACGCCGTCTGGAACCCGAGCCCGGAGTTCTCGGCCCGCGTCCGCCAGGGCTACCGCGATTGGGGTGTGTTTGTCGTCACCAAGCTGGCGACTTCGAAGGATCTCACGCACTTCGACAAGCGGGGCCAAGTCGTCCCCTATGCGGTCTCCAAGGGCTGGTCGAAGGGGGCGGTCATTCCGCGCAACGGCCGCGGAGAAGCTGTCCGTATTGGCGGCAAGTTCTTGATGTTTCTCAGCGAAGGCTGCGGCGACGCTCAGTTCATCGGCTACTCTGACGATCTTCTGAACTGGCAGTTTCGCCAGACCACCTATCTGCGCATCCAACCGGAGATGGGGCGGATTGCGGAGGTTGCGTGCAGCGTCGCCGAGTTTGAGGCAACCAAACGCTACTTCGTTCTCGACTTCTTCTACGTCGATCGGAACAAGCAGTTTCGCGCCGCCCAAGCGCTCTACGGCGTGGAGGACCCCACCCGGACGCTGGCCATTGAAGAGGGCGGCTCCCTGGCGTGGGGCGGCCTGCTCCAGTACAAGGGTCGCTGGATCGTAGCGCAAGGCTGGGACAGCCCGGCGGACCGCCAGGAGATTTACTTCTACCGCTCTTCGGGCAGGCCTCGAGTCGGTTCCGCACGGTGAACGTCGGTACAGCTCAGGCGCTTCATTCCGGCTTCAGCGCAATGCGCCCTCGGAGGGCTGCTCGCCGGACAGCCCGCGCACGTTGTGTGATCGATAGAATCCCGAACGCTGGGTTGAACATCCCGGCGGAGCAGGATAGACGTGAAGAGTTTCCGAAGCGGGGCGAGCAAGGGACGCCAGATCCCAAAAAGCCAAGGGCCTGTCAGGAAATAACAGATCCGATACTTGCCGGTAGAGTAGGACAGTGAGCGCGCGGCCAGGCCGCAGCTCACTGTCCCCTCGTCGAACCGGACGTGCGGATTTCCCGCATCCGGCTCTCCTGAAAACCTTGGTCAGTG
>Ga0182021_10002956_pt1 | contig 20002 bp, 16 predicted proteins | sample 612E3MmetaG_FD_120493 | JGI IMG/M metagenome (GOLD analysis project Ga0182021, IMG submission 120493) | Permafrost microbial communities from Stordalen Mire, Sweden - 612E3M metaG (Illumina Assembly) | ecosystem: Environmental > Terrestrial > Soil > Wetlands > Permafrost | place: Sweden... | reverse complement strand
GATAAATCTTCATATAAGCAACGACAAAGTAACCGTGTCACTTGATTCCTCTTTGATCCCGCTATTCAAAAGAGGATACAGGCAGGAACAGGCTGCTGCCCCACTGAATGAAGTTCTTGCTGCCGGAATGTTGCTTATTTCAGGCTGGGATGGTTCAAAGGATCTTATTGATCCAATGTGCGGTTCAGGGACAATCCCTATTGAGGCCGGCCTTATTGCCTGTAATATACCTTCTGGTAAATTCAGAAAATTTTTTGGTTTTCAGAAATGGAAAGGTTACGATCCGAAAACATTCAGAATTATCATGGAGGAAGGTGAAGCCGGGATCAGAAAATCTTTAGTGAAAATATCCGGATACGATATCTCAGATATTGCAGTAAATCAGGCTGTTAAAAATGTTGAAAGTGCAGGGTTACGCGATATTATATATCTTGCTAAGTCTGATTTTGAGACACTTAAATTGGATGAAAGTGAAGGTGTTATATTTATTAATCCCCCTTATGGAGAACGGCTGCTTCCGGAAGAAACTGTATCACTTTATAGTATGATAGGAACGACACTTAAACATAATTTCAATGGGTATACAGCGTGGATTATTTCCTCAAACAAGGAGTCGCTTAAACATATAGGGCTCAAACCAAAGGAGAAACATATTCTTTTCAATGGTGCGCTAGAGTGTTGTTTCAATAAATATGAATTATATAAAGGTAGCAGAAAAATAAGGTTGGTGTGAAATCAACGGAAATTGGCTGTTTATCATACTAAATTCTGATTTTCATCAAAAAAACATAACAATTGTTTAAAAATAAGTAAAGTGAATAAGTTAAATTTTGGTTACTTTATATTTTTATTATATTTGTTATCAGAAAAGATTGTGACCTTTCTAAAATGAAGCTTAGATGAGCTTTAATGTAGAGAATTACCTTACAGACCAGACTTCCGGCGATATTGTTCTGAAATACAAGGGCAATATTAATTCGGATGTAATCAACCATGTACTCGACACTGTCGAGGGCAAAATGGTTGAAGCTGATGAACAGGCAAAACTTCGGAAAAAGGTCTATAATGTTCTCGTTGAAAGTCTTCAGAACCTTTATCATCACGTTGATCCTGTACCTGTAGATTTTGAAGATCAAACATCAGAAAGGTACGGTTTGCTGATTGTTAAGAAGATAGACAGCGGTTATAAGATCATAACAGGCAATTTTGTTAACTCCGAGCATATCGAGAAGCTTGAGGAAAAGATAAAAAGAATAAACAGATCAAGTCACGAGGAGATAAAAGAGCTATACAAGTTTATCCTGAACCATCAGAAAATCTCTCAGAAAGGTGGTGGTGGACTTGGGTTAGTAGATATTGCTAGAAAAACAGGAAATCCACTTGATTATTCATTTCAAAAATATAATGATAAACATTCATTTTTCTATATGAATATTTTAGTACAGGACGATATTTAAATTTAAACTTTTAAAATTTGACTAATATGGAACCGATCATCATTGAAGGAACACCAAAGACTCCTACTGTAAAGTTTGATGCAACTGAAGGTGTATTTGAAATTAAAGGACGTTCAATTCCTGAAAACTCAGTTGAGTTTTATAAGCCGCTGGTCGACTGGCTCGATAGCTATAAGGAAAGTCCACTTATCAAAACCGTTGTCAATATCCGACTCGAATACTTTAATACGAGTTCCTCAAAATGTATTCTTGATGTATTCAAGAAGCTCGAAGCTATTCATAAAGCCAAAAATGAGGTTGAAGTGAACTGGTATTATGAGGAAGACGATGAGGATATGCTCGAAGCCGGTGAAGATTATGAATCTATTATCAGGGTGCCATTCAAAATGGTAGAAATTGTTGAATAATGTCCTGATAAATATTTAATCCCGATCGGTTTCATTCCAAATATTAAAGAGGCTGTCTCTTCTGAGGCAGCCTCTTTAATTTATAATATGCAGAGTTAATCTGATCCCTTTTTAGATCCCATTAATAGCTCTCCGGCATCGAGAAGCTTCTTAAGCAACCTGAAATAAAGAGCAAGATAAAGCAGCAACGTCATGACCCAGAGGACCATAACATTAACAACATAAGTATTTACATAAAATCCAAAGATCTGTTTTCTGGGTGCATAAAAATGTGCCTTAATGAATTTATGTTCACCATCCTTAAAAATCGGATCCATTTTCTGAACAAATTCTCCATTATATTCAATAATCTGTTTAGTATCATTTTTAGACTTGACAAATTCTTCAAGTTTTTTATTGGTATAATCATCGCTAAGTTTTCGAAAAGCCTTGCTGTCTGCTGCATTCGCCTTCTGCTTTAAATCGTCCTTTATGTTATATGCTGTTAAATTTTGTTTAATATAAATCTTTTTAATGCGATCAGCATACTCCTTAGCTGCCACAACGGCTTCATGAGTTATTTTCCCCGGCACAAAGGAATCAATATAGGTAAATTGTTCATCGGGATTAAGCTTAAGCTGTTTACCTAATTCATTCTTCACCAGGTTAAGATCTTTATTGAAGTCCTCTGCCTTCTCTGCCTTATCAATATTATTGTCAATATTATCAAGCTTGCCTATCAGTTCTGGACACCAATAATCTTTATAGAATTGAGCTTGGCTTATATCCTGATCATATTTATAAAATTGCCTTTCATATTTATTATTAACGTATTGTTCAACAGCGAGGGCCTCATAACCCCATCTTGCAACTATTCCTTCCCCATAAAATGGTATCGATACAGGGGATGATAAATTGGGATTCAACTTTTCAAATTTGACCATCACTCCACTTAATATGATCTGAGGTATGACAAGGAATGGAATGAGTATATAGATGGTAACCACAGCTTTGAAACTGTCGGAGATCACCAAACCCAGCATATTGGAAGAAGCCCAGCAGGAGAATAACACAAGCCAGTATTGAAACATCATCCCTTTAATCTCTGTTATGCCATTACCTATTATAACAAAGGTAAAAGCCTGGATAGCTGAGATTACAAACTGAACGAAAACCTTAGACATCAGGTAACTATTCCAGCTCAAATTAAGAAAGGCTTCCCTTTTTAATATCTTCCTATCCTTGATTATCTCTTCAGCACTAACAGTCAATCCCATAAAAATTGCAACAATTACTGACATAAAAATATAAACAGGAAGATTTTCGTTGTCAAATAAAGTATAATGAGCATTACTTTCGCTGCTATTGAAGTATTTAATCAGGATGGCCAGAAAAAAGGCCAGGACCGGAGCTTCCAGTAATGTGATTATAAGATATTGTGTGTCAGCAATTTTTGAAAGAACGTCACGTTTAGTGAAGACGATAAACTGTTTATATTTATTTGGAGTTTTGAAGTTAATCTCCGGAATACCTTTCCCTTCGTCGAGAGTTTCCTCTTTGTCAAGCAGAAAATTTTTATAGTAGTCGCTCCATTCTTTTGGTGAAACCTTTCTTGTGCTGGTGGGTTGGCCATATTCATCGAGTACCCTTGCCTCAACAATGTTGAAGATCTGTTCAGGGTTCACATTACCGCATACATGGCATTCACTTTCATTGTAATTGGCGTGATGGATCCTGGTTTTAAAATAAACAATAGATTCTATCGGGTTACCATTATATATAAGGTGTCCTCCGGTATCCAGTATTATCAGCCTGTCGAACATTTTGAAAATATCAGAGGATGGCTGATGAATTACAACGAACAGTAATTTACCTTTCAGAGCAAGTTCCTTCAGAAGGTCGAGGATATTTTCAGAATCCCTTGATGATAAACCTGAAGTGGGTTCATCCAGAAACATTATTGCGGGTTCCCGGATTAATTCCAGTGAAATATTGAGTCTTTTTCTTTGTCCTCCGCTGATCTTTTTATTCAGAGGGCTTCCGACTTTCATATCTCGTATTTCATAAAGACCAAGATTTCTGAGAGTTATATCAACTTTGGTATTTATTTCCTCTTCGGTAAGGTTATCGAAGCAGAGTTTCGCATTGTAATAGAGGTTCTCAAAAACAGTCAACTCTTCAATCAACAGATCGTCCTGAGAAACATATCCTATAAGACCTTTCACTTCTTCTCTTCCGCTATGGATGCTTACTCCGTTTACAACAACTTCACCGGAAAAGGGTGGATTGATCCCATTGAGAACACTTAGCAGGGTTGATTTACCGGCACCGCTGGCACCCATTATGCCTACCATCCTGCCGGATTCCTCTTCAAAGCTCATTGGGTGAATTCCTATTTTTCCGCTACGGAATCTGTATTCAAGGTTATTCACCTTATAGACAACCCTGGAAGCCTGCAGTTCCTCGCGAAGGAATTGCTGAATTACATCGCTGTAATATATAGGAGAAGATTTCGGATCCCTGAGTGATGAACCCGGATTGAATGGATATACTTTATCTTCCTGAAGGAGTTGCCCATTCATGTAAAGTTCACCAGTTTGGGTAAATCTTACAAAATACATACTCGCAGAATGAACGAATAATACCCAAATCTTTCCTTTGACAACTTCACTATAAAGATGTTTTACTTCAGAGTCTTCATGCTCCTCTTTATTATCGATAATCAGAACGTTTGGAGATTTTGGTACGGAAGTAAATGGATTCAAAATGAAACTCTTGATCAGGCTATGTTCGGCCTGGTCTACATTGAATGATTCTGATACTGACTGGATAAACTCAAGTTCCAGCTGACTGACTTCAGCTCCTTCCGATTTGCAAAATTCAAGTAGCTGTACCAGCACTATTATCTTCTGATCCTGAGTGAGTTGGTCATTAATATCATTGCAGATTCTTAAAACCCTTACGGAAATTGCAGCCGTACGTCTGTCCTGGCTGCTCTTCTTTTGTTTTGCCTGAGCTTCGTTATAAAACTCATCAAAGAATCCGAGATATTGTTTAACAAGTTCCTGGTTAAGCTGGCGATTCAGAAATGCTTCAACAACGCCCCTTCTGTCGCTATCATTGCTTTGGGGCCTTGCTATAATCGCAAAGAGTTGCATCAGGGCTTTTAAGATCTTCTCACTCATTGTTAACTATTTAATTAATTCAAACAGGTCTTAAATAATCACCTTCTGTTTAAAATATTTGAAATCGTTTGTAAATCAGAATATTGGAAGATAAATTATCTTACAAATATAAATATTAACGGATGAAATTAATAATTTGCTCCAAATATTCCTAATGTCATGTCAATTAAATATCAGCATGTCTTGTTTAAGTGTTTTATGATAAAAAAGTGTCATAATTATTTTGGAATGTGCACTTTTGATTGCAGGTTTTTCTTCTTTTTCTCAACCGAAAAACCAAACTTGCCAATATATTTTCCTGTTTCATAGTACTTTCCATGAGAATAGCATAAAGGTACTGCTAAATCCAATCTGAACAATCCGGTTTTATTATCAAAGAGCTCCTTATCAGCATGGACGGCAACAACTTCAGAAATAAACATATGGTGTGTCCCCAATTCCTTAATCTCCTTCACGATACATTCAATATTTACCGGAGATTCCATTATTAAAGGAGCCTTAACTTTTGCCGCCGGACCGGGAGTCAATTTCATTTCTTTGAATTTATCGTTTCCCGCACCGGATTTTACACCGCACCAGTCGGCAGCATAGGCAAGTGCCTTTGTTGTAAGGTTTATAACAAATTCACCGTTTCTTTTAATTATATCATAAGAGTATCTGATGGGTCTGACAGAGATATAGCACATTGCAGGATCAGTACAGATAGTACCAGTCCATGAAATCGTTAAAATGTTGTATTCCGCTGGTACAGATCCGCAACTGACCATAACAGCAGGAAGAGGATAAATCATTGTTCCTGGTTTCCAGAGAATCTTGCTCATTTAGAACCTTATTTGGATATTTATTATTGGGAGATATCAGATTGATTTAAATATTGTTAAAATTATCCTTATAGAAGTCTGATATTCAAAATATTTTATACAGTTTTGATTATCTGAATGATCTTAAACAAGTTTCGGTATCGCTGTACAGTTCAAAAATTGTATTGAGCTTGAGTGTTTCGAAAAGAGCTTTTACAGATGGCTCAGCATTAGCAAATTTTAATGTGCCATAATTATTTCGCGCAGCTTTAAATGAAGAAAGAAAACATCCGAACCCTGAACTGTCTATATATTCGACACCCCTAAGATCTATCACCAGCTTTGCATTGGCATTTTCAAATACTTTTATGATCTGGTCCCTGATATCGTCTGCAATAAGTGCGTTTATCTTATTTACTGTGAAGGTCATTACTTCCACATTGTCTCTTTTTTCAAAATTGACCATTAAATAAAAGTATTACAGATTATTAATATAGTTTTCCAGTTCTGCCACCGCCAGTTTTGCTTCCATTTCATACCTATTAATATATGATAAGTAATTTTCTTTGTTTTTTCCCACTTTCCCTTCAAGCTCAAACGTTTTAAGCATAGTAGCAAGATCATTCATTCCCATTATCGCAACAGAAGATTTTGCTTTGTGTGCCAGCATACCGAGTGAATGAAAATCATTCCTTGAATGAAGAGTTCTCATCTCATTTGCTATTTCAAGAACCTGACTGCGGAAAATATTTGCAAATTCAATTAGAGTTTCCTTATCCCCACCTGATACTGTATCTAGGTACTCTGTATTTATGTATTCAAAGTTCATAGTATTCAGGTTTATTATGGTTTGTATTGGGCAACACAAATAATTAAGAACAAAAATAATATTTTTTTAATAGCGTTTGTTTATAACACAGGATAAGACCGATAATAATTGTCATTTTTGAAAACAGTAAATAATTGTTAATTTTAGGGTGAGAAAAACCTGAGGTTATGAAGTGTACGCATTTATTTGCTATTTTTCTATTACTGTTGACTGCTTCGGCAAATGCGCAGATGGATATATCCATAAGCAGGCGAGAGTTTAAAATAGATAAACCCGGTATGAATGAAGCATGGAGGCATGTGAAGCACGGCAATTCTTTTTATTCAAAGGGAGGTATCTGGTTTTCCAATGCATTTAGTGAATATCAGCAGGCATATACTTTTAACTCCGGTAATGCTGCCTTAAATTATAAAATCGGGGTATCATGCCTTTTCTCAGACAAGAAAGATGAAGCTTCTGGCTTTTTATTGAAAGCCTTTGAATTGAATAAAGATGTCGCAAGAGATATCTTACTTCTCGTTGGAAGAGCTTTAATGTACAACGGCAAAGACAGCGATGCGATTAAAGAATTTAATAGTTATCTTACATCACCGGGGAAAAAATCGAAAGAAAATATGACCCTGGCAAAAAGATTAATAGAAGAATGCAATGCTGCTAAGATTGTTACAAAAGATACATTAAGAGTAGAAATAAATGATATGGGGGGTAATATTAATTCCTCTGCTGACGATTATTCAGTTGTCTTATCATCAGACGGGCATAAAATGTTATTTGCCTCCAGAAGAGCATTAACTGCCAAGGCTGATAATTATTATCCCGATACAAAACTTGATGAAAATATCTTTTCTGCTGATTATATAAACGGTGCATGGGGAGTTGCGATGCTGTTTGATAAGAACCTTGTGACCAAATTCTGTGAAACTCCTCTTTTTATGAATGATGCCGGAAATCAGCTATATATTTATGTCGGCTATGAAGGTGACGGGGATATAAAAGTTTCGGAATTTAAAAGGGGGAAATGGAAGACACCTCAACCTGTGAAGCTAAATATAAACACAAAATATCCCGAAACCTCATTTACTATTTCCAGGAAAGGTGATGAAATTGCTTTTGTAAGCGACAGGGGTAAAAAGGGGCTCGGCGGAAAGGACATCTATCTGATCAAGAAGATTAACAATCGGAGATGGTCTAAACCTGTTAATATGGGTCCTGCCATTAATACTTCCTTTGACGAAGAATCGGTCAGGTTTTCTGCTGAAGGAGACACTCTCTGGTTTAGCTCGAAAGGACATAATTCCATTGGCGGTTTTGATATATTTTATAGCACACGTGACGCAACAGGTAAATGGAATGAAGCTATTAATGCCGGATATCCAATAAACACTACGTGGGATGAACTTTTTTATAATCCATCACGTTCCAATGACAGTACATTCTATTTTGTCTCAAACCGAAGTGGCGGAATAGGAGGGCTGGATATCTATAAGGGGCGTTATCTGCCTCCTCCCAAACCGGTTGTGATTCCGGAACCAGTTAAGGTTATTCCAATAAAACGTGATACAATTGTTGTCAGAGATACAGTTGTGGTCATTAAAGAGGTACAAAAACCTGTTCAACCAGAGGCTCCGAAAGAACTTGTTCTTTATTTAATTGGCAGAGTAACTGACTCAGAAACAAAAGAACCTGTACTGGCACGGATAGAAATTTTTGATCTAACAACAGATCAGATTATTACGACCACGGCCAGCTCGGATGTTGATGGATCATACAGAGTGAAACTTCTGGCCAAAAAATCTTATATGGTTAATCTTCGGGCAACGGGGTTCCTTTCAGATATGAGACGGGTTACGATTCCAAATACATATACGGAGGAGTTTTACACGCTTGATGTTCCTCTTGTAAAATTTAAAGTGGGGAAAAAAGTCGTGATGAATAATATATTATTCGAACTGGGAAAGGCTGTTCTTACAGTAGGATCCTATGCTGAACTTGATAAACTTGTTGGTGAGCTGCAGGATAGCCCGCAAATAAAAATTGAGATATCAGGACATACAGATAATACAGGTAACCCGGTGGTTAACGCCAGACTTTCAACCGAAAGGGCAAAAGCAGTAATCGATTATCTGGTCAGGAAGGGCATTGACAGTAGTAGGTTAACTTACCAGGGTTTTGGCTCTGATCAGCCGATTGCTGACAATGCAACTGCAGCCGGCAGGGCAAAGAACCGAAGAGTTGAATTTAAGATTTTGGGACTCTGAAAACCTGTTATTAATCATAATTATTTATGATTTTGATTGAAAAATAGTCTTTTCAAAATTTCTATTTTTGCCCCGTTAAAATAATTAATTAAGTTTTATGAAAAATACTGCCTTTAATCAATTTCATATTTCTCTTGGTGCAAAAATGGTGCCTTTTGCAGGCTACAATATGCCCGTAGAATATTTTGGCATTACCGAGGAACATATTACCGTAAGAGAAAAACTTGGAGTATTTGATGTATCACGTATGGGGGAATTCCGGGTTACAGGGCCGGACGCTTTTAAATTTATTCAGTATATCACTTCCAATGATATATCTGTTCTGAAAAATGGCAAAGTTCAATACTCTTGTTTCCCAAATGGTAGAGGAGGCATTGTTGATGACCTTCTTGTTTATAAGTTTAATGATGAAGAGTATCTTCTCGTTGTTAATGCCGCTAATATAGAAAAAGACTGGAACTGGTGCGTCACACATGCTTCAGGGTTCGGAATTAAGATCGGAAAAGAGCTGGTAAATGAGTCTGACAAAACAGCACAGCTGGCAATCCAGGGACCCCTTGCGCTTAAAGCCATGCAGAAGCTTACCAAAACAGCTATTGTGGATATGGAGTATTATACTTTTAAAATAATTGAGTTTGCTGGAATTCAAAAGGTTCTTTTTGCTACGACCGGATATACCGGCTCAGGCGGGTGTGAGGTATATGTCAGGAATGAAGATGGTGCGAAATTATGGAATGCTGTTTTTGAAGCCGGAAAAGAGTTTGGGATCAGACCAATAGGACTTGGAGCTCGTGATACTCTCAGGCTTGAGATGGGTTATTGCTTATATGGGAATGATATAAATGATGAGACCTCTCCAATTGAGGCTGGTCTAGGATGGATTACAAAGTTTACGGGGGGAAAGGACTTTATTGACAAGTCTTTGCTGCTGAAACAAAAAAATGAAGGGGTTGAAAAGAAACTTAAAGGTTTCGTGATGATCGAAAGGGGAATTCCTCGTCAGCATTATGAAGTAGTGGATTCATCAGGCAGAATTATTGGGGAAGTTACATCAGGCACTATGTCTCCGATGATGAAACAGGGAATTGGTATGGCATACTTGTCGAAAGGATTCTGGAAGACCGGCACTGAGATCTATATAAGAATACGAAATAAAGATCTGAAGGCTCAGATAGTCGATTTACCGATTTATAAGAAAGATTGAAACTAAGAAAGAATCTTGGTTGATATTATTCTGCATTTACCACTTGATATGAGCAAGAAAAACCTCGAAGTCTGTCTTTCACCGGCAATTTTCAACAGATATGAGAACAAAGATGCAATAGTTGTTATTATTGACGTACTCAGGGCCAGCTCAGCTATATGTACCGCCTTTTCGAACGGTGCACTTATTATTATTCCGGTTGCAGAAATCCATAATGCAAAAGAATTCAAAAAGAAAGGCTATCTTGTTGCAGCAGAGCGTGATGGTTATGTACTGGATTTTGCTGATTTTGGTAATTCTCCATTTAATTTTACACACAACAAAGTTGAAGGAAAGACTATTGTCTACAGTACCACCAATGGTACACGGATAATTGATCTTGCTTCCTCATCGTTCAAGACGGTAATAGGAACTTTTATAAATATTTCTGCCATTACGGAATGGCTATTGATGCAGGATCGCAACGTTATTCTATTCTGTGCAGGCTGGAAAGACAAAGTCAATATTGAAGATACGCTATGTGCCGGGGCAATAGCGAAGAGGCTGCTGGATTCATTATCTTTTGAAACAATCTGTGATTCTGTCCATATTGCGATTGACTTGTGGAATACTGCCAGTCCTGACCCATTATTATATATAGAAAAGGCTGCTCAACGAACCAGATTAAGAAATAAAGGACTTGATGACTGTATTGAGTATTGCATGACATTTGACATAACAAAAAGTATTCCTTTTATAGAAAATGGCATCCTGAAAGATATTCTGGGACAGTAGCAGGATAGTTCAGAAATCATTAGTAAAATTCCCTTTAATTTATACTTTTGCACTAGCCATAAAGCATTAATTTTAATCTCACTTTTCAATATGAAGAAACATAACTTTTATGCCGGGCCTTCAATACTTCCGCAATATACGCTGGATAAGACGATTGAAGGTATAAAGGATTTTGCAGGAAGTGGTTTGTCAATCCTGGAGATTTCCCACAGAAGCAAGGAATTTGTTGCCTGCATGAATGACACAATAGCTCTTTTTAAGGAATTGCTGGAAATACCCTCCGGATATCAGGTGATATTTCTTGGGGGTGGTGCAAGCCTTCAATTCTGTTTGGTTCCCATGAATCTTATGAATAAGAAATCGGCCTATCTGGTTACAGGTGAATGGGCTGGTAAAGCATTCAAAGAGGCGAAATTCTTTGGTGAAGCTGTTGAGGTGGCATCATCAAAAGATAAGAATTTCAGTTATATACCTAAAAACTACACAGTCCCGTCAGATGCCGATTATTTTCATATTACTACAAACAATACCATTTTCGGGACTGAACTGAAGAAAGATCCTGATGTAAAAATTCCATTGGTAGCTGATATGTCTTCTGATATATTCAGCCGTCCTGTTGATGTTTCAAAGTATTCACTCATTTATGGCGGTGCGCAGAAGAACCTTGCACCGGCAGGGGTTACTTTTATCATTATCAAAGAAGATATCCTTGGTAAAGTTGAAAGACCAATTCCGACAATACTTGATTACCGCACACATATTAAAGGTGAATCTATGTTCAATACGCCACCGGTATTCGCGGTATTTGCTGCTCAACAAACACTTAGGTGGCTGAAAGATCTTGGTGGAGTTAAGGTTATGCAAAAGAAAAACATTGAAAAGGCTAAGATCCTATATGATGAGATTGACAGGAATAAATTATTTATTCCGACTGTCAATAACCCTGAAGACCGTTCTCTAATGAATATCTGCTTCGTAATGTCTGAACAGTACAAAGAACTTGAAAAAGAATTTGCAGAATTTGCCAAATCAAAAGGGATGTTGGGAATTGAAGGTCATCGCTCAGTCGGCGGATTCCGTGCCTCCACTTATAATGCTTTACCAAAGGAGAGTGTAGAGGCTCTGGTAAATGTTATGAGGGAATTTGAAGTTAAAAAGTAAATAATCATTTAAATATGAAAATCCTGATTGCAACTGAAAAACCATTTGCACCTGTAGCAATTTCGAAGATACGTGATGTTGTTGAAGCTGCAGGTAATACACTGGTCATATTGGAAAATTACAAAAGTAAATCAGAATTATTAAATGCCATAGCCGACGCAGAAGCAATGATAGTCAGAAGTGACCTGATTACAGCTGATATTCTTGAAACAGCTAAAAAACTTAAAATAGTTGTCAGGGCAGGAGCAGGTTATGATAATATCGATCTGACTGCTTCTACTGCACATAACATTATTGTTATGAACACACCGGGTCAAAACTCCAATGCAGTTGCCGAACTTGTTTTTGAAATGATGCTTTATCAGGCACGGTCTGGTTTCAGCGGAAAATCAGGCTTCGAGTTGAGAGGTAAAACTATTGGTCTTCATGCTTTTGGCAATGTGGGTAAGTATGTTGCAGAAATAGCAAAAGGCTTTGGGATGATAATCTATGCTTTCGATCCATTTATCAGCGAAGATGTCTTCAAAACTTCAGGTGTTAAATTCTGTAAAAATCCCGAAGATCTTTACTCAAACTGCCAGTATGTTACATTGCATATGCCGGCAAACGATAAAACAAAAAAATCTATAGGTTACGATCTGTTGAAAAGAATGCCTGAAGATGCAGTACTTGTTAATGCTGCCAGAAAAGAGCTGATTGATGAAGATGGTCTTTTGAAGATATTCAGTGAAAGAACTGATATTAAGTATCTTTCGGATGGAGAACCTGATTGTAAAGCTATTATTGAGGAGAGATACAAAGGAAGATTTATTTTCACTGCTAAAAAGATGGGAGCACAGACTGAAGAGGCAAACATAAATGCCGGAGTAGCAGCTGCCAGGCAAATTGTCGATTTTTTCAAAACAGGAAACATTAAATTCAAAGTTAACAGATAGTCTCTTATAAAATATCCTAAATGGCTATTGTAAAACCTTTTAAAGGGTTAAGACCTCCGCGTGATATTGCCAAAGATCTGGCTTGTCTGCCATATGATGTAATGAATTCAGAGGAAGCTTTACTAATGGCAAAAGGTAATGAGCGCTCATTGCTTCATATCACGAAATCTGAAATTGATTTGCCGGAAGGAACTGACTCTCATTCAGATGAAGTCTATAATAAATCACTTGAGAACTTTAAAAAATGGCAGGAGAATGGATGGCTGGTTCAGGATAATGAACCGCATTTCTATATCTATGCGCAGACTATGGATGGGCGCACACAATATGGAATTGTCGGTTGTGCCTCAGTTGATGATTACCTTAATGGCAAAATCAAAAAGCACGAGCTGACAAGACCGGATAAAGAACAGGACAGGATGATTCATGTCAGAATCAATAATGCAAATATAGAACCGGTGTTCTTTACTTATCCTGCTGTAAAAGAGATTGATAGCATTGTTAGTAAGATTGTTAAGAAAGAAAAACCTGAATATGATTTTATCTCAGAAGATGGATTCGGACATCATTTCTGGGTTATTAAAAATAAAAAGTTCAATGCTCTTATTGAGAAACTTTTTTTAGAAAAGGTTCCTTATACTTATGTCGCAGATGGCCATCATCGTACGGCAGCTGCTGCCTTGGTTGGCAAAGAGAAACGTGATAATAATCCGAAACATAACGGCACAGAAGAGTACAATTTTTTTCTGGCAGTCCATTTTCCGGAGAACCAGCTCAGGATAATGGACTATAACAGAACCGTAAAGGACCTTAACGGCCTTTCAGACAGCGAATTTATTAAAAAACTGAACGATAGTTTTATAGTTGAAGAAAAGGGAACCGGGATTTATACACCCAACGAACTTCACAATTTTTCAATGTATCTTAATGGTAAATGGTACAGTCTCAGTGCTAAGGAGGGAACTTTTGACAATAATGATCCCATTGGAGTTCTCGACGTTACAATTCTGACAAATCATATTCTGGCTCCTGTTCTTGATATCCAGGATCTTCGTAGGTCAAAGAGAATTGATTTTGTGGGTGGATTACGTGGACTTGGCGAACTTAAAAAGAGGGTAGATAGCGGTGAGATGAAGGTAGCATTTGCACTTTTCCCTGTTTCAATGAAACAACTTCTAACTATAGCTGATTCAGGGAATATTATGCCACCAAAAACTACCTGGTTCGAACCTAAACTCCGAAGCGGACTTGTAATTCATCTGCTCGATTAATATTGTACCACTTAGTGTCACTCTGTGATCCCGATAGTTATCGGGACTCCGTGTAGCTCTGTGTAACCGCTTCTTTATTTCACAGAGAAACACAGAGTAGTCACAGAGGCCCACTGAGTTATTCCTTTACGTATTTTTGTATACATTTGACTTTTTCTTATAAGTTGTTCAATTGATCGATATTGCTCTAAATATCAGTTTATTAAAATCACAGCTACCTGCAGCTGTCAGGATCGTGGCAGTTTCCAAGAAAAAATCGGTAAGCGATATTATGGTAGCTTATAATACTGGGCACCGGATGTTTGGAGAAAACAGGGTTCAGGAGCTCCTTTCTAAAAAAGATAACCTGCCCTCTGATATAGAATGGCACCTTATTGGTCATCTTCAGAGAAACAAAGTGAAATTTATCGTTCCTTTTATAAGTATGATTGAATCAGTTGACAGTGCAAAGCTACTTTCAGTAATTAATAGTGAAGCTGAGAAGGCGGGACGCGTAATCAATTGCCTCCTCCAGTTTCATATAGCAAAAGAGGAAACAAAATTTGGATTCAATCTTGAGGAAGTACATCAAATGCTGGATTCACAGGATTTTAAGAATCTGGAAAATGTCAATATCTGCGGAGTGATGGGAATGGCTACTTTTACAGAAAATACGGACCAGATTAGTGGAGAGTTTAAATTTTTAAGAGATTGTCACATTGCTTTGAAGGGAAAATACTTCCGGGAGCATAATCAGTTCAGAGAAATATCGATGGGAATGTCCGGGGATTATTCTCTGGCAGTCAAAGAGGGCAGTACTATAGTGAGGATCGGGAGCCTGATTTTCGGAGAGCGCATTAATGAATTAGTTTAATGCCGTTATCAGAGCATTGAGCAGTACACCTTTCTCAACAGACAATCCCTTGTTGTTTTTTTCAAGGAATTCTATAATTTCTGTCTTTTTCGAGAGAGCCATATTTCCTGCTGATTCCTCAATCACGGTAAAACATTCAAGTGCAGTCATATAATCTCCTGTAAAAAAGATTTTTGCGAAATCACCGGCAAATTCAGAGTAATCCAATCCTGATTGCCAGCAAGTGGAAACCAGCATACAAATAGTTTCAGGCTTATAACTTTTATTCGCTTCTGCGACTACCTCTGTTCTGGCTCCTGGTTCCTTAATATCACTCATAAAACTATGTACCAGATCTTTGATTATAAGGTCATTAGTTGAATCAAATAAACTGGCAAGCAGACCAATAGCACCTTTGAATGGGTCTTCATTTCTAAGTGAAACTATTGCAGCAGAGACAATTTTCTCATTTCCGGTTATTAATTTTCCCTGCAGCTCTAAAAGTTTTTTTGGTGACTCAATCATTAATTAATTATATTGAACAAAGTTAGAAATACCTTGAATTACTTTCCCCTGTTTTTGAAAAATAAAAATAATGTACTAATTTAGGCGGGAATTAGGTTTGACACTTAAACTATTTAATCATGAATAAAAAGTTTAGAATTGGAACAGTGATTTTAGCAGTTATTGTACTGTGTGTGGTTCTCTTTTCTGGGTGTGGCTCTGGCGGTGGTGAAAAAACCCAGAAGAAACAAACTACGGTAGCTCAGCCGAAAGATAACACTCAGGCTATACAGGATATCAAGCAGGCAGAAAAGATCTTTCAAGCTCTTCCTTCTCCTCTTGAATCGGCAATGCTTATGAAATCAGCCGGCGCCAGGTTTGATCGCAAATTCCTAAATCCGGTTGATAATGCAAAAAACTATACGACACAAAGCAGCCAGGCTCTGAACCTGGGTATATTTACCTGCGATCTTAGCTTTGCCAGCCTGTACGACCAGACACAACTGATTATTGATTATATGAATGCCGCTAAAAAGATGGCAGATGGTCTAGGTATTCTTGATGCAATCAACCAGTCAACAATTGACGAACTTGAGGAAAATATAAACAATACCGATGTTATAATGAAGATTGTTTCTGAAACATTCCTTAATTCAAACTCATATTTAGCTGATAATGATCAGCCTGCTATTGCTTCAATCGTTCTTGTCGGAGGATGGATGGAGGGATTGTATATTGCCACACAACTTGTTGATGAGAAAGAGTTTAATGGCAACAAACTGGTTGGGAGGATAATTGATCAGAAACTTTCAATAGAAGTTCTTCAGAATCTTCTTCTTAGTAATAAGGAAAATCCTGCAATTGGAGTCCTGATAACCCAGATGGACAAGCTTAAGACTGTTTTTGATAAAATATCTATCAAAACAAAACCTATTAAAACAGAAATTGATAGGACAACCAATACTACTATATTAAGGTCTGAAGTTACAACTGATATGTCTCTTGCTACTTTTAAAGAACTTACAGAAGTTGTTGCTGAAATAAGAGGTACTTTTGTTAAATAAAGAATACTATGAGAATAATAAGAATAATTTCCGTTTTAGCATTGTTTATAGCTATAGCTACTTTAAATGTTAATGCTCAGTGCAAATCATTTGCCAAAAACGAGTGCCTGCCAAAACTTAGTCCATATACGCATGATGGGAATTATCATGCTGCAGTTCTGGTTGAAGGAGAAGAGGCTGAATTATATAAGACATTCTATTCCGATATGGAATACAGATTAGCCGTTGTAGGTGAGAGTAAACTACCTAACATAGAGTTTAAAGTGATGGATGAGAATAAAAATGTCATTTACTCAAATAAAGATAATAACTATGCTCAGACGTGGGATTTCAGGCTTGAAAACAGTAAACAGCTGAAACTTGTTGTGAAAGTAACTCCTTTTAATAAACCAGGAGATACACCTGCAAGTGGCTGCGTCGCAATTATGTTTGGATTTAAGGTGAAGAAATAGATAAAAGTTGAAATAGATAAACTAGACATTTAATATAATTGAGATACAGGTAGAGACGTTTAATTAACGTCTCTATTTTTTTTGTTTTTAAATAGCTTTCCTGCCAGGTAACTACCTGTGTATGATGATTTAACCTTTGCCAGATCTTCAGGTTTGCCTTCAAAAACAACATACCCGCCTTCTTCTCCGCCTTCGGGCCCAAGATCGATAACCCAATCGGCACATTTAATTACTTCCTGGTTATGCTCGATAAGCATTACCGAATGCCCGTGATCAACAAGAGCATTCAGTGATTTAAGCAACTTGTTTATGTCGTGAAAATGAAGACCTGTGGTCGGTTCGTCAAAAATAAAAAGGATGTGTCCGGTTCCCTTTTCCTGACTGAGAAAATACGCAAGTTTAACTCTCTGACTTTCACCTCCGGAAAGAGTACTTGATGATTGACCCATCTTTACATATCCCAGACCAACATCAGAAAGCGGCCTTAATTTGTCTGCAATCCTCTTTTCATTCTTACCTGTCTGACTGTCAAAGAACTCAAGGGCTTCATCAATAGTCATTTCAAGTATGTCAAAAATATTCTTTCCGCGGTATCTGACATCGAGAATATCCTTTCTGAATCTCATCCCTTTACAGCTTTCACAAGTCAGTTCAACATCGGCCATAAATTGCATCTCAACCCTGATGATACCCTCACCCTGGCACTCTTCGCACCTTCCACCATCAATATTGAATGAGAAATGTGATGCTTTGTAGTTATTCTGTATAGAGGCCTGCTGATCTGCGTACAATTTCCGTATCTCATCATAGGCTTTAAGATATGTAACCGGATTTGACCTGCTCGATTTTCCTATGGGAAACTGATCAACCAGTTCAATACCTGTCAGGCTACTAATATCACCGGTAATCTCTTTGAACTGACCATTTTTAAAACTGTTCCCGTTGAGTTTATTACTCAATGTTTTGTAAAGGATCTCTGTAACAAGGCTTGACTTACCCGATCCGCTCACACCTGTTATTGCTGTTATCGTATGAAGAGGAAACTTCACATCAATACTTTTAAGGTTATTCTCCCTTGCACCTTTTATCTCTATATAGCTATTCCATTTTCTTCTTGTTTTTGGTACTGTGACAGATAACCTTCCGCTAAGATAACCTGCAGTCAGCGACTTATTTGATTCAGAAAGATCAAGACCACCCTGATAGACTACCTCACCACCAAGTCTTCCGGCTTCAGGTCCCATATCAATTATCTCATCAGCGGCTCTGATGATTTCCTCTTCATGTTCAACAACCATGACGGTGTTGCCTAAATCCCTGAGCTCTTTTAATACTTTGATTAACAGGTTTGTATCTCTTGGATGAAGTCCAATGCTGGGCTCATCCAGTATGTACATTGAACCAACCAGATTACTTCCCAGGGAATTTGCCAGATTGATTCTCTGTGATTCACCTCCTGATAATGTTGAAGAGAGTCTGTCGAGAGTGAGATAGGGGAGACCAACATCAACAAGAAACTTTAACCTGACTGTGATCTCCTTCAAAAGCCGATCCGCAACTTTTTTGTTATCAGAAGGAAGCTTAAGTATTTCAAAATACTTGTATAACTTTCCAACCGGGAGAGACACCACTTCCTGTATCGTTTTTCCGGCAATCCTGACCCAGCCGGCCTCTTTCCGCAACCTTGTACCATTGCATTCAGGACATGTCGTTTTGCCTCTGTAACGGCTCAGAAGAACACGATATTGTATCTTGTATTTCTTTTCCTCAAGATGTTCAAAGAATTTATTTATGCCATAAAAATACCTGTTGCCTTTCCATAGCAGATTCTTTTGTTCATCGGTAAGTTGGAAATAAGGTTTATGGATCGGAAAATCAAACTGCGAAGAATTATTTATCAGCCTTTCTTTCCATTTCTTCATGGTTTCTCCTTTCCAGCATACAACAGCATCTTCATATACCGAAAGGTTCTGATCAGGTATTACCAGGTTAGCATCGATGCCAAGGATCTTGCCATATCCTTCACAAACGGGACAAGCCCCGATAGGATTATTAAAGCTGAAAAGATATTCGGATGGTTCTATAAAATCAATTCCATCTTCTTCAAACTTATTTGAAAAGCTCTCTCTTATGACTTTACTTTCATATAAAACTACTATATGGCAATGCCCTTTCCCTGTCTGAAAGGCAGTCTGAACTGAATCTGCAGCCCGGCTTGTATTGTCATCAGAATGATCAATCACAACTCTGTCAATCACTATGTTGACTGTATCCTCTGATTTGATTTTCAATGAATCCCCGTCTTCATCAATCCTGACCAGGTCCCCATCAGACTCAATCCTATTGAACCCTTGTTGGCACAGGAATGAAAAATACTCTCCCGGTTTAATATTTGCAGGAACCACTCCGGGAGATGTAATTATCACTTTTGTACCTGTCTCAAGTGTTGATAAGAAATCAGTTACATCGTCTACGCTGTGTTTTTTTACCTCTTTGCCAGATACAGGCGAATAGGTCTTCCCTATTCTTGCAAACATAAGTCTCAGGTAATCATATATTTCAGTTGAAGTTCCGACTGTCGATCGTGGATTCCTCGTGTTTACTCTCTGTTCAATCGCGATTGCCGGGGGAATTCCATTTATAAAATCGACCTCTGGTTTGTTCATTCTACCAAGGAACTGACGGGCATATGAAGAGAGACTTTCCACGTAACGGCGCTGACCTTCAGCATAAATTGTATCGAAAGCCAGCGATGATTTTCCGGAACCTGAGACACCGGTGATTATTACAAGCTTGTCCCTGGGAATTATCAGACTTATGTTTTTCAGATTATGAACCCTTGCCCCTCTGATCTCAATATTTCCATGCAAATCCTCTTTCTTCATCGATT
>Ga0182021_10002954_pt1 | contig 20010 bp, 24 predicted proteins | sample 612E3MmetaG_FD_120493 | JGI IMG/M metagenome (GOLD analysis project Ga0182021, IMG submission 120493) | Permafrost microbial communities from Stordalen Mire, Sweden - 612E3M metaG (Illumina Assembly) | ecosystem: Environmental > Terrestrial > Soil > Wetlands > Permafrost | place: Sweden... | reverse complement strand
TTGGAATTAAATTCGAGGCATCCTTATAAACATAACGATAGCCTGACTAAAATTAATCACAGTTTAAGTGCCATTAAATCAGGACGCGAAAGTTCAAATACAGCCACTATGACCTGTTAGTGTGATGAGGGGCTATATTAGCGTTGCCATGGCAAATAGGCAATATTCTATCATTCGGACGGTTTTCCTTCTATTGATTTAAAATGCAAATATAATTGGGGTAAATTTCCGGGTAATATTAATAGCTTGACTTAATTGCCCTTGGATAGTAACCTTGGATAAGGACCAAGGAATACAATCAAGAAACTGAGGTCAGGAGAGATAAATGAATAAAAGGATTTTACCCACGGGTCAATGTTGGTGTGGGTGCGGGAACGAGGTCGCCCGAGGTTCGTTTTTTCTGCCGGGTCATGATAAAAAAGCGGAGTCTGCGATTATCCTCGTCGAATACGGAGGCGTGCCAGAATTCTTGGCTCAACATGGGTTTGGCCCGGGCGGAAAAAATCCGCAAGCCGCACTTGAAGAATGGCGTCACAAGAACAATGCCCGATAGAAGACCAATCGATTTATTTTCGGAAAACAAAGGGGGCTGAATGACATCGCGAGAAATTGACCTTAAAAACATCGCAGAATCTTTGGGTGATGCTATTAAAGCAGCTTCATCCAAATTTGTCGTAGCTGAGGGTGATTCTCTCGCTCTTCTCAAGAAGATACCGAGTCATACCGTATCGCTTTTGTTAACAGACCCTCCATATCACTCGACACAGAAGGAAAATATTTATGGAGATACTCAATTCGCTGAAGATAATCAATATCTTCAATGGATGGCAGAATATGCATCGGAGTGGTATAGAGTATTACGCCCTAATGGATCTATGTTCTGCTTTTGTTCGCCGCAAATGGCAGCTCGATTGGAAGTGTTATTTATACGGCAATTCAATATACTTGCACATATAGTCTGGACCAAACCCAATGAACCTGGCTATGACGGATGGAAGCAAAAAATGAAGAAGGAAGCACTTCGTGAATGGTATTCGTATTCAGAAAGGATAATCTTCGCGGAGCCAGCCTATGAGGGGAATCTCTTCCGATCTGGATTTGCTAACTTTCTGAAGGAAATGCGCAAGAAGTCAGGTTTATCCATGCATGATCTTGCCGATAAGATAGGCGCATATGGCAACGTGAATCATGGCGGCGCAGTGTCTAACTGGGAAGCTGGCCGCAATACTCCCAGCCGGGAGCAGTATACGAAGATTTGTGAAGCATTAAACTCGACTGGAAAGATTGATTCTATGCCATATTACGAAGATGTTGTAAGGCCTTTCATTATGGATGGAACTAAAGAGTTTACAGACGTATGGAATTTTCAGAATGTTAGGCAATACAAAGGCAAGCACCCTGCTGAGAAGCCAATCGACTTGCTTGAACACGCTATATCTGCCACTACTTATCCAGGAGACATCGTTTTAGACTGCTTCGGCGGATCCGGAAGCACATCCGTCGCTGCATTAAGATTGGGGAGATTGACCGTATCAGTCGAGATAGATCATAAGCTTGCCATAAGAATCGCTAATAACCTCCAGACGTTGGAGACTATGACTGAATCTGGCAAGTTGCAAGTTGCGGCCGGAGGATCGCCATTCAACGAAAAGAACCGAGGGCTTCAATTCTCCTTGCTATCAGATTTAAAATGACCGGCAGCAATATTCCGTTGAAGCACATTATTTATCCAAGATAAAGTTTGCTGAATTCCCGAATCTCTGACGACAACATTACAATGATGGTGACCCCATCCAATATTATATGGATGATGATTATAGGAACCGACGCGAAGCTCCTGGATATGGAAAAGGTTTAATTGAGTGATTGTCAAATCAAGCACCTCGCGTCCTTCTGCTTGTGCCATGCGATTGAAAAAACCTTGTGCAGATAATTCTTCTAGACAAAGTGGGCATATGGTGTTATGGCGTTCGTTTAGTATGCGAGCTCCCATCAGACGGTCTAGGTCTAACAATCCCGAGTTAACGCAGTTTTGCATAATATATTCCTTCCGAGCTAACGCACCCTCCTGGCTCATACCATTGTTAATAGCTACATCAACACTATCTGCACAAGTCCAGAACATAGCTTCTAACTGCAAGCGGCATTGAGCTATTGTAGTATTACTCGCATATTCGTAGACTCGAATACCAGCACCCTTTAAGGAGGTAGTGACAAACCCTCTTACAATCTTTGCTCCTTCATTCGTGGCGGTGGTTGCTGAAACTCGAGCAACATATTGACCACCAAGATTGCCTACACGACTATTTGCTGGTGTCCATCCGAGGCTATCCGGGTCGTGGGCATTCCAAGCGGTACGAGTCTCATAAAAAACAAGAGTGTTAATCCCCAAGGCTAGACCATTAGCAGCCAGTATCTGCATGTTTCCCGGATTTTCGAAATATTCATTAGGTGAGATAAGAACGATGAAGCCGTTTTCAAACGACTTTTCGTTAGGGGGAGGAGTACTACAGGTCGCCCAATACGGAAATCGGATTAGGACGGTGTTGTTCCTGTTTACTCTATTCTGATATATTTCGTCATCATCCGCTCCACGCGTCTGACCAGTCTTAGATATTTTCCTCTCCAACAAACTTGGCAGGCTAGGGATATGGCTGCTTCGTCTCGACATAATGCCCTCCCATATCGATTAATAAAAGAATGAGATATTATATCATTTTTCCTTCATTAACGTAGACATACGACTTGTGGAACGGCTGTAATTACTGAACATTTCATTCTACGGTTTTATATGCGAACCGATAGCACTCGCGAAGATAGATCGTCGCCATCTCCTAGAACGATGGCACAAAATATTAAAGTCTCTGACATTTTTACGTAGGTCATCGTAAGTTTCGTTTGACTCACACATTTTTACTAAGTCCACTCTCGATCTATTCCCCCAATCGTAACGCGAAGATAATATCCTACCCGCTGGCCTTGGCGTGTTTAACACAATCCCTTATTAGTGTCTGTTCTAAGCAACGAATCGAGGCTAAAGGTGGCATACACCACTAATTATTTGTGTTTGTTATTGTTTACCCGTTGCCATTGGGTATTGACGCGGAGGATACTGAGGTGCATGCTTTAACCAGACAGCAATGACTGACGAAGGTAAATAACAAAATAGAGAGGTTCGATAGACTATGCAGAATCGATATGTTTGTGACGTTGGTGATTTTGGTAAATACGGCTTACTCAATGCATTGTCTAAGTCAGAAGGTGCAGATAAAAGGAGATTGAGACTTGGGGTTGTCTGGTACTTGGTGCCTGACGAAAAGGACAACTCAGATGGCAAACATAAAAGCTACTTGAATCCGTCACACGTTGATTCTGGAGTGTTTAGGAATTGTAATCCGCAGCTTTACGAAAAACTTCAAAAAATATTAGAGCGAGGGCCAACAGTCAATGCCATTCGTAAGAACAACATCTTCCCCACAAATACGATTTTCTTTGATAGACCGCTTGATTACACAAACATGCCAGCAATTGGATCTCGCGCTAAAGAGGCTAGGGTTGAATATCGGTCGCAATGGTTAAAAAACGCATTTTCTAAAACGGAGGGTTGTGAAATTATCTTTTTTGATCCAGACAATGGATTAGAAACCTCTATTGGACGTCATCGGGAAAAAGGGCCTAAGTACGTATTCTTTGATGAAGTAAACAAATTATGGCAACGGAACCAGAGTGTGATTATATATCAACACATTGATCATACAGATAAAGCCGAGAAACAGATAAGACAGCGGATTTCAGAGTTAAAAGACAAATTAAAACCCGTACCTGAGCCTTTTGCATTGTTGTATCGTCGCGGGACATCTCGTGCCTATATTGTTTTACCAGCTGCGGGGCAAGCTCGAATACTTCGAAACCGGACTGAACGTTTCTTGCAATCGGGATGGGGACATAATCAGATTTTTAATCCCAATATTTATTGATAGGTTGGTTGATTTCACAATCTAAACATAGTGTCTGTTCTATGGCCTTAGCAACCCAATAATTTATTGACATAAAAGATATCCTGATGTAGACTTTTAAAAATGTTATTATGACCTACAGTTGTGCAATAAGAGGTAGAATGAAATCAATTTTGCTATCGAAAAGCAAATACATGAGCGGGCTACAATGCTCTAAATATTTGTGGCTGCTGTTCCACGATCCAAGTAAGGTGTCCCAACCTGATGCGTCGACCCAGCATGTATTCGATGAGGGGCACCGCATTGGGGAACTTGCATGGCAGCTGTTTCCAAATGGCGTCCCAATCCCGACAGATGATTTCAGGGGAAACCTAACTCAAACAAAAGACCTGTTAAAAAAGCGGCAGCCCTTATTTGAACCAGCGGTTTTTATTGAAGGAATTTATTCACGATTGGACATTCTTAACACGGTAGGCAGTGACGAATGGGACATCGTCGAAGTAAAAGGGTCTACCAAGGTAAAAGATGAAAATATCAACGATGTTTCGTTCCAGAGGCTCTGCGCCCAGAAAGCCGGCTTAAAGATAAGAAAGTGTTTCCTGGTTCACATAAACAACCAATATGTACGCTCAGGGGAAATTGAATCTCAAAAGTTTTTTGCTACTGAAGATATCTCTGCTGAAGTAGACACTGCCAGCGCCGGTATTGAAGACAGAATAAAAGCAATGTTTGATGTTATCTCTGCAACCGATTGCCCAGACATGCTGATTGGCGGCCACTGCGGTGAACCATATCCCTGCCCGGTAACATCGTGCTGGGATAATTTACCAGAACATCACATCTTCGAATTGTACAGAGGTGGGAAGAAGTGCTCGGACCTTTACAGCCAGGGAGTACTAACAATAAAAGATATCCCAGATGGTTTCAAATTATCCGCATCACAAACAATCCAAAAAGAATGCATTGCGACCGGCGATGCCCATATTGAAAAAGAAGCTATTGCTCAATTCATCAACTCCCTGACCTACCCGGTATATTACTTCGACTTTGAGACGATTAATCCGGCTATCCCACTTTACGACGGTACAAGACCGTTTCAGAGGATTCCGTTCCAGTTCTCCCTCCATGTTGTTGCCACACCAAGTTCAACGCCTGAGCATTATTCGTTTTTAGCAGACGGGGCAGATGATCCGCGCCCGAAGCTTTTGGCTGAGATGAAAAGATTGTTTGGTGACAAAGGCAGTATTGTTGTGTACAATCAATCATTCGAACGTAGCGTGATGCAGGAATTGAGAGAGAATTTTCCGGAATATAAGGATTGGCTTGATGGCTTGTGTAGCAGGTTGGTAGACCTCTACGAACCTTTTAGAAATTTCCAGTATTATAACCTAGACCAGCATGGAAGTGCGTCGATAAAAGAGGTGCTACCAGCGGTGACCGGGAAGAGTTATAAGGGAATGGAAATCGCCCATGGCGACGATGCCAGTCTTGCTTTTTTCGCCCTGACAAGCGGCACTTTGAACACCGAAGAACGGAAAACTATTCAAAGCAATTTGGAAAAATACTGCGGGCTTGATACGGAAGGGATGATTTGGATTGTTAACCAACTCAAAAACATTGGTGGAACCACTAAACTATAATTGTGGTGAAAACATGTTTATTGTCTTTCAATTTTTAAGGTAGGAACTATGAAAAATAAAATGAACTTACTTGAAATAGTTACTTTGAACAAACACAGTGATTTTGAAGAAGTGTTGTTCACCTCGGTACTATCTTATCTTCTAAATCCAAAATATGAACATGGGTTGAACAAATTATTTCTGCACAGCATAGTGAAAGAAGCCTTTCCTGAAATTACCGAATCAGAAATGGTAGATGCACAGGTGTGCTCAGAACACCCATTATCATATTTGGGAAAAGACATGGGCAAAGTGGATATATTTATTAGGCTCGGGAATAAGGCTGTTGGTATTGAAGCAAAAATATGGGATCGCTCAGCTAGAAATTTCTCTAGTGAAAATGAACCACAATTATTTAGGTACTGTAATGGACTCTCACAGGAATGTAATGATAAAGACATTGAATGGAGGTTGATATTTCTAATTCCCAGCGTTGATTCGAAGATTTGCCTGGAGGAATTTCATAAAATATTGAACAATTATCAGAAAAATGTGAAATTAATGACTTGGATTTCGACTGAACCGTTGCCACCGGAATCAAATATCCCAATTAGCTGTTTTATACCAAAATCAATTTGGGATAAAATTGACGGAATATTCAAAGAAAGTGGTACCAAACGGGTGGACGTACCGCTGAATACCCAGTGGGTAATAGATTCCCTTTTAGAAACAATCCCAGAAATTGCCGAAGTAGCAGTCATACCTGGTAGATTTCCGAACAAGAGTACTTTAGAAGAATTAGCTACCTGGCCAATATTTTCCTCCTTATTCAATGCCGGAAAAAGATGGCCTATTTCTTTACACACGGCGGTGGGTATTCCTTATGGGTGGGGTAATGACAGGTTACAGTATCGGGGCAATAGCCTATATCGCATTAGAACAGTGACGAAATTTTACACTGATGTTTCTGATAAAAAGAAATATCTACCACAGGACAATGTTGAACTAGAATTGTGGCCGGAAGTATATGAGGCTTGTAAAAACGGTGTACTGAACTGGCTAAAAAAATTTGGACTGAATGAGATGGCGATTACGACCTCTCGGCACGTTGATGCGAGCGAGAAAGAATCAGTTCGTTTAATCACTTTGAACAAAAATATCAACGTTAATATTGATGATGTTGAAGAATTAAATACTATTCTCAGGGAAGGTTTTAGGACAATTGCTAACAATACATAGTATTCGCGCTATCCTAAAACGATGAACATGCTGTTCCTCAAACTGCTCTGAGTCAAGACTAACCTTTCTTGGATCCTCTGACACCAACCAAACATGGTGTTCGGGAAAAATTGGATAAAAAAAAGGGGACGGCACACCATCCGGCATGCGGTACCCTTTTACAAGCTATTTTCTCTATTGAATTGATTTTATAATAACATATATGTAAAATAAATGCAACAATGATTAACAAATCCCCGTTTGACGAAAAAATAGCCTTCCGAATGGAGGAATTCTGGGCGTCATCAACTAGTTGGCAACGAGGCCTCTGGCACCTCGGTTCGACTGCCGCAATCGGGGAACTCCTTGAAGCCTCAGAATCAATCCCTGAATCATCTCTAAGATCTTTACAGGCAGATGTGGAGCGTTTAACGGGTCCGGACCCTGCTGTAGGGTCCGAGACCACACGTAATACGCTCAGGCAGCTACTTAAAAAGGATCTTGTTTTTAAACACGCCAATTGGCACGAACTAAACCAATTACTGTCCATTATTGATCGCGATTATTTGAAGCGCTGGGCTGACGTGCTAAGCACACCATCGCCCCCAGGAGTTGAGAGGGTAGCAAGGTCAATAGCCGGCTATCTGGTTCACGCTGGATTCTCTGCAACCTATTTGCACCGGTGGCTCCAATATCAAGTTAAGTATAGACCTGAATCATTGTCGATAGCTGATTTTACGGAAGAAGCGAACAGATTGGTTCAGATTCCTAGACAACGGTTCAAGGTATTAATTCCAGTGATTTCAGCTCCTGACATAACTGACCATCCTCCCCCAGAATGGTTACCTGCAACAAGAGTCACAGACTTAATAAGCAAGATCCAAGGGGCGAGAACCGACAGTAGACAGAATGGCGGTTTTCTTCTTGATGTCTCAGCGCGCGACCAATATATGGCAGTTGATCTGGCAAGGGATCTGGTCGATCGATGGGATGCTCGAGCGGAGTTATCTACTGGCCATGGCATTCAAATGGTAAATCAGGCGTGGGTACAAGATTTCAAGAAACCAATCATTTTGTCACAACAAGCTCGTCAGGTTCATATCGGTGCGTTAAGAAGACAAAACCAGATTTATTCTTCTCTTAGTCAAGATCAAACATCAGTTAGGATCGACGATGCCTTACAATTAGTAAAGCCTATGAGAAATGGAACAAGGTCTGGATCACTTAGTGGCGGATGGGCTGCAATTGAATGTCTGCTTACGGATGACAGGGAGCAGGAAAGTCTTGCCTCTCCCCGTCTCGCAAATATAATAGCTTGTTCCTTCCCTAGAGCTGAGCTCACAACTCTGGCGATAGCCCATCGTGACTCTGCAAACGATGCTCTTGCGGATGAGCTCAAGAAAGCAGATGGGAATTTGCAACTATCAAGGATACTGGCAGAAGCGCTGTCCGGCGGACTGCATATATTTTGCAGAGGCCCCCATGATGACGCTGCATGTGATAGAATGCGTCAACTTCTTTCGGATCCAATTAATACCCTTAACCGAGTACGAGATTATTCCACGATTTGCCTAAATAGGCTTTACCGTCAACGAAATCTCATGCTCCATGGAGGACGCGTCGAAGGTGACGGACGATCAGAAGCTTTGTTGACGGCTGCTCCTCTGGTGGGAGCAGGATTGGATAGAATTGTTCATGCTTGGTTTGCTGAAAAAACTCCTCCTATAGTTTTGGCTGCTAGAGCAGAACTCAATCTCCAACTCGTAAGCTCACCAGGTGGACGTCATCTCACGGAACTCCTAGAACCATAAGGGGAATGTACATACATTAATTCTCCCTTCTCCCAAATATTCTACATTTCTTTCAATCAGATAATTCCGGACACGATGAAACGATAGTGTATGCCTCCTCAGTCTCCGGCAAAGCGATGGCAACAGTAATCTATGTGTGGTACCACTAAGAGCCGTGGCTGTGGAATTCCGGTCGTACCGCTCGATTGGCATCTTGGCTTATCTTTTATTTATATCAGAGACAGTATAGAATGAATGCAACATAACCATATCTAATATTTTCAAAATTGGATTGAGTCGAATTTGTTAGTTCCTAATTCAAGCAGACTTATATTATTTTCTTGAAATATGTTACTGAGGTGAATAATGCAAACAGAACCCGAAAAGAAATTCAAATTTGACATGAGAGCGAGCGAACATGCATATATTGAATTAACACCACGAGATCCGTCGGACTTTTACATTTTTGATATCAACGTGACTCAAAATCGGCAAATTCAAGACGATATCCATGTAATGGTTATGGATGAAACAAATTTTAGGACATGGCAGGTGGTGGCACAAGCGATAAAAGCCGGTGCAAATTCCACGGCCTTACCCCAATACCTAACAGATATTAACACAAAGCACTGCTGGGGCACATTGGTATTCCTACCTCGTGATCGTAATGCACATTATCTTGTTCTAGACAATTCTCATTCTTCAATGACAGCAAAGCATGTGGAGGTTACTGCAACTGTGTTAACTTTTGAGTCAACTTATAGGCGATCTGTAAGAAACACAGCGAGTTCTTTTAAATCAGAAGAGTTTTGGAAACTTTATCTGGAATCGGAAAAGAATTTCAAAGAGGGAAAAAATTCAGCTGCCTGCGGCTCAGCTCGCACATCCCTATTAATTTTATGGAAAATGGTGTGTGAAATCATGTCAAGGAATACTATCGTTTTCAACTCGGGAAAATCGCCCGATATTGGAATTCTGAAAACCGGTCTTCAACCATACGCTCCAGCTTATATGATAAATCAAATTAGCCAAGCATGGGCAATAGGTTCTGAGTTATACCACGTGGAAAAGAGAGGGGGGAAGGAGCCCTCACCAAACGAAACTCTTTTGGCTTTGAACGCCATCTATACGTCTATGGATTACTTATGTTCTCTACTGCCAAAGAATTAGTTTGCTATCTTCCACCATCCGGCCATAGTGCCTGTTTATTTGTTGTCCCAAAAAGATTGCATCGCAGCCTTTATAAGTAAACCAAAATATATGTCAAATACATTTTCAAAGGAGTAGAATGGAAGATAATAAACGCATATTCACGGTGAATGGGAAACCGTTCAATCCACTAGGCGCTCAGGCTGACAATCAGAGTGGTCGTAGCGACACTAAGCCCGGGACAGCTTTTAAGGCAGTCGCAGAAGTCGCTTTAATTGAAGAACAGAGCAGGGAGTGCTATATATTTGGGGTAGGAACAAGATGACAGGGAAAAGACCATGCCTTTGAGACTTCTAAAGGGCCTCTGCCCTATTAGTAAACACAGGGTTGCACCACAACGTCGACTGGAGGGAAACCGGTTGCGCTGGGAAGTCGACTGCCCTGCTTGTGGGAGATTCCTGATCACCGACCAAGCAGATTTGCTGTTGAACAGCATAGATGGTCCCGCCCGAGGTCAAGAGTATATCTTATCGGCTGTTGTAAGGCGATTCTCTGACTTGGGTACACCTTTAGACATCACAACTGAAAAAATTGCAGGCTTGATCGGTTCGGCACGTGTTCCGGAGAATCCCGACGACGCCACCCACCTTCTCCTTGGCCACATCCGTCGGCTAATCAATTCGTTTGACTCAGTCGTTGACATCTATCCCGAGAAAGACTATCCAGAGGCATTCTGCCGAAGCCCTTCAGAATTCGATTACCTCATTACGAATGCTTCCTTAACTGGTTTCATCAATATAGTTGACCAAGGAGCGAGTTCAATTGCAGCGAAAGAGCCGAGGAAAGTGAAGGTGCAATTGACCCCCAAAGGCTGGAAGGCAGCGAACGAGCATGACAACGGGAAGAAACAAGAGAGCAATATCTCTTTTGTAGCATACTGCTGTGGCAAACCTATGTTAAAGGAGCAGCGTGCTGGTTATGTTCACTTGAGATGTGCAGATCCTAATCATGGCAGATGGTTTGCAATGGCAATTGATGCTAACAAACAGTCATACTGTTCGTGTGATTCGGGGAGAAGCCCTCTCATCACCAAAGATTTTGGCGATTTTAGACTTTATGGCGGGTGTCAATATTGTGGTGCACGCTATAGCGTTTATAAAGAAGGAGTTCAAATTGTTTTCGAGATTCAAGGCTCCAAGGCTGATGAAGTAAAAAAAGTTTCTGCCAAAGGTATGGCTTTAATATGGGATCATTTGGGTGGACCAGGGTTTGGCACAGATGCTAAATCCATCTTTTCGAAACAAAACCTTGCAGAAATGATAAAAAGTATACGTCCTGATATTACTCTTAAAGTGGGAAATATATCAGACTCTGGTGATGTAATTAAATCTGCCTTAAGAAAGGGATCGAGACGGCGCGAGGAGCAGATACATAGAGGATATGATGCTTTCATTATCCACCAATTCCGTACCGGAAACCAATTAGCTCTCAACATAAAAGGCGGCCTTGAAGATTTTGGCATAACAACTTTTGTAGCACCGCAAGATGTTCCAACAGGAGCCAATGAAGTATCTACGCGACAATCTGCATTGAAAGATGCGAAAGAAATATTCGTAATAATCACCAATGGTCTGTTAGTTAAACCTGGTGAAGCTAAGAACGAGCTAAAGGCAGTCCTAGATGCTGGACAAGCAGCAAAAATAAAACCTTACCGTAAGAAAGGTATCACATCGACAAAAGCAGTGGAATTTCTTATGAAGATGGGAATCACTTTCAAGCCGCAATGCCCTGAATTTGTTGATGCGGATGGCATCGTTGATGATATTCTGTCACGTAAAGATCGAGGCGAATATTTTACCCAAACCGATGTCCAAGTTGGGTCACAAATACAGCGAGAATCAAACCCCGAACAGAAGAACAGTGAGCCGCGAGAGTCTGTTTCAGTCTGTCATCTTACGAAAAATCAAGTACGGAAGATGGGGAGGACGCTCAGTCAACTTGTGGGTCTGGAGTATAGAGCAGATAATGCTTCGGACCTACAAACCATCTTGAACCGTGCACTTCGAATGGTTGTGCATGAGTATAGTTTGATCCCAGATATCGCTCTTAGGCTAGGCGTATTCACTGTAGAGATTGAACCTTCACAAGGAAATTTTGTTCTCAAAGGCAACCCTGATGTTTGCTTAATTGCTGAACAACTCATACATGAAGAACGTCCTCATATTCCGGAACTAGACACTTAGAACCTCTACTAAATCCCAAGATCAGCTTCGACAGTCTGGCCCTGTCATGGCAAAATATAATGCCGACCTCCAGACCACCTTACGCATCTGTGTGGGTAGCTTGCTTTAGCTGACCGCAACGGTGCTTTCACCCCGCTCCAGCCTAAATTATCCTCTCAAACTTGTTATTATGCTCCTGTTGGGCTTCGGAATGGATCATAGCCGCCTCCTATGAAGTGTAGAACCGCGTTGCCATCTAGCATATGATTCTTGAATCCATCCGGTGGCCAGTCGATTACGCAGGAAACCTTGCAATCTCGGCATTGGCCACTATCTCGTCATAGTGTCTGCTTAAATTGCTTTTACAATGTGATGCCTCCCATCTTTTTATGGCATAAGTTCAGCTTGAGTGAGGTCGCATGACATGGCTTTGCGGGTTGCTAAACAGGTGTTTTGGTGTGTCCAAGCTAAACTTCCGGGACGCTATGTGTTGTCTTGAGGTTCTGAACAGGTTTGACAATTGGATGCGATGGATATATCATCAGTTCTAAGACTAAAGAGGGACGATGTCGACTCGCTATGAGTTGATATGGGAAATCCTGGATAGATACTCAGTCCTATGCGGTATAATCTTAAATGGAAAAAGCAACTATAAAGCGAATATTACTCATATCCGTAATTTTGGTGACCACGCTTTTGAGTGGCTGTGGGACTGCTATCACACCAGTACTAGCTCCAGCGCCGACACCAACAGTAACGGCAACTCCGACCAGCACTACGACGACTTCGACTACCACAACTTCAACCACGACGCCATCAGGAGCAACACTCGAAAGCATTCTTGGGGTACATACCACACAAGCCACAGGCGAACAAAAAGTTATCGTCGTCCTTGTCGATTTCCCGGATGTGACACCAACCCTTTCCGAAAAGCAAATATACGCCAAGGTTTTCGTGAACCTGGACGAGTATTTCCGCGATGCTTCATATGGCCAAATGTGGCTTACAGGGGACGTAACGGGACCATATACGCTACCTCATCCCATATCGGACTACAATATATCGATACAGAATCTACAGGCTAATCGCACAAAAGTCCTAGCTTTGGTCACAGATGCTCTGAATGCGGCTGACCATGATGTGAACTTCTCCCAGTATTCTTATGTGATGATAGTCTTGGGAGCATCATATCAGCAATTTACTGGGATATGTTATTGTGCCATTCCTGGCATGCTTGGTTATTCAGGCACAGAGAAGGTGACTACGAAGAGTGGGCAGACTGTTAATAGTGTAGCGGTGTTTTCTGAAGATTATCCTTTTATTCACGATACTATTCACATGTTAGGCGGTGTCATCGGGGGTAGTCGTGTCACGCCTTGTTTGTATGACCAGGACTTAGAGTCTACTGGAACTTTTGCCTCAACCATCATTCACATGGGTTACTGGGACCCGCTGTCCTGCCACGTCTACAAGTCAGGATTAACACCCACAGGACTGGTCGCTTGGACAAAACTGCGGCTTGGCTGGATTGAGCCTTCCAAGATAGCTATGGTCAACCCGGGACAGACTACCACTGTTACACTTGACCCCCTGGATAGTTCCACCTCATCTACACTAGTGATTAAAATCCCCTTGACCTCAAACACCTTTTACCTGGTTGAAAACCATCAAAATGTTGGTTATGACCAGAATGACCCTTCCAGTGGTGTCCTGATATCCTATGCTGATGACGGTTACAAAGGTGAATGCAGGCATGGACAGGGTCCGGTGCAACTGATGGATGCCAACCCAAGTGTTCCTTATCTTGAGGGTGCTGCCTTCGACATCGGCGGAAAAGAAATATTCATTGATACTCAGAACAACATGGCTATTATTTTACTGCGAAAGGTTGACCTCTCTTACGAAATCCAAATCACAACCGCAGATAAAGCCGATACCACTTCTGGAAGTTGTGTCTTCCCAACTTTTCCCGAAGGTTTTCAACGCACGAAATAGCAGTGTTCATATCTTACCTCTCTCCCGTGCCGTGTCATTGATTTGTAATTGTTTTCCTCCGGCTGCCTCTCGTTGCCTTTCAATTGTTAATAACCGCCTAATTCTTTGGCTTTTTGTTTAACGATCAGTAGCTAATGGATAACAATTTGCCGTAATAACTGTGACTTGCCCCCAATAGTTGTACCAGTTGTTATGTGAGAGACGCAGTTATAATAGCCTCAGGTGCTGGTGGGCGATAATTTTTCGCACTGTGCGGACGTACATGATTGTATTCCTTACGCCATTGTTCTATGCAATAAAAGGATGCCGCTTGGGGGGCGTCAGGCACTATCAAGTGATAGTATCTGTTCATTTATCCGGTTCTCTTCCACCATTCATAAGTCGCCTGCATAATACCGGTATCTCCGCATCCGCGCAGAACATCAATGATATCTTGGGCTGATCAGATGAAGAACTACATTCACCGGAAACGGTGTGGTTCACAAATCCATCAGATGACCAGTCGATGGCGCAGGAGCCATTACAACCCCGGCACTGGCCATTAACCCTTAGGCTCTTAATATACTTTTCTATTGCATCATCAGAAGGTCTGTAGGAAGCAGAATCGAACGGCCCGTTTAGCATCTCCTCCGGTATCACAATAAACAAAGTCGGATTGCATCCGGGTTTTTTTGTCACGAATTTAAGCTCAAGATATTGAAGTCTGTGTTCGAGTCTCATTACTCAACCCCCTTGCTATGTTCTCCAACTGTTCTGGACTTATGTCGTTCGCCCTAGTATCGAGGTTGCCGGTGATAACCTGGGCCAGTTCGTCGTCGGTCATATCCATTAGGGCTGAGTGACCCTTACCCAGAGCCTCTTTTATCTGTCGCAGGCGTCTTTCCAGCTTCATATTCATATGCCTTCACTCCTAACATAAACCGTGTTGATGCCGTTCTCGTTTGGGGTTGGGTTGGTGGCCTCGTATTCCTCGATTGCTTTTCTTTTCTGTTCTTCAGAAACATCCCCTTCACACACAACTATTAGAGTTATTGGAGGTTTTATAATCCCCGCTTTTTCAAAACACCTTTCAACTTGCCTTAATCGCTGCGTTAACGCCATGTTGTTACCTCCCGCTATTTACCTTTTCTTTTAGTTGCCTTGCGAATTCGCTGGGTTCGATATCGAGCATCACACAGACGGCTCCGGCTAAACTGCTCCCTGTTCTGCAAGCTGACTCACGGACAGTTGCCGGGTCTAGCCCTAAGTGCACGATGCACTGGTCAATATCGAATGGACGTTCTGGAGCAGTAGTCACTGGTCTTAATTTCAATTCAATTTGCTTTAATCTCGCTGCCAAGCCCATTTTCTACATCCTCCTAATTTCCGGTTTCCCGATACCCCTTACCTATTACGAAACTCCAGTTATGTTGCTTACTGACTTCGGCAGGTAAGGTGTGTCTACCTTCGACACTTCGCTGTTGCGTTATCCGGGGAAATTGCGCAGTCCAATCGAAAACGCAGATTCCGTCACAGTTTTCGCATAGACCAGTTTCCTTTTTATGTTTCAGAAATTGGGCAGATTGTTCTTTTGTGGGACCTTCGGAGCCGTCCCAAATTGTTACCAGCAGGAAACAGCCATGCTTAATATTTAATTTATCTTCAATTTTCTCAATGCGTTTTTCCAACTTCACGTGGCTTTCCTCCCTCCATTTCTACTTCTTAACCTTGGCTAATTCTTCGAGCGCGGCGACTCTCTCCTCAATTTCGCCCACCTCCAGCATGCGTAATGCGACTTGGGCCAGATAGGCCAGAGTCCGGACACGGGACATGCTGTTCTCCATGGAAAGAGCATCCAGCACGGCAATCAGAACAATACGACGAATGCCATCCACCGAGTCCAGCGACTCAAATTGATAAGCACTCGAAATAGTGGTCTCCCGTTTTCTCCGGAGCCCTCCCAAGCGACGGGCTTCCTGTACTTCCTTCGCCCGTTCCGGCGAATGCACCCAGCAGAATTCACTGTCTTTAAGAGGTGCGGCTTTACACTGCCGACCGGATGAAAGAAGAAAAATACACTGACGTTCGGTTAACATGAATTACCTCCGTAAGGCGTGGCCGGATGTTTCACCGGACTACAAACTAGACTACCAATAAGACTAGCAATGGCAACTACGCTACGCTCGAGGAGACTACCAAAGACTACCTTTGCTAGTCGGGGGGTATGGTAGTCTTTTTGACTACCATACAAAGCAGGCCCCCGTTACTGGGAGCCTGCATAAAAGTCTTTATTCGCTTCTCAGGTAGAGTTATTTGGCCTGATGCTTTGCCGGACAAACCCCGGGTATTTCGACCGCAGAGGTTATAAAACTCTTGCCGCAGTCCCGGCAGAACCAGCGAATTTGACCTTCCGGCACACCTTTCTGATTGGGAACCAGAAATACCCCAGTTTTCTTGGGGTCTGTCTTCGTGGTATTCGGAGCAGTCTCGGTTACAGGTTCTATCATCCGGTTGGCATCTGCCGCAGAAGGGGTTTCCTGTTTCTCTGCATTGGGAGCAGGAGCATTCTCCTCCGTCTTCACACTCCAGAACACCCAGCCGTCGCAGGCATGGCCGGTGATGGCCATTCCCGCAGCTGACGGGCTCTTGAATTCCCGACCGTCCTCCAGTTTGTAGCGCAGTTTCCCTTCGGCATTGTCCATTACCTCGCAGGAGTAACTCTGTTTGTGGTATCGGCCCGTGAGTTTGGTTCCCTTGGTTAGATTTCTGTTTTCGATTGGCATTTTCAGCCTCCTTTTTATTTACTATCGTATTCATCACTCTGAATCTGATTGAAGTCAAGTAAAAAATAATGTTATTTTTAACCCGACAGACTTGACTTTCCGTGCATTTAGAGTGATATATAGTATACGTAGAGAACGAAGGGGCAAAACGAAAATGTACGATAAAATTCTGAAAGAAACCATATTTAAATTTAACAATCTGTCCACAGCGATAAACTTCACCTACCGGGCTATCAAGATGAAGATGATTATTCTGGGCGACGACGAATTGTTTTGGGTAGTAACCCCGGCGGCTGCCGAGCGCCTGGTACGGCTGGGCTACGAGTACGCCGAATATTAAACCTTTCTTGTGCTTGATATACAGACCCGGGCATCCGTCCGGGTCTTTTCCTTTGCTCATTCCCGCTGATGAGACACGAGCTGGCAATAGTGTCTGTTCCATCGCTACTTCACCTCCTCGCTCCGTTGTGCCTTTTCGCCAGTGAAAGCCTCCCAGCGCATCCGGGCGATATCCACATAAAGAGGTTCAAGTTCCATGCCGTAGCAAATCCGACCGGTTCTCTCGCATGCTATCAGCGTGCTGCCGGACCCGAGAAAAGTATCCAGTACAATATCTCCGGTTTGGCTGCTGTTCTGAATCGCTCTTTCAATCAGGGCCAGCGGCTTCATAGTGGGATGCAGCGGACTTGAAGATGGCTTGTCCACTTGCCAGACATCTCCCTGGTCGCGGTCGCGGCACCAGTAATGATTGACTCCTTCTCTCCAGCCATAGAGAATGGGTTCGTATTGGCGCTGATAATCGGAGCGCCCGATAGTGAATGTGTTCTTGGCCCAGATAATAAACGTTGACCAGTGGCCACCGGCGGCGATAAAAGCTTTCTGTAATGTATGTAATTCCGATGACGACATGCAGATATAAACCGCGCCATCGGTAAAATCCAGCATGTTCTTGCAGGCTTTTTCGAGGAAGGGCTCGAAGGCGTCACCGAGATTATCGTTTAAAATTTTATTGGAATTGTTCCGGAGTTTGTCCTTCATCGTCTCACCGTAGTTCACGTTGTAAGGCGGGTCGGTGAATGTTATTGCAGCTTTCGCTTGACCCATGAGGCGCTGTACGGCTGCCTTGTCAGTCGAATCGTTGCAACCGATCCTGTGCTCGCCCAGCAGCCAGATGTCGCCCAATTTTGCCACAGGAGAGATCTGGGAAGCCTTAACCGCTGCGTCGAGGTCGAAGTTTTCAAGGCGTTCTTTCTTTTCTCGGGCATCGAGACTTTTTAACAGTTTTTTAAGCTCGTCATCTTCGAAACCGGAAAGGGAGAGGTCGTTATTCGGGACTTCTTGCAGTTCCTTTAATAGCCGGGCCAGCAACTCCTGGTCAAACGAACCGGATATCTTATTCAGGGCAATATTCAATAGGTGGGCCTGCTCTACTGTCAGGTCAGTTAAAACCACCGGTACCGTTTTGTAGCCAAGCTTCCGGGCAGCTAATAACCGCTGGTGGCCGCCGATCACCATCTTATCTTCCCTGCGGGCGATGATGGGATCGATCAAACCAAACTCCCGAATGCTGCGTGTGAGCGTCTCTAACTCCTGTTCGGAAATACGCCGGGGATTCGCCGGGTCTGGCCGTAACTCGCCGATTGGAAGTTGTTCAATTTGTATCTGTTGTTCTGTTTTCATTTTTTCATGCTCCATAATTTATTTTTAGATATAAAAAAAGCCGGGTTATAAAACTCGGCTTGAATTAAGGATAAAAAAGAGGCGAACTGTCAGGTATTTACCCTTTTAAGTTCACCTCTTATGTCTGTTGTTTTTTATGGCGGGTTATTTAAGGAGCTTGTTTATTGAGTTAAGCCCGTTTCGAATGGGTCTGGTCGTATTGTTTACTTTTCTTTGAACTCTTGAGACTGTCTGCTGCTTAACTGCGTCACTGTATCTAATCGCAGCTCGAGTTGTTCTGGAAACACCACGGGCTGTGTCATATATTCCTATCGCAGTGCCCAGTTTAGGCACCAATCCAAGGCCTGATTTTACGGTTGCTTTACTTTCGCGTTTTAGTTCCCGAACTCTCCGACTAACCAAACTATTATGATTACTAACTTTTCGCATTTTTCATCCTCCCGCATATTATTTTAATCGACGCTTACGAAAAGCCTGTTAACTTCTATGCCTTTGCTAAAGTTTGTTTTCTATTTCTTCCCGAATGTGTCGGTTCTTTAATTACTCCCACACAAGTCGCCAAAGATGTAGCCATAAATTGATTCAGACTCATACCCTCAGTCTCAGCCCTATAGGTTAATAGTTTATGAAGAGAAGGCGAGATTCTGAGCCTTATTTGCCCGCTATAATTGTGTGTTACAGGTTCTGGGACTGGAAGTCCTCTTTCCAAATTGGATTTTATCCAATCTACTTTAACGTCCTGGATCTCTCTTACAGCTTCTTCTGCTGTATCTCCATGTATTAGACAATGAGGAAGTTCTGCAATTCTAGCAACCCAATAAAGGCCTTCCCCATCGTCCCATTGCTCAACTATCACGGTGTAGGGCAATTTCGCATAATATTCTAACTCCTCATTTTTGTTGCGTTTGGTTTCCATTTACAATCTCCTACTCTACTCTAATCTACTCTATTCTATTATGATCTGACTATCATTCTGACATCTACAAATTTAGTTCTTCTATAATCCCCAATAACTCCTTCACGTAGCATAACTTAATTGGGTTTTCTCTCTTATAAGGCATTGTACGAGTTCCAATTATGGCCTTGGGATGTTTTGCACCTTCCTCGATGGTGCCATACCTTTTTATTAGCGCTTCGAAGTCATGTAAGCCTAAATTTCTTGGATTCCGCTGGATTGCCTCCAAAGATTTTTTATCTTTCGACATTGCAGGAACAACCTCCCAAACATATTCCGCCCTCCTTTCGGTTTTTCTTTCTTCTCTACCGCTGGTCGGTTCCGTTAGTTTTATGGTATCGCAGGTGACACCATCTTGTCAATACCACTTTTCACGCTGACGTCCGGCTTAAAATCATCCATTATCAGATACTGTCCACCACGCCAGTCCCGTTGCACTTATCGCAGTCGCCTAACTTGTAATTTCCGGACCCACCGCATTGCTTGCACTTAGCTACTTTGTGAATATCGGCAAACTTGGTTCCGCCATTGGTGATGTGGAATTTATACATTTCCAAATTCGGATTGTGACCATTCCACTCTTTGCATTTCCGGACCGTCATTCTCTCGTAATCAATGGTCAAATACAGACTGGCGAGATGTTCGGAGAAGCCGCCACCAAGTC
>Ga0182021_10002952_pt1 | contig 20015 bp, 10 predicted proteins | sample 612E3MmetaG_FD_120493 | JGI IMG/M metagenome (GOLD analysis project Ga0182021, IMG submission 120493) | Permafrost microbial communities from Stordalen Mire, Sweden - 612E3M metaG (Illumina Assembly) | ecosystem: Environmental > Terrestrial > Soil > Wetlands > Permafrost | place: Sweden... | reverse complement strand
TGGCCACCCAGCTGCGATGGAGGTCGACACAGTCCGGCCGCAGCGCCGCCGCGCCGGCGGGATCCAGTGGCGCCTCGTCATGGATCAGCACCTCGAGGTGGGGCGCGACCGCGCGAAAACACGGCATGCGGCGCGAGGCCTCGTCAAAGGCGTAGAGGAGCACCCGCACCCCAAACTGCCGCACGAATCCGCTGAGCCGGCCCGCCGCGGCTTCAAGGCGTTGCGGCGTCTGACCCATGAAGATAAGCCACCATTCCTCGTCGTGCGGGCGCCGGGGACAAGCTCCGGCGAAATCCGCCAGCCCGCTCGTGCCGACGACCCGGGCCGGCAGGAATTCCAGCCCCGGCTCCGCCATCGCGGCGAAACAGCGCGCACACTCCCCGTGCCAGTCACAATCGAGTCGCGCTTTGGCCATCAGCGCCGGGTCCGCCGGATTCGCGACGAGCGGCCCGAGGTCCAGGCCGGGCAGCCGTGCCAGGTACTCCGCGGCGTCCTCGACATGCGCCGCCCACGGGTTGAAGAAGAACGCCCGCACCCGCCGGCGCGGGCGGGTCGCAGCGGAAGCGCTGCCGTTGGCGTCTGCGATCTGCATGGGCCGGGGCGCGTCAATCCAGCAGCACGGGGCTGGCCCATGGATTGAACTCGCGGAGCTTTCCGATCGCCCGGTCGGGACGCCAGCAGTGCCGGGCCTTCGCGTTCAGCAGTGCCGCCGTGATCGAAAACGTGCTGTTGGAGGCGGCCAGCCAATCCGCGTGCCGTAGCACCCAGTGATCAAGGAAGAATTCCGCCCCAGGCAGCGGGGGACCCAGGTCGGCGGCCGTGACCGGCTGGAAAGATTGAAACTCGGATGCGACCTCGGGGCTGTCGGTGGCGAGGAAAAGCACCGGATGGTCGAGCGTGGGCCAGAGCGGCTGCAACCACTCAAGGTACCAGCTCGCCGGGGCAATCCAGTAGCGGCCCTGGCCAAAATCCCCGCGCCGAAGGTGGAGCGCGACCAAGGTCTGGCCGCGTTGCATCAGCCGGTGGAGGCCGGCGTCAGCCGCCTGGCGCACTGCGGCCGTCGGCGTGAAACAGCGCCGGAATTCCGCTCGCTGCGCCGCCCAGGTCGAGGTGTCGCCGCAAAAATAGCCGCTGAGATCGACATTGGTGCTCGCGGTGGCCGCCGCGCCGGAGACCACCGGAAGAATGTCGGCTTCGCCGAGCGTGGCGGCCGCGCGAACCGCTCCCGGCAGGGGATCATCAAGTCCGAACAGGTCGCGGCCGATCCAATCCGGCACGCGCAGCTGCGAGCGGGTCTTCTGCGCGTAGGTGCGTGCGATCCCGTATTGGAGCAGTTGGTTCCCAAAGCGTCCATTCGCCCCGAGGTTGGTCATCAGCACGAACGGACGCTTGTCGTCGGCCGCGCGTGGCTTCGGCGGATTGCCGAGCGCGGTGCGGAGCTTGATGATGCCCCGGCGGGTGAAGGCCACGGCATGCCCCGGATTGGCCGCGATAGCGCGATCGTAAATTTCGGTCGCCGCTTGGAGGTCGCCCGCGCGCTCCTTCAGTTCGGCCTGCACGAGCAAGGCGGGAAAGAAATCCGGGAAATAGCCCTGCACCGCGGCCACGATCGCGTCGGCCGCCCCGAGGCGGCCGGCGGCCAGCTGCTGCTGCGCAATCTGAATGGCGTTCTGGGCGTCGGCCGGGGTCAGCAACCGGGCGAGGGGCGCCAGCGCCGCGACGACGGTGGCAGGCGGTCGGGCGGCGTCTGGGCTGGACGTCTCCTCCCGCAGGAACAGAAAATCGCCGGCCGTCTCGGCCCACCGATTTTCCGCCGCCAGGCGGAAGCCTCTCGACTGGAGAAAGCGGCTCACCTCCGCGAAAAGGGTCTGTCCGTGATACATCGGCTTGAGCTCCAGCTCGGTGATGATGGCGCTCACGCGATCAAGGTACCGGCCCAGGCCCTGGAGGGCGTAGAGCTCCGCCCCCTGCGCATCCATGCAGATCAAATCGACGGACTCCACCTCCAGCCCGGCGAGCACGCCGTCGAGCCGGCGGGCGGGAACATCAATTCGCTGCTGGGTGTATTTCTCGAAGGGCCAGCTGCCGTTGGTCGGAAAGCAGGACGAAGCCCCGATGTTGTGCGTCGGTTTGCCGTTCCAGTCCTGGGAGGCGGTGACCCGGTAGAAGGGGATGGTGCCGTCCTCGTGCCAGGCGGCCACCTCGACCAGCGTGATGTTCGGAAAGGGGGCAAAATTCTTCCGGCAGATCTCAATGCACTCCGGGTTGCACTCGATGGTCACGACCCGGTCCAGCCCGTAGGTCTTCATCACCTCGATCGCATCGAGGCCGTGCAGGGAGCCGATTTCCAGCATCGTCTTGAGCGGCCGGCCGGCGAGGGCGGCGCGGAAGGGCGCATGCGTGTAGGAGCATTCCATGGTGCGGCGATGGTCAGGTGACGTTGCGGAACTTGCTGCCGACGCACGGCGCTGTTTTCTGGCCCCAGGGATTCAGCTGTGAGAACAGCTGCGGATAAAGCTGCTGGTCTTCCGGGAATGCGTTCCCCAGCTCGCAGGCCTCGCGGTAAAGCCGCAGACCGTACTTGTGGGCGAGGTTGGTCATGATCGCCTGCTCGGTGCGGTGCTCCACAAAACCGGGTACTTCCTTCGCCAGCTGGCTCGGGTCGAAGGTCGTGGCCAGGGAATTCACGCAGTACGTCAGCCATTCCATCAGAAACTGGCGGGCGCGCCACGGCCCCTTCTGGAAGAGCATGAAGCGGGCGACGCCGGCCTCGGCCTCGTAGTAGCGCGGATCGTCCTGATTCATCACCAGGTAGCAGTCCCGCTTGCACCACTGGCTCTGCTTGAAACGCTGGTTCACGTTGCCGCCGGCCTTGAACAGCATGATGCCGCCGTCGCGCGCGCAGGTCTCGTAGAGCACCGAGAAATCGTCGATCGGAAACGTGTCGGCGTCGATGTACAGCACGACATCGCCGTCCGCGAGCTTGTCGAGCGCGTCGATCAGGATGAACGGTTTCCAGGCATACCAGCCGAAACCGCGCTTGTGGTGGTGGTCCCACAGCCAGTGGTTCAGCTCCCGGAACTCCGACCGCTGCTGGACCAGCCAATGGTCGTCGTAAACCCAGACTTCGTCGGCCCCGAGTTTCGGCGCCAGCATGGCGGTGAGCGCCGTGGTGCCATCGTACACTTCCCCGCCAAAGGTGATGCAGATGCGTCGCTTGACCGGCCGGGGCTTGAGCGCGCGCTGCGGGATCGGGCCGAGGGCCGTCGGGACCGCGGCCGCCGGGGCGGCGGCCCGGCCATAGACCGCCACATCGGTGCTGAGGCGGGCCAAGCCGGCCGCGGCCAGCTGGGCGTCGAGAGGAGTGGGGGTGGCGCCAGCCGGGGCGTCCCAGCACCACAGCCGGGTGGCCGGCGGAACGGTGGTCGCCTCGCACCGGGCGGCTTCGACCACCATCCAATCCGGGGCGGTTCCGTTGATCGCCGCGGCGACCTCCACCCGCGGGAGGGTAGCGTACATGGCAGCGAGGTCCGGCGGCGTGCCTTGGCCAAGCACCACGTGCACGGTCTCCTGCGTGCGATGCAGGTCCTGCAGGTTTTCGTAGACGAGAAGGCTCTGCACCAACCGGTCGGTTTTGCCGGCGAAGAGCACCCGGGACTGCTCCGCCTCGGACCAGGCAAACAGCTCCGGCGCCTTTCCGCCGCAGACGACCTGTTCGAAATCGGCCCGGCGTCGCGCTTCGCCGCAATGCAGGTCGAACCAGCGCGCGCCCGCGGCGCCGATCGCCTGTGTCTCGGCCGGTTGGGAGACGGCCTGGGCGGCGCGTTCGGCCAATTCGTCCGGTGTGCCGAAAACGAGAAGGTCCCGGCGATCGGCCAGGATCCGTTCCAGGCCCGAACCGGGGGCGAGCCGATCGGTCAACAGCGCCGCGCCCGCGGAGAGGATCTCGAAGACCTCCTGGCTGAGTTCCCCGTTCAGGCTGACATGAAATCCGATGCTGGAGGAACCGTAGAACTTGAGGCCGCCCGGCGACGCGAGGACCTGGCGTTCAGCGGGCAGGCCGCGCGCCGCCAGCCCATCGAACAGGCGGTTGCTCCGCGCTTGGTCGCGGCCGGGTGTCGCCACCATCGCGATGCGCTGGGGGCGTGCCGCCTGGCGGGCGGACTGCACCGCCGCGTCCGCGTGGGGGAACGTGAGCAGGGGGAGCCAGTGGAGATTGCGAAAACCGGCTGCGCGAAAGAACGCCGCATGGTGCCGGTTGTTCAGGAAGACAACCCGGTCGAACCTCTCTGAGGTCGCGTAGCGCAGCATGCCGATCAAAGGCGATTGAAGATGATGGGTGTCGGCGACGACGAGCACCTTCGGGCATTTGAATCCGGCGAGATTGCCCGGCAGGTTTCGCCAGCTGGCGTCAACCATCGCGACCACAACCTCGGGACGCTGTTCAGAGGGAAGTTGGGCCGCCACCGCGGCCAGATCGTACTTGCCCGCGGGCGTCGGCAACGAGCGAACCCGGCCGTCGGGCGCAATGTCGTTCGGCCAGTCGGGACCGCAATTGACCTGTTCCTCGCCAAGGCATGGCGGCGGCGCCGCAGTCGGGGCGATTGCTGTGGCAAGAAGAACGCGCATGAAAGAGAAAGTCTGCCCGGCGTCCGCGCCGAATCCGCCGCGCCGCGTGCGCGGATGGAAGGGGACCGACTACCTGGCCACCCCATGGCTGCAATTATTGAGCCACGTTCGATGATGCATGTGGAAGCGGCTGGACAATAGCATCTAAAACGATGCTTGTCGCGCCGACGCCGGCTGCGATCCACTCGCATCGCCGCATTGGGCGCGAGCGGCGGCAGGATTTGCCGCCGGTCGGATCGGCTAACGACCGACGCAGCGCTGCAGGAGGGCCTTGGCCGCGATCCGGTGGGCTTCGTTGGCGCTGAACGCGGCGTACTCCCCGGCCAATCGCGCCAGGCTGGTGGCGCGCTTGAGATCGAGCGGGCGGAGCGCCTCCCCGACCTGCAGCATCGCCTCGAGAATCACGATGGGCAGCCCCGAGTGCTGCACCGCTTGCACCGCCTCCACCATCAGTTTCACCGCCTTGTCGCGCGCCTGCATGGAGGCGAGCGCCTGGGCCGCCTCCAATTTCGAGCGCCACCGAATTGTCAGGCTGGCGTAATCGGAAAGCACGGGAGCCTCCTTAGCTTGGAGGTAGTACCCCTGTGCGAAATTGAACACCTCGCGGAGATCCTCGCGCACTTCGCCCAGATAGTTTCGCATGGCTTGCTGCGACTCCGAATAGGTCCGACTCAACTGGTCGAGCTGAAGCGGGGGTTCTCTCCGGCCATGCAGGAACTCGGGAACGACTTCCAGTTTGAGGCCGCGCAGAGACGCCGCGGCTAGGAAAGCCCACGCACCGTCCTTGACGTCCCGGTCCTCGGAGAAGCCGCCGATTTTGCGGAAGCACTCGGTGCGGATCAGCGAAGAGGCACTGCCGAAGCAGTTTTGGAAGACCCCGATGGCAGCCGCCGCGCCGAGCGGCAATCGCTGGCGCTGCCGCGGCTTTGCTGGGGAACGTGAATCGGTGCCTTCGAGCAACCGCGAACCACAGGTGACCAAATCGGCTCCGGTCCGTCGGGCGACGCGGACGAGGGTCGTCAATTCGATGGGATCGATGCGGTCGTCTTCGTCGAGAAAGAGCAGAAATTCGCCCGAGGCTTTTTCAGCCGCGAGATTACGGGCCGCGCCCATGCCCGAGTGGGCCTGGCGGACCACGTTCCAACCAAGCCGTCCATATCGGCCCCGGACGGACTCAAGCAGCGTCGCCATGCCGGGGTCGGTGCTGCCCGCATCCACGAGCACGACCTCGAGATTGGGGTAGTCGGAAGCCTCGATTGAACAGAGCGCCTGGCTCAACAGGTTCGGGCGGTCACAGCTCCTCACGCAGACACTCAGCTTCGGCCAGTCCGCAGTCTCAACTGGGGCCGAGTTCGCCGCGGTCCGTGCTTGCGCCGTCGCCAAGCAATGCCAGTCCACCCAGGCCTGCTCGTTCGCGACTGCGTCCACCGCGGGACGTGAGGTGGAGACGCCTTCGGCAAGCGCCCGGCGGAGGCGATCGGCGAGCGCCTCCGGAGTGGTGTCGAAGCAGATGGCGTTGGCGTCCTCGGGCAGGATCAGTTCCGGAATTCCGCCGGCCCGGCTGGTCAGGAACGGAATCCCGCAGCCGAGGCATTCATAAACGGTGTTCGGGGAGTTCTCCATCAGCGAGGGAATCACCGCCAGCCGTCCCTCGCCTTGCAGATAGGCGACCGCCTGCGGTTGCCCATAGTCTTTCAGGACCTGGACGCGAAAGGGCCATTCGCGCACCCGCAGTTGGAGGTAGTCGCAAGCCATGGCCCCATCGATGGTATTCTCGCGACCCAGGAAAGTGACTGTCTCGAGGCCCTGGCATCCCTCCTTCACCAGGCGGCTCACTGCATCGCAGAAGAGCCCCAGACCCTTGCGCGTCTCCAGCCGCCCAAAAAACACCAATTCCTTGACGGCGTGGTGGACCGGGCTCGGCGCAATCTGGCGTCGCGCCGCGCGCGGTTGGACGTACGGCTGCACGCAGGATTGTGCCGGGAGGCGCCAGCCGTGCTCGACGATCCAGTTGATGAGGTATTGGCTGGGGCTCACCAAAAGATCGGCGAGTTCGACAGACCGTCGCTCCATGAAATCCAGTTCCAGGTCCACAATTCTCCACACCCATTCCTGCATCGCGGTCCGGAGCCACATGGTCATGCTGTGGATCCCCACGCAGATGACCGCGTGGCCCGGGAGGAGACCCTGGTGCTTGGCGAGCAGGGTGTGGTACCCGCTGCCTTCGAGTTCCGGAAAGTGAATGACGTCGAAATCGGTGTGCTGCTTGAACCACTCGTAGACCCGCAGCGAGCAAACCACGTAGGGCTGGGGGTCCACTAGCGGGGAAGGTGCCGGCTGGAGTTCCACCAGTTCGATGCCGCGTTCCCGGTAGCTGGCCACCCAGTGTTCGATCCCCGGGGCTGCGGCGGGCTTGGAACTAGGGTAGAGACAAGTGACGGAGAAGCCCGCGGCGCTCAGCGCCTCCGCCAAGGACGTATAGGCGGTGCCAATGCCTCCATTGTTCGTCGGCCCGACGAATTCATGGCTGACGATGCAGATGCGGCCCTTGGAACCGCCAACCGGCGGCAGTGCAGCTTGGGGGAGGGCGGGATAGTTCATGGCAGGGCTGCTGAGTGAGGTGGGTCGATGGCAGGCATGGCCGGCGGGGTCAGGCAACCGCGGCCAGGGGGGGCAGCGTCGCGGGAGCCAGCGGGTGAAGCCGTCCCGGCAAGCGGGCGGCGATCGCCGCCCGATAACCGGCAACCATGGCGGCCGCCTTGGCATCCCAGGTGAACTCGAAGCGGCATCGGGCCGCCAAGGCCGAGCGCTTCGGGGCATCCGCCACGCGGTTTTCCAGGGCGCGGAGCACCGCCGAACGAATGGACGCCACATTGGCCGGATCGCAGTAATAGGCGGAGGAACCGAAGTATTCTCGCTCGGCGGTGCGATCGCTCACAACCAGCGTTCCGCCGCCAAGCGCAGAGTCGAGACGGTCCAGCGCGACCCCCTCCACCCAATACGGATGGGCGATTACGCTCGCGGATCGGAATGCCCCCGCGACCAGGCCCGGGGCTGGTTCGTCGATGAATTGCGAACCTGCCGGGGCGTGAATACGGCAAAGGTGCCCGTACGAACGATCGCGGACCTTTCCGGCCACGACCACCGGTATTCCGGTGTCGCGCAGCGAGTGCAGGAGGAGAAGCTGGTTCCGGCTGGGCTCGACAGGCCCGGCGCAAAGCACGAACGCGCGGCCCGCGAACGCCGCCACCCATTCCGGCGCCTCGGTCTGACTGCAGACGGTGGCGTCCACCGCGACCCTGGCAATCGTGAAAGGCAGCGCGATGCCGTGCAGCTTCTTGAGGCACGCGATTTCCGCGCGAGAGTGGGGGAGCAGATGATCGACGAGCGGGAAGATGGCCCGCTGGTACGCGTCGTAACCGCTGAAGCTCGGTTCGCCCGCCGTTTGGCGGGTGTGCCCGTGGAAAGCCACGCGGTCGGCGGCGACCAGGGCGAGCCGCTCGTCCAGCTGCGCCCGCGTGGGCGATTGGCTGACGATTTCCGGAATGGCCGCTTCCGCCCAGCATTGCTCCCGGCGATCGGCAAAACGAGGAGTCAGCACGACCGGCATCTCTGGCCGAGCCGCGCGAACCGCCTTGGCTTGGGCCAGCGTCTGGGCCGGGAACTCCGTCGACCACAAGTGAATGACGTCGAAATGCCTCGGGTCGGGGCGCGGGGTGTCACAGACTTCCAGTTCCACCCCAAGTGAGTCGAGCGAGGCCCGCATCCGCTCGATCGGCGGCAAGCCAACTTCTGCCGATGGCCGCTCAAAGGGGATCACCAGCAACACGCGCAGCGACGGAGAAGTTCTGATCGCGGCGGCCCGCGGCGGCGCCGGAAGGCGGGTCTCGGCTGCCGCGTGGTCCCGCCGGCCCTCCGTCGAGGCTCCCTCAACAGAGGCCGGTGGCGCCGCCAAGACCTGGAGCCGGGGATCGGCTGGATGCAGGAGCAGACCGTGACCGGCGATGGTGCGAGCGAGACCGCCTTGCCCCGCCCCGACATAGGTCTCGGCTAATGCCGCGAGCGCATCTGCGCGGGTGGGTGCGAGATTGGCGGCGCTGTGGAGGGTGTCGAGGGCCCGCCCGGCCGAGTGGGCGGACCGCACGAGCGCGGCCTGGTCGAGATACTCGTCGACGCAGCTGCGAATATCCTCGCGCGTGTCCGCGGCGGACAGCGCGTCGTAGGCTGCGGTTAGGGCGGCGCCGTGCCGGTTCCAGGAGGCTCCAACTTGCCGCGGAAATTGGCTCGGCGGCGGTCCGAGTTCGAGCCACGCGCTGGTGTCTCCATCCTCCGGAAGGTACCGGCCCTCGCGCGAAAGCTCGAGCGACCGATCGAGGACCTCCCAAACATCTGTGCCCCATTTCCCAAAGAACTTGGCGCAGTTGGCGTTGAAATTTGCCTGCGCTGCCGCCGAGCGCCCCGAGCCACTGCTCAGTTTGTGGACGACGCCAACGCGGCCGTCGTACAGCACCTCGTATCCCGATTGAAGCAATGCAATGTGATGGTCAGGATCGTCCCACTGCGACGGACTGAAACGGGCATCGAAGGCGAGGCCGCGGGTGAATACATCGCGCCGGTAGAGGTTGCAGCACCCACGCACATGCATCGCGCGGGCCAGGTAATCGGCTTGGCCCTGGTCCGGCTCGCCTTCGTGGTTGTAGCACGACGGAAACTGGCGAAGCGGGCCGCATTGGACCGAGTGGCGGTCATCGTCGTTGATGATCTTGGGCCCGACGCAGCCCGCAAATGGCCGGCGCTCCAGATCGGCCGCCAGCACCCTCAGCCAGTCCGGCGGGAGCACGATGTCGTCATCCAGCCGGGCCACTAGTTCGCCCTGGCCCGCCGTCACGGCGAAGTTGAGTCCGACCGGGCAGCCTGCGTTCACCGCCAGCCGGAGGGGGTGCAACCGGAAGGGGTAGGTTTGGGCCAATTCGGAAAGAAATTCCGCCGTGCCGTCGGTGCTCGCATTGTCTGTCACGTAAACCTTCAGCCGGTCGGCGGGGTAGTCGGTGCGGGCTAGGCTTTCCAGGCACCGGCGGAGCAGGGCGCGCGAATTGTAGGTGACGAGGCAGCAGTCGACGGTCGGCGCAGGCCCGCTCGGTCGATAGCGCAAGGACTCGCCGATCCGCCAGCAGATTTCTGTGCCGCCGTAGATCCGGCGGATTTCGCCCAGGTCGGGGGCGAATGGGTTCCAGCCCCATTTGGCCTCCCAATACTCGGCTTGGGCACGGGTGTAGGCGATCTTCCCGAGCCCCAAAAGCTTGGTGATTTCCGGCTCTGCCTCCGGGAGGGTGGGGCAGCGGGTGGGAGAAAGTGCGCGTGTGAAGTGCAAGGCCTTCACGCCGCCGTGCACATAGACCTTGAAACCGTGGCGCCGGGCTGCGACGCAGAAGTCGTCGTCCTCCATCCAGGCGGGGCCGTAGCGTTCGTCGAGGCCACCGACGCGATCGATGGTCTCGCGCCGGTAGTAGGCCAGCGCCCCTGCCACGGTGTCGACCTCGCGCACTGGAGTGGGTGGACCATCCGGTTCGAAGGCCCGCAGCGAACAGTGCTGGGGATGCATCCCCAGTCCCGCCACGATCAGACGCCCTTCGCTCGCGATCCGTCCGTCGGGATAGATCAACCGGGCGCCGACCACGCCGGCCTGAGAATGGGCGTAGGCCGCCTCGACGAGGCGGGTCAGCCAGTCGGGCGCGACGATGACGACATCTGCGTGGAGACGCACGATGTCTTTGCCGACGGCCGCGGCGATAGCCAGGTTAAGGGCATGGGCGACTCCGCTCCGTGGGTTGGAGAGCAGCCGGACCTGCGGAAACGCCTGGAGTTGTTCCGCTCCGCCGTCCGTCGAGCCGTCATCGACCACGATCAGCTCCCATGACGGATAGTCCGTCCGAGCCAGCACGCTGCGCACGCAAGCGCCAATGGTGCGGGCTTCGTTGTGGAGCGGGATGATGATGGCAACCGCGGGGGAAGGCATGGGGATCCGGGCGGTCAGGCGACGCGGAGGCGGATGCGATGGTGCCAGTCGAGCTTGATCCGCTCGGCCAGGGTCAGGGCGGCCGCTACGACTTCGTCCATGTTGTAGTACCGGTACATCGCCAGGCGGCCGGCGAAATAGACGTCGGCGTCGCGCGCGGCAAAATCCGCATAGGTCTGGTACAGCTGGCGCGATTGAAGATCGGGCACGGGATAATAGGCCTCGCCGCCCCGCTGGTAGTCCGCCGGGAATTCCCGCACGATCGTGGTTCCCTCGCAGGTCTGACCGGTGAGGTGCTTGAGTTCGACGATGCGCGTGAAGGCGAACTCGTTGGGATAATTCACCTGGACGGCGGGCTGCCAGAAACCTGGCGGGGCGCTGGTGGGCATTCGTTCCGCGAGCTGCGCGGCGGAGAAATGCTCGGGCTCGAAGCGCAGGGAGCGATAGGGCAGCATGCCGGCGCGGTAATCGTAGTATTCGTCAATGGCGCCGGTGTAGATGAGCTTCCGGTAGCGCACGTGGCGGCGGACCTCGCGGAAATCGGCGTGAAACAGGACCATCGTGCGCTGGCACGCGCCGAGGAGCCGCGCGAACAGGCGCGCGTAGCCGGCCGCTGGGAGCGCCTGGAATTTCTCGCGGAGGTAGGAATCGTCGCGGTTGGTGCGGACGGGAATGCGGCCGCAGACGGACGCGTCGAGGCTCGTCGGATCCCGGCGCCATTGCTTTTGCGTGTAGCCTTTGAAGAAGAGCTCGTAGAGTTCCCGGCCCACCTGCGAGACGATCACTTCCTCGGAATTGGCGGGACTGGCGATCGGCTGCCGGACCTGCTCGAGGTAGGCGGTGAATTCCTCCTCGGTGGCAGGCCGGCCGATGAGTTGTTCGTAGGTGTTGAGATTGACCGGAAAACTCCAGTAGCGCCCGCGGGTCCACGAACGAATTTGATAGCGAACCGGCCGCCAGTCGGTGAAGCGGCTGAGGTATTCGCGCACGGGCGCCTGATCGGTCCGGAAATAATGCGGGCCGTACTGGTGGTTCAACACGCCATGATCGTCGTACTCGTCGTAGGCATTGCCGCCGAGGTGGCTGCGGCGCTCCACGATGAGGCAGGAGGCGCCGAGCTCGTTGGAGAGGCGTTCCGCCAGCACCAACCCGGAGAAGCCGGCGCCGACGATGAGGAAATCCACGTTCATGGGGCTCGGCAGGTTTTCGGGGTTAGGCGGTCGCGGCAGCCGGCGCCGGCGTCTGGCGGGCGGCGGCCGTCGGTCGCCCTAATCCTCGGGCCACGAGCGCAAGCGTGCGTTCCGCCATGAGTTCTTCGCGAAACAGGAGTTGGGCGCGCTCATGGCCTCGGCGGCCTTGCTCGGCCCGGGCCGTCGGGTCGTCCGCCCACCGCGCGATGGTCTCAACCAGACCTTGGACGACGCCCGCAGGATCGGTGGCCGGATCGGGCAACAGCTCGCCGATATCGCCGAGCTCTTCCGGGATCCCGCTGACGCCGGTCGCCACCACCGGCAGGCGCTTGGCCATGGCCTCCATGATCGCGAGCGGCATTCCCTCGAGGTGCGAGGGCAGAACGAAAATGTCGGCGGTGTCGTACCAGTCGGCTGCGTCCCAGCGGTGGCCAGGCAGGTGGATCCGGTCTGCCAGTCGCTCCTGGGCGATCGCACTTTCAATTGCGGACCGCTGTTCGCCTTCGCCAATCCAGACGAACTGCAGGCGGGGCCACACCGGGTTCGCGCGCAGCGCCTTGATGGCCTCCAGTTGGTGGGCGAAGCCCTTCACCTCAGTCAGGCGCGCAGCGGTCAGGCAAACGACGGCTTGGGTGTCAATTCCCAGCGTCGATCGCAGGCGGGAGCGAACGTCGGGGTTCGGCGGCTGGAAGAATCGATCCGGCCGTCCGTAATGAATGATCTCGCCGCGTCCGGCCGGCAGGCGGAAGCAGTTCACCAGGAGCTGCAGGTTTTCGCGGGAAACGGCCACGACACTTCTCGCGGCGGCGTGTTGCCGGGCCAGCAGCGGAAGGTATTGGTCGAGGTTCCGCGCGAGGTAGGCGCCGACGAACCCAACCACAACCACGTACGGAATTCCCAGCCGCAGCGCGACCTGTCGGGCGGCCAGGTTCGAGAAGGGGCAGCAGTCGCTGAACAAGATCAGATCAGGGCGATTGGACCGGAACACCCGGATTGCATCGACCGTGTCAGTCAGCGTCCGGGTGAACTCCTGCCCCGTGTGGTAGCCGATCCACTCGTGGGCGACCCCGAGTTGCCGCTGCTCGGCAACTAGCGGATTGTCGGCCCGGGTTTGCATGCACGTCACCCGATATCCGGCGCGCACCAATGCGCAGACCACCGCGTGGTTGTATTGGGCCACTCCACCCGACTCAGGGTCGTCGGTGTAAAGCAAGACGTTTAGTCGATCCGGCAAACCGGTCGAGCTGGACGTCGCGCCTGAAGCAGGCAGGGAACGGTCAGAGCTGTCGGTGGCCAGAGGGACTCGCATGATGGTCGATGGGCCAGACCGTCACCCGGGTGTTGAGCTAGCTTCCAAAGACCCGGATAGCAGGCTGGCACCGGCTGGTTGCAGAAAGTAGGCCAATCTGAGTTTACCTATTGGAAGTATCTTATCCGTAACTAATAATGCGATACGGATGAACGTGTTCCGAAGGAGAGTTCCGCTAGGTTCTTCCGCGCCTGCAGCACGCGGCAAGATTTGCCGTTCCGCCGTCGCGATGGCGACGCGCCCGCCGCCGTCACACGGTCTGACTGAGGATTTGCCGAGGAGCCGGTGATCGCGCAGCAGGGGATGGCACCGGGCCTTTTTGCGGGCCGCGGTACATTCTGGTTCCAATCACCGCCAGGCAGGCTCGGTCGTCGAGCGTGTTGACGGCACCATCTGAGAGTCCGGCCAATTGTTTAGCCATGTACCGCAGCGCGAACAGCCGCGCCTGGGACTCGATTGTGGACGGGATGGTAATATCCAGCGACCGATCCCGACGCAGAACGCAGAAGCGATCCGCCGAGGCGATTTCCTCGTAGGCCGCCCGGCGGCTCGCGCTGTCCCACGGCATCGCCCGCGCGAGCCAGCCGTTGTGCATTTCGTTGTACAGCGGATCGCGACTGACCCGCCGCTCGAGGCTGGGCGAGTCCGCGCCGGCAAACTGATTCGCCGTCCGGTCGTCATGGGAGTGGTCGAGGAAGTCCAGGCAGGCGGGGGGGATTTCCTTTCGCTCATGACCATGGGCAATCAGGCGGTCATAGAAGTCCTCGTCGTCGCGTCCGTACGTCCGGATCACCTCGGAGTAACCATTCACCGCCTGGAACTGGGATTTGAGGAAGATACACTGCCCATTGACCGAGGGTTTTCCGACCGCAGCTCCCGAGCGCCAATAGCCGGCAAAGAAGTGCTTTGGCCCGGGAGCATAGTTCAAAAGCTCAGCACTGGGGATGCAGTCGGCGTCGCATTTGACGATGACTGGCTGGGTGGCGCGCGCAATTCCGGCATTGTACGCGTACGAGAGGATCCACTTTGGCTCTCCCTCGACGCGCACTACTCTCACCCGAGGATCGATCGCGAGCAGATCATCCAGGGGCTGTCGGTTGGACCAATCCACGACCAGGATTTCAGTCAAATGCGGCAAGCGGAGCCATTTGGGTAGACTCTGCCGCAGGTGCGCTTCCCGGTTCATGCAGGCCGTTACGAGCGTGAACATGGAGGGTTGAAGCGAGAAACCGCTGGGATGTGGACCTGAAGGGGCAGGGAGCGTCGGCGCGCGCCGCCGATCGGCGCCGGCGTTAGCGGGTTTCCACCGGAGCCGGGCCGAGATTGCGCGCCGCCTCCAGGAGCGGGCCAAGGCGCGGGTCATCAGGCGCGAGTTTCTCGAGAATACTGTTCACTCCGCGAAGGATGTCAGCATGGCCACATCTTGACGCGATGTCGCCGAGCATGAACCACGATTCCGCATCGCCTGGGTTGACGCGGATCGCCGTTTGCAGCGCGTTGATCGCCCCCGGGCCGTTTCCTCCCTGTTGCAGGGCGCCCGCGAGATCACGCCAGACCTCGGCGGGCGCGCTACCGTCCTGAACGGCCGCGAGAAGATACTCGGTCGCCCGCGACAGATTGCCGCGCAGCAGGAGGATGCGGGCCATCATCTGGCGGCCTGGAACCGAGGCCGGCTGGGCTGCCAGGACCAGGCTGACCTGCATCTTGGCATCATCGGTCATCCCAATCTCGAGGAGACTTCGACTGGTGGCCAGCACCGCGGCTGGATCATCGACTGCGTCGGCCATCAGTGGCCGGGTTTCCTTTCGGAATGCCTCCCGCCCATTCGCCGCGATTTCGTCGTAGGCGCGGAGCATGATTTCACCGAATGCTTCGCTTGCCGCCAAGGTATCCATAAATTGCGGCATCCGGTTCATCGTCTTTTCCAGTCGTCCCCGGAGATCCACACGCAGGTGGGAATCAGTCGCCAGGCGAACAGACTGCTGCAAGTAACCTTCATCGTCTGCCGCGATGAATTCCTCGAATCCGATAGACCTCAACAAGCCGGCGCACCGCCGGGAACGACTTGCCACGCCTTCGCGAACGACCAGCGGCATGCCGAGATCGAGGGGGATGGTGATGGTGCCGACATCGTCAACCGGGTAGGTGCCGAGAAAAACGTCGCCTACGGCGATCAGGCTTTTTTGATCGGAGCGGGACACGGAGTCGAGAGGCGCAACATGGAGCCGGCTGTCGTCGATCCCGGAGGCCTTGAGATTGCGATCGAAGGACGCGCAGAAGCGATTGACCAGACTCGGTGGGGCGTCGCTGGGAATGATCGGATTCACCAGTAGATGTGAATTCGGAACTGCGGCCAGCAACCGAGTCCACAGGCACTGCATCTCGGGAGTGATCTTCAGCAGATCGGTCGCGGACACGAACACGATGGCGTCGTCAGGCAAGCCAAGCGCCGACCGCGTCCAGTTCGTCGTGGGCTCTTGCTTGTCCGCCTCGAAGTTGAAGGCGTGGCCTGGCCCCGCGAGCAGCGCGAGTCGCTCGGTGAATTGCGCGGCGGCCTCCGGCGCCTCGGTCCGTGTTCCTGAGACATAAAGGTCAATTTCCGGAAACCCGGTCGTCGCGGCGGATGCGTTCGTGACGATCTGCAGCGGGGCGGTCCGTTGGAGCGCGAGTTGCGTCGCGGCGGAGAAAGTGGCGGTGAGGTCGGTCGCAAAGACCACGACGTCGAGCGCCGCATCGCGCAACGCCTGCGCGGGCGCGTCCCCGCCGGTCGGCAGCAGGCGAAAGTCGGCGGCGCGCCCGCGTGCGTAGTCCTCGATCGGGGTGCGCGTCTCCGACTCGGCGAAGAGAATGACCTCAAAGCGGTCGGGATCGAGCTGCTCAAACAGCGGGAGCGTCGCGGTCATTTCCGCGTTGGCACCGAACGCCCGGCGGACGAAGCCGACACGCAGGCGGCGTCCGTCGCGCGGCTGGGGCCACATTTCCTCTGCCGTACCGACACTCGTGGCGGCTCGGAGAATCTGTCCCCGCAACTGAAAGTGCCGCCGGAGCGAGCCGGTCGACAGAAATAATGGAACGCAGTTGGACGCCTTCAAGTAGGCGGACAGGGCCGCGCGTACTGCCAACGATCCCCGATTGACCGCTGCCAGATGCGCGAGTTCTTCCAATCGCTGCAAATAGTACGCGGCGTAGGCTTCAGCCTGTCCGGGAGCATCAAATCCATGGGGCGGGGCAAAGAGCCAGCGAGTGTAGTCCTCCCACAGCCAGGAAGGCACCTCGTCGAGGCGGGGAGCGTCGGGCCAATTCCAGGCCGACGTCAACAGCATCGCGGCCAGGATGCGCGGCCAGCCTGGGACGGCCGGCGCCAGGACTCGTGCGAGTTCATCCGGTCCGATCGGCTCATCGAGCGCGCCACTCGCCACGGCTTCTCCGGCGAGCCGTGTCGCGGCCATCGCCACGGGGCCCTGGGCTTGGCGGCGAGACATCCTCGCGACGAGCCCGCTCGCGGTGAGGCAGGCGTTTCGCAGGGCGGTCAACGCGTCGTCCGATCCCTCCTCCGAAAAGGTCGCCAGAGCGGCGCGAACTGCGTCGAAGGCCCGGTCTGCCACCGTCTCTGTCAGATCAGGAGAAGCTTGGTTTGCAGGGGTAGGGAAAGTCGCCCGGGCCGGCGGCGCAGCGTCCAGAACGGATTGGGGAACCATGGTATTCCTCCTGAAGCAGACTTCGGGCCCCGATGGGCCGTCGTGGCGCAAGTTATTATTTGTCTGATGGTAATGGACGATTTTTTCCCGGCGTCTTGAGGGCGACCGCAGCCGGGTGTTGGCATCGAAAGGAGACGGCAGAAATTGCCTCGGACGTGCTGGGGACCGCCGGAAATCAGGCGCACCCCACCATCTGCTGCTTGTGCGGTGTCGCGTCAGCGGCGGCGCACCAGTGTCTCCAGCACTCCCGCAAGGCGGCGCCGAAGCGTGACGCCTGGCCGGTGTGGTCAAGCAGCGGGCTGCGACGCAGATCATCCCGCAGGCCGTTGCGGATCTCCGTGAGCCTCGCCGGAGCGTTGGCGAGCCCGGCTGCGATGCGCACATAGTCATCGGGCGATTCGGCAATCCACTCCCGATGTCCGATCGCGGTGAGCAGGCTCGCGCTCACCCGACTGGCGTGGCGGTCGCCCAGCTGGGTCACCACCGGCACTCCCTGCCACAGCGCCTCGCAGGTCGTCGTGGTGCCGTTGTAGGGAGTCGTATCCAGGGCGACGTCCACGCGGTCGTAGAGGGCCAGATGCTCCACGGGTCCGCTCGTCCGGTCGAGGAGCTCCACCCGGCCGGCCGGCAGGCCCGCCTGCAGGAAGCGGGCCAGCAGGAACTGTTGCACCACGGGATCGCCGGCTGCCTGCCCTTTGAGCAGCAGGCGGGAAGCGGGCACCGTTTGCAGCAGGCGGCTCCAGACGCCGAGCATCGCGTCGGAGATCTTGGCCGGGTTGTTGAACGATCCAAAGGTGATGGGAGTGCCGGCAGCGCTGGGCGGCGGGCGGAGCGCGGGCGCCTCAGCCAGCGGTTGGTAGGTCCAGGCGGTCGGGGCGAACCGCACGAGTTTCTCCGTGGCAAAACGGTCGGCCTCGCCTTCCGGGTCGGCGACGGCATCCGTGAACCGATAGTCCATCGCCGCCAGGCCGGTGGTGTCCGGATAGCCCAAATAGGTTACCTGCACCGGCGCCAGCCGCCGCGCAAAAAGCGGGAGGCGGTTCATGCCGGTGTGTCCCGCCAGGTCAATCAGGATGTCGGGAGCGTCTCCGCGGATCACCCGCTCGACGTCCGGGTTGAGCTGGCCAACGAAATTCCGCCAGACGGTCGCGAGGGTCCGGAGCCGGCGGCTGGTGCCGTCCTCGCAGAAGTGATCGTGGAAAAGCAAGAGGTCGAACTGCCCGCGGTCGAGGTGCCTCAGAAGCGGCTCGAGGAAGCAGGCGCAGGAATGGGTGCGCAGGTCTGGGGACAGGATGCCGAGACGCAGGCGGCGGGATGGTTCGCGGCGACCCCACGACCCGGTCACTGATTGCCCCCGCACCGCCCGGCCATACGCCTGATGTTCCTCAAACACCTGCTCGCGCGGGATGCCATCGAGGTAGTGCCGGGCGAACAAGCGGTAACTTCGCGCCTCGAGATTGCCCGGTTCGGCGGCCAGGTAGCGGTCGTAGTCCGCCACCGACTCGGCGGCGCGATGCATCTGCATGAGGGCCTGGGCGCGACCGTAGCGCGCGAGCGCATATTGCGGATCGGCCACCAACGCGCGTTCGTGGCAGCGGAGTGCATCGGCGGTTCTTCCCAAGAAAGCCAGCGTCAGGCCGTAGTTGTACCATCCTGACGCGTAATCCGGTCTGACCGTCACGGCCCGCTGATGACACTCCTCGGCTTCCGCCAGGCGGTTCTGCAACTTGAGACAAAGGGCGAGATTGGTCCAGGTCTCGGCGTCTTGGGGTGCGCGTTGCACCACCTGGCGCATCCGCGCCTCCGCTTCCGCCGGCCGGCCGGCGGCGAGCAGGGCGAGACCCAGGCGCATTTCGCACACTCCCGACTGGGGACTGAGCTGCAGGGCTTGCTTCAGCAGCGCGATCGCCTCTGCGGAGCGACCCTGCTGGTAGGCGATGAATCCGAGCAGGTGAAGCGCATCGAAATTTCGGGGCGCGCCGGCGCGCACTGCCCGATAGAGCGCCGCAGCCTCGTCGAGGCGACCGGCGCGGTGGAGGACGATTCCCTCCTGAATCAGACGCTGGAGTCTGGCCGGGGGCATGGGCGGTTACGGTCCCACCCGGGCTGGCCGGCTGCGGAGGCTCGGCGCTTGGCGTGGCTGCGGGCCGACGGGCAACGCCGGGAGACCGGTGCCCTCGGCGCGCGACGGCGAACGCCCTGCGCCAGGCTGGTGCCGCGGGAGATCGGGTTGAAGTGTCGCCTCCGGACCTCGGAAGACGCTTCGGCACTCCATGGCCCGCGTCTCGTCGTCAGGACCGAGAGGTTCTCCCGGGCGAGTTGGTTGGCGGAATCGACCCGCAGCACCTCTTCCAATGCCGATCGAGCGGCCGCTGGATTTCCCAGGCCATCGAAAAACTTCGCGAGGGAGAGGAGAACATCCACCGACGTCGGAGGCCGGCCAAGCAACTCAAGATAAATCACCGCCGCTTCCTGGTGCCTCTTCTGGTCGCGATAGCAGTCGGCAAGCAACTTGAGGGCACTCCAATCGCCCGGGCGCAGCACGAGAACCCGGCGCAAGACGGTCTCGGTTTCGGCGGGCTGCCCAAGTTCACGGTGTGACAACGCCAGTCGAAGGAGAAAGTCCGGATTGTCGGGGCACTGCCGGGCCGCGGAGGAGAATACCGCGCAGGCGTCCCGAAATTCCCGCAGAAGGAAATGGAGGTTGCCCAGCGTCGCGAGGAGTTCCGGATGGTCAGGGGCGATTCCGACCGCCAGACTGAGGAAGTCGCGGGCAGCGGGAAGATCTTTGCGGGCAAAAGAGGAGTCCGCCCGACAGAGGATGGAGTTGAGCAAGGTCATCGGCGGGGCGCGGAAAGGCAAAGGGATCGAGGGCTCGGACTGCGGTCGAAACTTGGGCCGCCGTCGGAGATTTGCGGACAAGAATGCAGATGGATTGGCTCCGATATTTGGAGAATCACGATGGTTAGCAAGTTTCAGACCAGAAGGGGGAAGTGTCTAATAAAGTATTTATAATGAGTCTGATAGGAAAACGATTCGCTGGTTGTCTGCCCTGCGGCGGCCCGGCTGGATTTTCCAGGCTTTCGGTGAGGCAGGAATTGCCCGGCCCTTTGGCCGTGGCGTCCCGAGGCGACGAACGCATTCGAAGATCGGGCAGGAAGAGTCGGGCAAGG
>Ga0182021_10002950_pt1 | contig 20015 bp, 26 predicted proteins | sample 612E3MmetaG_FD_120493 | JGI IMG/M metagenome (GOLD analysis project Ga0182021, IMG submission 120493) | Permafrost microbial communities from Stordalen Mire, Sweden - 612E3M metaG (Illumina Assembly) | ecosystem: Environmental > Terrestrial > Soil > Wetlands > Permafrost | place: Sweden... | reverse complement strand
TGCGCCATTGACGTTTCCATTGTTGTCTAAACCATTGTGACCCAAACCGCCGTGGGAACCACCACCGGCAACATTGTTTGAGGTGGTGCCAGCGCCGGGACCGTAACTGGCGGAGTAGCCCTTAACGTCCGCATTAATGGAACCCGAAATATTTGCATCCCCACCAACTAACAAATTAATTTTTCCAACCACAACCGATGTCCCAGCAGTGTGGGTAATGGTTGCGCCGGAATAAACGATCAAGTCCCCCATGGTTCTCAGTGGACTGCCGGCTATGGCATCGTAATTAAAGTTTAAGACAGAGGCGACCCCACCACCGGAAACACCCAAGGTCAACTTATTGATTGTGGTTGGACTATTTATATTGACAGTAACAGCCGAATCAATCAAAACATCATCTGTTGGGCCAGGTACGCCACTGCTCCAGTTGCCGGCTGTCTCCCAATTGTTGTCCACTCCACCCACCCAGTGATCGGAACCATTGAATGCGTCCTCGGAAACACTGCCGTCCGCGGAAACACCCCCGAAATTAAAGGTCATTTGGTGGTGCCCGGTTTTTAAGTCCAAAAAAGAGGCGGTAGCTATGTCATCACAACTCCAACTTGGGTAATAAATCTTATTTCCTTCTAAAATTTGAGCATTTCCGGTCAAGTCTTGGTCACCGCATTTCAGACTGGTAAACTGCATATCATCTATGGTGGACTGATCGGCTGGAGTAATGGTCAGATCTGACGCACCCATAGTCGTAAAATCAATATTCCAATATTGTCCCGTTATCGGGTGTGAATAAACATTCAAGATACTGAGCTCCACACTCGGATCGATAACGACGGGATAAACAGCAGTCGAAAGCCAATTGGCATCGGGGGTCAGAGTGAGGGTATTTCCATCAATGGTAAAAATTATGTCCGTACTTTCTCCGCCGGAACTATCGGTCATCTTTGGAGCGGAGAGAGTGTAAAATTTATATAAAGGATTTTCGCTTTGTCCTTTTTTATACAAAATAATTGTGCTCGGAGAACTCTGCACAAAATCAAACTGATCCAAATTTAAATTATAAAGAAAATTTTCCGGATGATCCGATGAATTTAAAATAATTGATTCTTTGATTTCGTTTTCCGTAACTTCATATTTTAAATCCGTATTGTTGAAAGTATTTTTATAAAAATAATTTTGTTCCTCGAAAGAAAGAGAACTTTCGGAATTTGGATTCATCACTGACATTTCCAAAGAATTTTTATTTGTCCTATTTTTATAACTGACAACAATCGGCGAAGATAAATTTTCCGGCAGAGTTAGGTCCGCTGTCTTCGTGGAAATTTCTGTGACTGAAGGTGTTGGTGTTGGCGTAGAAGTTGGTTGTTGTAAATCAGTTGGTGTGGGAGTTTGATTTTGCGTAGAGCCAGAATCCAACTCATCAGCCCAAACAGTATTCAAGTAGAAAAAATTAGAAAATAAAAGTGAAAATAATAAAAACGAACCACAGAGTTCTTTGATTATTTTTATTCTTTTTTTGCCGGTAGTTGACATCAACTATTTTTAAAAACTAGATGCTGTAATTATAGCACAAAAACTCTTTGCAAGAAGCAAATAGCAATATATTCTGGTGCGCGGTGAGGGACTCGAACCCCCGACCTTCCCGGTGTAAACGGGTTGCTCTACCAACTGAGCTAACCGCGCATTGTTTTATTACAAAAAAATCTAATAATATCAGTGTTTCTCACGCGTCGCTACAACTGAGCTAACCGCGCAAATACATATTCAAAATAGCATTTTTACAGCGACGGGTCAACGACCGGCACGGGAGAATTTATTATTGACGTGGATGTTTTTTCTCTGACAGAAAAAACATCCAGAACTTTTAAAATACGATCTTGGCTTATTATTGGGATTTTCGTATTTCCATTTGTGGAGGGTAAAACATTTTCTTGGTTAATTTGCGTAAAAAGATTATATCCAAAATAAAATATAAAAAGAATCACAACAAATGTTCCGCCAATAAAAATCTTCCAGTAAAGTCCGGCATTAAGTTTGAAATCTTTTTTCTTGAAACTATTTTCTTTTTTGAAAAATTTTATGTTCATATGATTTTTATGGAACAAAACTTAATAGTTGTATTTTAAATACTGCTTCCCATTTTTTATCCACCTTTTGGATGTCCATAGAAATAAAATCAAGTTCGTATGGGGAGTTTTCCAAGAGTGTCAAAAATTTATAAACTGCTTCGAAACTTCCGGAAGCTTTCAGTCCGACCACAAGCCCCGTGTTGTCCGACGAAGCGATAACCGAATCAACCGCCGCCGTAGCTCCGACTTTCGGCGCCAGTTTTTCAATCGTATCCAAAAACGGCACAACGTCGGAACTTTTCGCAAAGTGTGTTTGGAGGATTGCCATACTGGGAGCAACTTTTTCAAGTAAAACGTTAAGAGAATTTGTTTCATTGCGACGCCCTGCCTCTTCACTCCATTTTGCCATACCTTCTTCCGCTTTTTGATTATTGTCATTTATTTTTCCATATAAAAACACAAAGGCAATGGAAAGAATCGCAAATAATATTACGGAGAAAATCAATTGTATTTTTTCAAAATTATTTTTCATAATGATGGAACCAGATTTAAATTAAATTTAATATCGGATCCTTTGACGAAATTTGAAATCGGCAAATCAACATTTTTAAACGCCGGCCCGTCTTCAAGTGTTTGACGAAATAAAAGAAGAACTTCGCGGGATGGCGCGGTGCCGGTAACACTGATGCTTTTGCCTTTAACCGAATCGTTTTGATATAAAATTTCATTTATTTTAATATCAGATCTCTTTTCTAAAAGAATCGCGTTTATGACTTTCAGGGAAAGCGGGAATTTGTTTTTTTCGGCCTTTTCCACCAAATCAAGCTTGTTGTTCATATCTTTTATAGTCGCCAGAGATTGTTCTCCAATCAGAGGTAATGGCTCTATCTTTTGCGTTTCCAGCTTGGTATTAACTTCAGAATTTTTCGCAGACGAAAGGATGTAAGCCGGAACTATCATGACAATGGCAACCAACATGACGAAACTTCCCATCATTAGAAATGATATCAATAGTCTATAGTAAAAATCCATAATCATTCTCTTCTTTTCTTCTTTTGGAATTAAATTAATCATAAAAATTTATTTCTAAACGTTCCAATCTATTAGCGCCAACCCAAGCGCGGTCGAAAATGAGAGCGCCTGCTTGAAAACCATTTCCGGAATATAATTATCTGTATTCACTATGTTTGTCCAGACATTCGCCATAACAACCGGGGTCTTCATGCTAATGGAAATATAATCGGCCAACCCTATCAGATTCGAGTCGCCACCGCAGAGAATAATTTTTTTTATGGAAGGATTATTTTTACCTTCTTCATCTTTGTGCGTTTGCCAATACAAGAAATGTTTTGATATCTCGTCACGCAAAACAGAAACACTGTTTAGAAGCACGGGAAATATTTCTTTATTCACAACATTACGTTCCAAACCGTATTCTCTTTTCATTTTTTCCGCTTCTTCAAAACTTACATTAAAACTTTTTTGAATCATATTGTTTAATATCTCCCCACCCACATCCAAGGTGGAGGTAAACATCACAATCCCTTTAGAAACGATAAAAATGCCGGTGCGTTTTTTGCCAAAATCCACAATCATATAAGTTTCCATATCACCATACTTAATGATAGCTCTGGAAATGGCCTGCGCCTCGAGCTCGAAGGATTCCACGGAAATATTGGCGTGTTTAAAAATCAATAAATAATTTTCAATTATATTTTTGGGAATGGCTGCCACTTGAACTTCCAAACTTTGCGCATTTTCTTCTATCAAATCATAATCAAAAATTGCGTCTTCTGCCTGGATGGGAATGTGCTCTTCGAGGGCAAGCTCTATTCCCTCTTTGACATTTTTCAATCCGGCCTTTTCCAGCCGAAGCTGGAAGAGGTATACTTGTTCTTCCGGCAAAGAAACACGCACGGACTTTACCCCGTCGGTTTTTCGTAAATCCGCCAAAATTTCTTCCATTTGCTTAGTATCTTTAATTTTACCTGCTTCAATAACACCGGGCGGTATTTTGCATTCTCCAAAGCGCCCCACCTGCAATCCATTTTTAGTCTGGATAAGCTCTATAAATTTCAGCGATTCATCTGAAATATCCAAACCAAAAGATGAGACTGAGAGAATTTTTGGCACAGGAAAAAATTTAAAGAAAAATCTATTAAATGAATTCTGAAACATACTGATATTGTATCTTTTATTTTGCGCGTGCGCCAGCTGGAATTTCATTATTGGGCTCGAGAAGTGAGAATTTACCATCGGGTGTAGAAACCGCCAGGATCATTCCCTGGCTCTCGATGCCCCGAATAATCCTAGGTTCCAAGTTTGCGACGAACATACACTTCTTCCCCACTAAAACAGAACAATCGGGAAAATACAAAGAAATGCCAGACACAATAGTTCTGGGATTTTCTTCTGCGAAGTCAACAGACAATTTCAAAAGCTTGTCTGTTTCCGGAACTTTTTCCGCAAACAAAATCTTTCCAACGACAATATCAACTTTTTTAAAATCTTCAAGTTTTATTATTTCACTCATGTTGTTTATTTATTTTATCAAGGTAACGTTGTAATATCAATGCCGCCGCTGATGCGTCTATCCGACCGGACTTTATTTGCTTCACTTTACTGTGTGCTTGCGATGGACTTAAACTATCTTTTGTATTTTTTCCCTTTCTAGCTTCAACAGATGTCAGAAATTCTTTTTGTTTATGAATAGGCAAATTGAATTTTTCTAGCAATTCTAAAATAAAAATCTCCAAACGTCCAGACAAGGCATTCAACTTTCCGGAAAAATCTATCGACTCTCCGATAACAATTTCTTTTATATTTTCTTTTTTGATTATTTCAGCGAATTTTTTAAAAGTGTTTGAATCATTCAAAACAATCTCTTTCGGAAAAGCCAAGGTGTGATTTTCATCCGAAATCGCCACACCAATCCTTTTTGTGCCATAATCTATGCCTAGAAATCTGCTTGAATTCGTCATAGTAAAAATACTAGCATAAAAAATTCCGTTTGGTATAATACCTAAATATGAATCATATATAACCCGTTTTTTGTGAGTGGTAATTGGACGCTTGTTTTTATTATCATATCGTTATGGAGTTTGTTTTGGAAAGGTTGCGCGTTGTGGATAGCCGGCAAGAAAGACCAGAAGTGGTGGTTTTTGGTACTTCTGATAGTCAACACCGTGGGCATTTTGGAAATCGTGTATATCTTCTATGTTGCTAAAAAGAAGTGGTCTGATGTAAAAGAAATAGTGAATCTAAATAAACACACAGTCTAATAAATTAACAATCACTAAAATACCCCCGATGGGGGTGTTTTTGTGATTCGTACTTGAGAAAAAGCCCAAAATAGCTATACTGAATTAGTTGTTGACACTGGGAGGTGTCGGATAGTGGTTTATTCCAGCGCACTTGAAATGCGCCATACCGAAAGGTATCGTGAGTTCGAATCTCACCACCTCCGCCTTGACAACCTGTTAGTTGTGTGTCCCGAGTGCTCGACGCCGAGCTGTGACCCACAAAGCTACATGTTGCACAAAAAAGAGCGATTTATTTCGCTCTTTTTTGTTAAAATCTAATCATGAATTTTGAGACCGCAATCAAGACTCTTAATAATTTGCTTGAAGAAAAACGACCTGAAAAATTTAGCAGTTCATGGATTTTTAAACACAAGCCATACATATATCATTTCTTTCGTGAGAACTTCAGAACAGAGACTGGTGATATCGATTGGGACATCGTTACACTATCTTTAGATCGTTGCTTTTTAAAACGCTGGGTGCGATACAAAAAGAAACAAGGAAAGCCGTATGAGGATCAGGAGGAACTCAATCTCATCCTCACGAAATACAAAGACACATATTATACTCTCATCGCTCCCCAGAACGAGGATGATCGGCGTATGCGAGACCGTATCGCCATTGCTCTCGTTCGAGTCTCTCAAAAAGGAAATATACTCGCTGAGCAAGAACTTACCAAATGGATGAGATATGTTGTTGACGACTGGGTAGAAAAATACTATCCGCTTTTTAAATGGAAAGGATATGCGGATGAAGTAGAAGCAAAGATTGCCGTTTGTATTAAAAACTATAAATACACAGGTTCATTTACTGGCTACATGTTCAGGACGCTGCAATATTCAGCCCGAGGAATGCAATCGAGAGAACCTTGGTCGCTCGATGATCCTGTTGGTGATGACGGCGCTAGAAAGATTGATTTCGTTTCTGTTGATCAAGACACGGGTATTGCTACGATCTTTGGGAGGTAGGAATTTACTAAAATTCTCAGCCAGTTTTGCTTTTTAATCTCTTTCCTCTATGCTTAGAATATGCCCCGTTGTATTTACTGTTTACAAGACCAAACTGCTGTATCTTTTACAAAAAGAGAGCATGTTATCCCTGTCTCGATGGGGAGCTTTCAGCCACTTAATCCCACGCTTCTCGCGCGAGACGGGCTTGTTTGCGATATCTGCAATGGCGAAGTATTCAGTCCTCTTGAAGTGAATTTCATCGAAGACACCATGGAAGGGGTATATGGACAGCGTCTCAATCTTCAAGGGCGAAGTAGTGTCACAATGCGCGACAAGAATTTTAAAATCGAGCGCATGGCGGGGCTTGGCGACAAATTCTTTGATGAGATGTTCTTCTTTTTGAAAGTCCAGGACGACAAAGTTGTTCCTCATCTTCGCGACCAATTCAAAATGAAGCGCCGTCAGGGCGGGTGTCGTATCTTTTTGCCGGAAGCCTTGGAAGAGATTAAGAAAAATCCCAAGGATTTTGCTAAGCTGTCTGCCGATCTGAAAAAATTGGATCAGAAAGACATGGCTATTTTTGCAGAGACAAGAGAAAAGGTAGATGCGATCATAGCCTTGCTGAATGACTACGGCGTGACGTATAAAGAAAAGGAAACAAAAGGGCGCAAATTTGAAGAGGGCGAGACCTTTGTTCTTGAAGAGAATTATTCCTGTACCGTGAACCATGATGTTGGCAGGGTGCTGGCAAAAATCGCCTTTAACTATTTTGCATACTGTGCCTTGCAGAGCGGAAAAACCGATCTCTTGTATAGCTCTCATTTTGATGCGATACGGAAATTCGCGCACGCCGATGTTGGCGTTCTTCGGGATATTATTGTTTCGATTGCTGAAGAGCCGATCCTCCATGAAGAGCAAGCCAAGAAACAGAGACTTCACGCCCATGTTATAAATTTTTTGCCCGAAGACGGAAAAATCTTTGTGCGAATGACATTCTTTGGAAGACCAGCTGTGTATAAGATTCTTCTTGGAATTCTACCTCCCGAGCTTGCTAGTGACGAATTCGGATGCGGGCATGCGTTTAGTCCGTTCGGACAGCAGATAATGCAGCTTACCCAAAAACAGCCGATACCTCAGACAGAAGATCAAGTAAGAGCGACCTTCGGCTTGTTTAATAGATTGCTTGCAGTGAATTAATATATTCCCCATGAAATCTATATTCACTGACAATTTTCCATTCGTTACTAGTGATCCAGAGCTTCAGGTCTTGAAAGACCAATATCCTGATTACGACAGCTATTATATCGCGAGCGGATCGATACAAGAAAGAAAGGAAAGATTCGATGCCCTCTATCAAAAATATCATCCATATGCAGATCGTCATTTCTTAACCGAGATCAAAAAGAAATTTCACCAGCGAACATGGGAAATGTATCTCGGTTGTGCATTGTTGGATAGAGGCATAGTCTTTACCTCCAAGGACATTGGACCTGACATTCTCATTGAACATGAAGGGAAGAAAATCTGGATTGAATGTATTGCTTGTGAAAAAGGCGACGGGATCGACAGAGTACCTGATTTGCATTACGGAGTAGTTCAGGATGTTCCGAGCGACGAGATGCTGATTCGCATAGCTGGTGCGTTGAAATCAAAATTTGAAAAGTATAAAAAATATCTTGAGGATGGAACAGTTAGAGACACAGATCAATTTGTAATTGCTGTATCCAGAGGCGATCTTGGCCATGTTGATGCTGCGATACCTCTTATACTTCGGGTTGTCTTTGCGATGGGTCACCAGACGATAACAATGCCGAGAAACGGCAGTCCTTCAAGATCAGGATGGAGCACTGTTCCTTTTGTAGAAAAACGTAACGGTAGCAAAGTGCCAATGACATTTTTTCTTGAGAAGGAGTACGAGGGTATCAGCGGTGTGATCTATTGCAAAGATACGGTGTTGAATCATCCAGATGTTTTGGGAGAAGATATTGTTGTTGTCTACAATAAATTAGCCCAGAATCCGCTTTCGGAGGGAGTGCTCGATTCGTTTAAAAAATATAAATGCGAGGAGAACGGTGATTTGCATCTTTAATTCGTATGTCTAATTCAAATCTATCAATGATTAATAAGATATGGTTCTCTCCTCTGAATGTTATTTACCATTTCAAGAGATTGGAATCCGAGGGGAAAATTACACCCGATAAGAAATTTTACAAAAAAACTTGTGAAGCTTTTGTGACGGCGATCTCTCTTATAGGAATAATAAAAATGATTGGAAGAGAGTACTGGATGCAGATTGTTGATGATAGCGAGAGGAGTCCTGACGTTAGAACTGGATGCTATGATAGGAAAACGAAAGATAATGATTTTTCTTGGCAAGATGTCGAAGTTGTTACCTACGATAGTAATTCATCGGAAGGTCTGGTTGATTTTTTGCTCCGCACAAAACTTTCTAGCGATAAAGCTTATGATGAACTGACTACTATTTTATGTCATATAAATAAAGTTGCTCAAATACCACCAATACAAGAATTGAACCAACAATTGCTTGCAAAAAATCCTAAGATTAAATCTCCTGTCATAATCCTAGGTAAAGTTGATCCAGAGAAGGAAATTTATCGTATGGCTCAAATCTATCCGACTATTGATCTTGATCTCACGTTTGATCCGATAGCTGAATGCAAGGCAAAAAAATATAATGGTGTTTTAGTTTTGAATCGATCCGCAAAAGGGACTATTGAATCGACACATAATCCTGACGAGAAGCATTATCCTTTTGAAAATCTTGGTCTAATTTAAATTTATTGTTCCTCGGTAAGCGTAATCTTTTTGTCTTTCAGCACCAGTCGTGTCCGTAAGTGTCCCATCAGCTCACGCTTCTCTAAAGCGGTACCCTCGCGCAGGACGTACTTCGCGTACTCTCTTGTATTCACATCGTCCTCGTTGATCGAATATTTCGGCGTGCCTTTAGTCGCAAGCCGTTGCAATCGATTGAATCGTTTGATTTCTTCTTCGAGTTTCATTCGCATCCCTAGCTCGTTGATACTGACCTTGTCGATGACTTTGAAAAGTTCCTCAATTAATTCTTCCTCACGGATATACTTGTTCTTACAATTCCGATCCCTCGCCTTCGAACAGGAGTAGTAGACGTACTTGGCATTCGTACCATCTTTCAGTTCCTTGTATTTCTCTTGAGCCGTGATGCCCGAGCCACACAGTCCGCAAGTAAATAATTTGGTAAAGGCGAACTCTCGATTCTCTCGCACAATTTTGTCTCGCTTCAATTGTTCCTGCGCTTTCTCATACAACTCTTTTGTGATGATCGGCTCATGCTTGCCGTCATACCAGTTACCTGAGTCTCTCGGATACTCGAATGGTCCGTAGTAGATGGGCATGTTAAATATTCGGTATACTCCCGAAAGTGTTAGTGGCTTATTGCCTCGGGTATAAAAATTTAGATCAAATCTAAGCCAGTTGTAAACTTTTCGTCCGCTCCATCCTTCATACGCCACTTTCTCAAACATTTTTCTGACGATCGGGGCGCGGTCAGGGTCGATGGCGATCTGGCATTTCCGATCAAGCATCTTCTGATTCAGATACCCAAGCGGTGCCATTCCCGGCCATAACCCCATCTCCACTCTTGTCCGCAGTCCGCGCTTCACATTGATGCCTCGGTTGTCGTTTTCAAGTTTCGCTTGGCTTCCTAAAATCATGAGCAGGAATTTCTCGTTCGGATTGTTTCCAAACGTCTGCCCGAAGGTTCGTATCTGGTGCAGCTTTCCTGCATCCATGAGATCAACAATCTTTCCAAGATCACCCGCGTTACGACTGATACGATCGGGTGCCCATGTCAGGATACCGTTGAATTTTCCGGCTCGCAGTTCCTCAATGATCTCGTTGAAGACTGGACGCTGGCCTGTCTCTTTCGCTGAATGACTCTCACGCTTCATGGTTACGATCTCCAAGCCCTCACGCTCGGCAAGTTGGAGCATTTCCTTGATCTGGCTGTCGATGGACAACACTTGGCGCTCCTCCGATTCTGTACTTTTTCTCGCGTAAAGGCAGTACTTTACCTTTATGGGGACTACTACTTTGGCCGTAGTCCCTAATGGCGCTTGTGTTTGTGTATGGTTCATACACTACAAGGAATGACGCAACTCGCCCTAGGAGTCCAGAGTGTCCCGAGTGGTAGGTGTTGGTAACTCAAAGGGGTCAAAGTTCCGTATTTCCTTTTCAAACTTGTCCATTTCTTTCATCATTCGCATCAGTATTTTGATTGATCGTTTTTTCTTTTGTTCTCCATGCAAGCCAAGCAGATATTCGGCATCCTCGTCAGGCAAGAAAGAGGCCAGCGATATGTATGAGGCACACAAGAGCTGAATGCGCTCTTTGATGGCTCGCTTCAGTTTTGATTTGGATTCAGGTAAGTCTGAGATTCGGTTGAAAGCGTAACTTGCTTCAGAATCCTCATATTTGAAATGTTTGGCGGCCTTAATAACGGCGTCGATGTCGTCCACATACCATTGGATGACGCTGAACGCTTTAGAAGTCCAGTTGGTAACTAGTTAAACAGACGAACTGATATATTATTTTGTTGGAGTACTTTCTTTAAGTCAGGAATTAACACATGCCCACTGTGAAAAATACTTGCGGCTAATCCTGCGTCGACATTAGTTTCCTGAAAAACTTTTATAAAATCTTCAGCTGAACCTGCTCCGCCCGATGCGACCACGGGTATGGTGAGTAATTTAGATAACACATTAAGCTGATCAATATCGTAGCCGTTGCGTGTGCCATCTTGATTCATGCAATTAAGCACTATTTCACCAGCACCACGTTTTTGAACTTCTAGCGCCCAATCAAAAGTGAGCCATTTTGTTCGTTGAGTTTTGGCTGGATCACCAGTGTATTGTTTTACAAAATAATCGTTACCTTCTTTTAGGCTATCTATTCCAACTACAACAGCCTGAGAGCCAAATTCTCTAACCAAGTCATTAATAAGATCTGGATTTTCCAGCGCTGGTGAATTAATAGAAATTTTATCTGCGCCGCTTTGTAAAATTCTTCGCGCATCATTGACGGAACTAATACCACCCGCCACACAGAATGGGATATTGATTACCTGAGCTATCTTTTTTATCCAATCAATTGATACAGTTCTTGCTTCCGTGCTGGCAGTAATGTCATAGAAGACTAATTCATCAGCTCCTTGGCTACTATAACGCTTGGCAAGTTCAACAATATCTCCAATTACGACGTGGTCACGAAAACGGATACCTTTAACGACCTTCCCATCTTTTACATCTAAGCAAGGAATAATCCGTTTGGTTAGATTTGAGAGAGGTTTAGTAAGACTAATGGCTTCTTGTAGATTTACCTTTCCCTCGTAAAGAGCTTTGCCAATAATAACACTTTTCACTCCTATTTTTTTAAGTTCTAATAGGTCAGAAGTCGAAGAAACACCTCCGGCAGTAATAATCTCAAACTTCTCGTTCAGCATCTGTCTCATTAAGCCAAAATTAGGCCCCTCTAGCATTCCATCCTTGGCAATATCCGTCACAACAATAGTTTCTATTCCTATTGTTTTTATAAACTCAATAATATCGGCAACAGATTTCTTTTCTAAATCTTTCCAGCCAGCGCTGGCAAATTGACCATCTCTTATATCAAGCGAAAAAACTATTTTTGAGCCTCCAAATTCCTTCACCAGCTTCTCTAGCATTTTTGGATTTTCAATAACGATAGAACTTAAGATAATTCTACTGACTCCATTTTCCAAATAGGCTTTTACATCGTCATAAGAACGAATACCACCTCCAACTTGAATTGGAATTTGAACGGCTTTTACTATAGCCAAAATAGCGTCCTTGTTCATTGGACGTCTTTCTTTAGCACCCTCTAAGTCAATGATGTGTAGGAATTGTGCCCCTTGCCTCTCAAATTCTTGCGCTACAGCAATAGGATTTTCGTCATACATTTTTGAACGATTGAAATCACCTTGTGTGAGACGCACACATTTTCCATCAAAAATATCTATAGCAGGAATAATAATCATAAATCGCAGAAGTTAGCTAATAATTTAAGCCCCCATTCTCCGGATTTTTCCGGGTGAAACTGTACGGCATAGAAGTTGTCTTTTTGTATAATCGCTGGGAAATTAATGTCAGTATGGGCAAATTAGTGAATGAATGGAAAGAGAAAGATAAGAATAAAGAACTTTATGATAAAATCGCTCAGTTAAAAAAGCTAACCATTCTGCAACTTGAAGAATTACTTGTGCCATTACTTGAGAAGAATAAATATGTAAAGTTTCATATGAAGGATCCCGAAACCGGTCGTGATGTGTTTGTCCCATTTATTGTCTACGATGGCGACGATAAACGGGATGAACGGTCTAGTATCCTTACTATTCAAAAACTCATGAAAAAGACACTCGAAAGCACCAATTGGCGATTGATGTCTAATGGTGTGAATTATCGTTTAGGTATGCTAAATGGACGTTTAAGAGCCTACGAGAAGGAAGAGGATCTCCTGAAGTTGGTGAAATGAGACAGGGGCAAAACACCCCCTTAGAATGTCTTATTTGTCTTATCCGTGAATTTGGGATAGTGACTCGGAGGCATTAAATTTAGTCACTGAACTGTGCTAGAATATCCTTACTGGGGTTGCACTCGTTAGTACTGAACCCTCAGACACCGCAAAAATTATAGTATATAATTCTTATTATGGACCCTGAAGACAACGAAAACGAGGACGAGGAAAATAGAACTAATAATCAAACCAATACTAGCGATAGTAATCATAAAGACAACAGTACTGGAGATTACAAAGATGATGATACTAATGAATAAAAAAAATTAGCTTAAAAATGCTATAATGGCATATGACAGATATTCAAAAAGAAAAGCCCAAGCGAAACTTTTTAAACAAAAGCATAGAATCATACATTGAGTTTGAAGAAAAATGGACTGATGCCTTGGCGAAATTTTTAACCAAGTCTTTCGGCACTTTGAGGTTTTTAATTCTGGTGCTTATATTTATTGTCTTGTGGATAATTATAAATCTCGGTTTAATCCCCGGCATAAATCCTTTTGATCTGTATCCATTTGTCTGGCTGGTAACGCTGGTACAATTATTTTCCATCGTCCTGTCTATTGTCATTCTCATCAGTCAAAACCAAGAGGAGAGAATAAGTGAAGTTCGCCAACAAATGGATTTTGAAATAAACGTCCGCGCCGAACAAGAAATTACAAAAATTCTGCAAATGATTGAAGAAATACATACTAAAATTGGAATTGCCAAGTTGGATAGTGAGCTCGAACAGATGAAAGAAACAATAAACATATCCGAGGTGAAACAAGACGTCGAGCAGAATATAGAAGAAAAAAATAATACGAGTGGTATTACTTAAAAATTTTATTCTAAAATAAGTTTTTTAAATTCTTCAACCATCGGTATTTGCTCCGGATCTTGTTCATATCCTAGCGCTGTATAATAAGAAACCCAATCGGCAAGAATAAGTGAAGAGAAAATTTTATGCCAGGTATCTTTTCCTCCAAGTTTAAGTATTTCAACTTGAAAATTTCTGTCTTTAAGTAATTTCTCTAAAACTTCCATTCTTTTAAAAATTTCCGAATTATCTTTTTCGTCTTTTAGAATAATAAAACAAAATCTACTGCTCAATTCACGAGTTGTGTCTCTAATATCGAAACCTTCCATTTCGTTGTGATTTAATTCTGGAAAGACATTGTAGAAGGCCGGAATCTTGGCGCTCTCGTTTAGTTTTATTTTCCAGTTATAAGCTATCGATGAATTGTTGGTTGAGGAGTATATGATGGGAATATAGTTTTTTATTTTTTCTGCCAGTGTTTTTCCTTTTTCTTCTGAGTCTGCCGGGTTCAATGTCGTCGCTAGCTCGGTTATTTTTTTGAGTTCACTTTCTTCTCCCATAAACTTCAAGAATGCTTTGAGAGATAAACCGAGCGCCAAGCGAGGCTGAGTTTTCATATCCGGCAATTCTATGTATGGAGTATTGTTTTCTTTAGCGAGCGACAGCAACTCCCCACCGGTTGCAATTACTGCCATATTTAAATTTTGCTCTTTAGCTTTGCCGAAGGCGTCAATCACCTCTTCAGTGTTGCCGGAATAAGAACTCAAAATGATGAGTTTATTTTTTAATTCTTCGATGGACATTTCCGGCAGGCCATAATCAGTACGAATAATAATATCAAGTTCTATTTTCCAGGTTTTTAAAAGTTTGGCCGCCAAAGCAGACCCGCCCATACCAACGACAATAAAACTGGAAGCCTTCATTAAGTTCTCCTCTCCTACGATTTCCGGCTCGTACAAAAATTGCTGATTGAAGTTTTTAATTGCTTCGTACATATGTTGTTGGTATAATTATATCCGGTAGTGAATTTTGGCGATATTTTTAATTTTGCGCTTTGCGCGTCGCCAAAATCTACTAACCGGATTATAGCATGAATCAAAAATTGTCTTGGTCTGCTCTAGAATATGAAGAGAAGGAGCGTAGCTCGGATTGGTTTTGGGCTCTTGGCATTATTGTGGTCACCAGTTCCATTGCCGCAATCATTTTTGGTAATTACTTCTTTGCGACTTTGATTATCTTAAGCGGAGTCTTGCTCGGCTTCTTCGCCATTAAAAAACCAGATATGGTTACCTACGAACTAAACGACAAAGGGCTTGTAATCCGAAACCGCCTCTACCCTTACCCCAATATAAAATCTTTTTGGGTGCAAATAGGCGCAAACCCTGACACGAACGTCAAACCGTTGTTTTTCATCCATTCGGAAAGAATTTTTATGCCGATAATAACCATCCCGATACATGAAGACCTGGCGGAAGAAATACATTCCATAATGCTCGAGCAAAATATCCCGGAAGTAGAAATGAAAGAACATCCGTCGGAAAAAATAATGGAAGCTCTTGGCTTTTAAAATAAAAACTGTTAGTCTGAAAAATAGCCCTCTTTTGATGTATTTTAGAACAAATAAATATGCCCTCATAGTTTAATGGATAGAATGCGAGCTTGCGGAGTTTGCGATGTAGGTTCGATTCCTACTGAGGGCACAGTCATGTGAGACCGACAGAGAGGCTTAAATGCTGGATATTTTTGAGTTCATAAATGAGCACCCCAATAGGAATCGAACTGAATTTTTTTTAACTATATTTTATAAGTTTATCCCGTTAGTGAGACCGAGAGGGGGTTTGTTTTTTAGAAAAAGTATTAGAAAATGGAAGAGAGCGAATGTAGGCAAATTTTATTTGCGCTATTTTTTATAAATGTTATAAATAAAATATGAAAGAAGCCATTTCACAAAAAGATCTTTGGAATGCTCAGCATAAAAGAAGAAGGTCTGAACATAAAGATATTGCCAATACTCCAAATGAGTTTGCAAAAGAATGCTTAGGATATATTCCCGAAGGTGCCAAAGTGTTAGATTTGGGAGCAGCTTCAGGAAGAGATTCCAGATTTTTTGTGCGAGAAAAAAATTGTGAAATTTATGCTTTAGATTTTTCTTTTACTGCCTTGAAACATCTAGAAGAAGATGCTATGGCTGATGGAAGTATTGATTTTGTAATACCCATTACCGCAGATATAAAAAATATACCATTAGCAGGTGCAACACACTTGATGTAATTTACGCCAGAAGTAGCCTTCATGTTTCTGATGTAGATTTAGAAAAACTTTTAGAGCAAACATTAGGCATGCTTAAAGATGGTGGTTATATTATGATTGAAGGTAAAAATTTACTGGATCCAAAAATCCAAAAAAGTAAAACTGTTGCGGATAATTTGGTTTTAGATTCAGATGGCCACCTTAGACGCATTTGGACCAAGGATTATATTATGGAACATATAATTAAAAGATTTAATTTAATATTAATAGAGTTAAACTTATCGTCTGGCAAGCGTGTTGATGAAGATAGTCGTTATGTAAATTTTATCGCTCAAAAACATGGAACAAAATAAAACTAGACCTGTAATTTCTGCTATATTGCAAAAAAAAGATACTGACGGTTTAAAAATTTTTATTCAAACTAGGTGGAAGCCGCACATAAATTCCCCCTATTCTGGAATGCTTGAAATTCCCGCTGGTGGTATTGAAGCCTACGAAGATGTTTACGATACCCTAAAACGAGAAGTAAAAGAGGAATGCGGTTTAGATGTTGTTAAAATAATTGATGATTTTAAAAGCAACATAGACGAACCAACAACTGGAGACAAAGCTTTTGTTTTTAAACCATTTTTATGTCAGCAGGTTTTGTCTACCAGAAATGGATTACCTTGGATTGGCTTTGTGTTTTTATGTGAAGTTGAAGGAGAAGTCAAAATGCAAGAAACTGAAGCCAAAGACCCAATCTGGGTTAGTTTAAGTGAATTGGAAAAAATGATAATAACAACTCCAGAGAAAATTTTTCCTTTACAGCTACCGGTTCTGAAATATTATCTAGAATGGGCAAATAAAAAAATAATTAGATAAACCCAAAGTTTTCTAACTATATTTTATAAGCTTATCCCGCTAGTGAGACCGAGAGGGGTTAGATTCCTACAGAGGGCACAGTCATGTGAGATAGACCGAGAGGCTTATTTTGATAAAGCTTTTCGGAAGGTTAAACATAAAAAAGGTATTCGTTGTGAAACACTAGAAAAAGATCATATTGTTGTTATAATGGCTAAATGGAAACTCGCATAGAAAAAATTAAGTCATATGTTTCAAAACATAAATTTTTTGTTATAAGTCTGTTTATTGCAATAATCATAATTCTAATTTTTGAACCAGGGTTGTTTCTTGCAATACCGTTTTTCTTTGTTGCGTCTTTTAAAGATGCGCTTACTAGTTTAAGTAACCTCATTTACTTTGTTGGTCAACTTGTATATCTCGGTCTAGTTATTTGGGCTATAGTTCATATTCACAAAATAAATTCGGGTCCAAAAACAGAAGTTGCCAGCAAATATCCAACCACTCAAACAATTTGGTTTTGGTGGATTGTCGTAACTTTTTCTTATATGTTTTGTATTTTTAGCTATGATCCGCAAAGTAGCTTTAATGTAATAAGTCGTGTTGGCGGGATTTTTGGTTTATTTACTCCTATTGGTCCGGAAAATTTTGTATTATTTTCTTTTCTTATTTTGATAGTGGTCCTGGTTGTGATTTCCAAGATGGAAAAGAAAACTAGACAAATTGAAAAAATATCCGCAAGAAAAAAAATTCTGTATTCATTATTCGTGCTTTTTGTTTTGACTTTTTTTGTTGATCTTTTTGGAATGTTTACTTCCTTTGGAAGTTATAAATACTTTATTCAATATACAGTGATAAATCATAATGCTTATATGGATTTAAGAAAGATACAGTAGATTTTTGATCCAAAATTTTAGTTTTTAAATTTTTGAATAATTGAATTGATATTAAAAAAACAAATTGGGGGGCGAGTTTTTCAACTCGTCCCCCCGTTACCCCAGATGCACCCTTCAACTACTTCGCGCTCGAGACAGAGATGAATCCCGTTCGCCACCAACCCGTTAACCGTGTGGTCATCCAAGTTGGCACTATCGTCCAGCAGATTCACAAGTGATGTGGCGTTGTCGTCGCCGGCAATCCGGTTTTTGACGATTTTGCCACACCCAGTGCATCGATGAACGATCATGAGTTCGCCGCCGTCTCGCTTGATAGTTAACCCTAAGGGCTCCATCGAAGAGAGACAGATTGAACTGCGATCGCCGATCGACTCGTCCACGTGCCGCGACCATAGACAGATCGAGCAGTGATTCCGATGCTTGGTATTGCTAGCCTCGGTTGGCACCTCACTTCCACAATGTACACAGTGGAAAGAAAGACGCCGTGTTTGTTTCAGAAGCAATCGAGCCTGGTGACTCAACCGCTTTCCGTCATGCTTCATGCATTCCGGACTTTCATCGTCTTCAAACCAACGTGGCATTAACTTCCTTCCTTTTTTGAACTTCTTACATAAATTAGCAGATCTTGACAAAATTGTCTAGTGTGACTTATAATGTAGGCATTTAGGCGAGATTAAACACAATTCATGGTCAAATCTACACAGAAAATATTAGCTATTGTTGCTCACCCGGATGATGAAATCATTGGGGTCGGCGGCACTCTTTGCAAGCACGCTAACGCGGGTGACGAAGTTCATGTTTTGATTTTAGGGGATGGTAAAAGCTCACGAAGTAATACATACCGAGAATTGCCAGAAAATCTTAAACAAAAATCACAACAAGAGACAAAAAAGGCTTTATCTTTTTTAAATATAAAATCTTTTTACAAAGAAAGCTTTCCCGATAACCGTTTCGACAACGTTGATATGCTTGATATCGCCAAAAAGGTTTCCTTCTATGTAAACAAGGTCAAGCCAACAATAGTTTACACTCACCATTTTGGTGATTTAAATATTGACCATCAAAGAACCGCAGAAGCGGTAACTATAGCTTGTCGACCAATTGAAAATAATTCCGTTCAAGCTATTTATCAATTTGAAACTCTTTCTTCCACGGAAATGGCTGGATATATTCCTAGCAGAGCATTTTTACCAAATGTTTTTGTAAATATTGAGACTGAAATAAAGAAAAAATTGAAAGCTATGAATTGTTACCAAAGCGAATTACATCCATTTCCTCATCCTCGTTCTCTGGAGACTATTGAAGCAAATGCTAAAGTTTGGGGCTCAAAGGTTAATTTAAAATATGCTGAAGCTTTTTCCTGCTTGAGGCAAATTAAATCCTAATTATGATTAAGCTCTGCATACCTTTTCTTTTAACTGACACCAGTCAATTACCTAAGAGATTGATTAGCCAACATAGATTTTTACTAGAAGCTAATGTTTTTGACGGCAAAGAACTTTTGGAGTTAGTTGAAAGTAATAAATTATCCAAACTACTTCACGACGCAAGCCAAATTGGGACCATTAGGGCTTTTCATTTTCCCACAGAAAATTCGGATTACTTGGAATCCAAAGTTCTTAGCAAGTTGCTTTATAAAACCGTAGAAATAGTCGGTCAAAATAAAATTCCATATCTAGTTTTACACTCAAACCACATACGTCCGTTGGGAAAATTTGATCATAAAAAATTACCACAAATCAGACAAAAATATATTAATTTTTATAAAACTCTTGGGGTGTTCGCACGAAGCCAAAATGTAACTGTATGTATAGAAAACTTACCAATTATCGGAAACAAGGGAGATGATTTTGATTCAGTTTTTGTTTTTCCTAAAGATTTTAATAATTTACCGAAGACCGGAATTAAAATTGTATGGGATATCGGGCATTGGGCTTACACGCACGATAGATTTAAAAAATTACAGGAGAAAATTAAATTTTCTCCAAAGAATTGCTCGCCTTTTACTAGTTTCCTTGAACTTAAAAAAAATACAGTTCATTTTCATTTTTCTTCGTTTAAAAAGTTGAGTCATCTGCAGTGTACAGAAGGAATTATCCCTCAAAATGGTAATTTTAGTGAAAATATATTAGCCAAAAGTTGCAAAATTATTCATGAATGGCCACAAGAAATAGGTATGACCCTTGAAATTCAAGAAAAAAAATCAATTACCCCGCGGCAAGCCGACGGGGTATGACCGGAGGCCTGAGCTACGTAAGTAATCTAAGTTGATAAGGTGCGCCATCCATCGTCTTTCCTTGGTTGGCGACATACTGTTCGAC
>Ga0182021_10002949_pt1 | contig 20017 bp, 11 predicted proteins | sample 612E3MmetaG_FD_120493 | JGI IMG/M metagenome (GOLD analysis project Ga0182021, IMG submission 120493) | Permafrost microbial communities from Stordalen Mire, Sweden - 612E3M metaG (Illumina Assembly) | ecosystem: Environmental > Terrestrial > Soil > Wetlands > Permafrost | place: Sweden... | reverse complement strand
ATTCCGCCGTTGAGCCCGGTCCCGCCGATGATGGCCACGGCGAAGGAAATGATCAGCCAATCGTCGCCGGTCTCGGGAGCGGCCGATCCCAGCTTGGACGCCCAGAGCACCGCAGCCAGCGCGGCGAAGGCGCCGGACAGCACGTGGGCCCCGATGACCATGCGGTCGGTATGGATTCCGGACAGCCGGGCCGCGGCGGCGTTCCCCCCCGTGGCCAGCAGGCGGCGACCGAAGACGGTATTCCGGTACATGTAGCCGACCAGCCCCAGGAGGACCACGACGAGCAGAAAGACATAGGGGACGCCGAACAGGCTCTGTTGCCCGATGAAGCTGAATGAATCGGGCAGCTTGTAGGGCGAGCCGCCGGAAATGCCCGAACGCAGTCCCATGAAGATGAACATCATCGACAGCGTGACAATGAACGAATCGATCCTGAGGCGGGTGATGAGCATCCCGTTGAGCGCCCCGGCCAGGACGCCGACGCCGAGGGCCAGGATGACGGCCAGCCAGGACGGCAGGCCCCAATTGGCCAGGCCCAGGCCCAGGACGATGGTCGTGATGCTGCCGATGGCCCCGACGGCCAGGCTCATTTGGCCGACGACCAAGCAGAAGGACTGGGACAGGGCGACGAGAATATAGAAGGCCATCTGACGCGACACCACGAACATGGTGTAGCCGCTGAGAAAACTCTGCGACAGGAGGGACAAAGCGGCGAAAAGGAGGACCACGGAGATGATCAGCCCCAGGGTCCGTCCGCTGATCCGTTCGCGGCGGTCGCCGGCCCCGGGAGCGGACGCCCCGCTGCGTTTTGTGCCGTTCGTCGTCATGGTCGACTCCTGCAATGGCGTTCCGGGGTCCGCGGAGAGCGTTCCCCCCTTCAATTCAAGTACCGCCCGATCGCCGCGCTGACCTCGTCATAAGTCCGGGCCTCGTCGTCCACGTCGGTGATCTCGCCCACGACCCGGTGCTCCTTGAAAACGAGAATCCGGGAGGAGATGCGGATGATCTCCGGCATGTCCGACGAGATCAGGATGACGGCCTTGCGGCCGGTTTTGGCCAGGTCCCAAATGAGGCGATGGATCTGGTCCTTGGCCCCGATGTCCACCCCGACGGTCGGCTCGTCGATGATCAGGATGCCGCAGTCCGCGGCCAGCCACTTGGCCAGGCAGATTTTCTGCTGGTTTCCGCCGCTCAAGTCCTCCGTCTTCTGGTTCGGACCCGTCGCCTGGATTTTCAGTTTCTGAATCATGCCCCGGGTGATGGCCGCTTCCTTGACCCGGCTGATGAACCGGGTCAGGGCCTGGACCATCCGCGGCCAGACGGCGATGGTGATGTTCGTGCTGACCGGCGATTGGAGGAGCAGGCCCTCCTCCTTGCGGTTTTCCGTGACGTAGCCGATGCCGTAGCGTTCCAGGCTGTCGGCGACGCTGCGGATGGGCGCCTTCTCGCCTCGGACGTAGATCGCCCCGGAATCCGGCCGGTCCTCCCCGATCAGGATGCGGGCCAGCTCGGTCCGGCCCGCGCCGACGAGGCCGTAGAATCCCAGGATCTCCCCTTCGCGGACGGCGAAGCTGACGTCCTCGACCTTGTTTCGGCGGACGATGTGTTCGGCCCGCAGGAGAACCCGTCCCCCGTCCCCATCGAGGCGCCCCAGATGGGTCTGGGTGACTTCGCGTCCGATCATCATCCGGATGAGCTCCGACTGAGTCAGCCCGCCGATCGGTCTCGTCCCCACCAGACGCCCGTCACGGAGGACGCTGACCTTGTCGCACAAGGCGAAGACTTCCTCGAATTTATGGGAGACGAAGATGATGGTGACGCCCTTGTCCCGCAGGCCGCGTAGGATGGCGAAGAGATTCAGGGCCTCATGCTCAGTCAGCGAGCTCGTCGGCTCGTCCAGGAGGAGGACGCGGGCTTCGGCGGAGAGGGCCTTGGCGATCTGGACCAGCTGCTTATGGGCGGGGCTCAGTCGCTTGATGACGGTGTCGGGCGGAAGGGCCAGGCCGACCATGTCCAGATAGGTGCGGGCGATGCGGTTGACCGCGGCCCAGTCGATGAGGCCCGTCTTTCCCCGGGTCCGCAGCTTGTCGAGCATGATGTTCTCGGCGATCGTGCTTTCGGGGATGACCTGGATCTCCTGGCTGACGATGTCGATACCCTGGGCCAGGCTGTCGCGGTAGCTGCGGAAACAGAGCCGCCGCCCTTCGAAAAAGACTTCGCCTTCGTCGGGCTGGTAGATGCCGGTGATGATCTTGATCAGCGTGCTTTTTCCGGCGCCGTTCTCACCGACCAGGGCATGGATCTCGCCCGGCTCGAAGCGCAGGCTGACGCCGTCCAGGGCCCGGACGCCGGGGAAGCGCTTGCCGATGCCTTTAAGCTCAAGCATGAACGGTCGCCCGGAGATTATTTCGGCGGGTGCAGATAGAGGATCTTGAGCTCGGCGGCGATCCGGTCGGTGATCTTGCGGACTTCGGCGGCGTAGGTGTCCACGTTCTCCTTGGTCACGATGACGATGCCCGCGTCAATGAACTGGTAGTCCTTGGCCGGCGTCCAGCCGTCCAGGAGGTACTTCAGCAGAAAGCAGGAAATATATCCGTGACCGGGGGGGTTCTGGGCGACCGTGGCGTCGATGGCCCCGTCACGGATGGCTTGCAGCACGGTCTCCCCGGTATCGATCCCGATGAAGCGGATCCTTTTGTGCTTGGGGTCCTTATGCCATTCGGTCAGGACAGAGGCCGCCGCGATGGTCGGATTGTAGCCCGTGGTGATGATCCCGTCAATCTCGTCCATCCTGGCGGCCAGGGCGCTTTGAATCTTGACCGTGGCTTCGCTGACCTGGGTCATGTCGGAAATCGTCTGGATGATCTCGACGCCGGGATGGGCGGCCACGACTTCGCGGATGCCGTCGTCGCGCTTCTTGGTGTTGATGTCCGTGACGAGCTCCAGCACGTTCAGGATCCGCCCCTTGCCGCCCATGAACTCAATCAGCTTCTCCGCGGCGGTCTTGGCCGCCGCCTTGATGTCGGTGGCCACGGTGAAGGGGACGGGCGTCGGCACGCCCGGCTCCGCGCCGTAAGCCACGACGATCTGACCGCGGCTTTTCAATTGGCCGAAAAGGGCGTTGGCCCCAGCCGGATCGCCGGGATAGATGCTGAAGGCCTTGTGGCCTCTCGTCGAAAGGGCCTCGACGTTGACGTTTTCGTTATCCTGGGTCCATTGCTGGCCGACAACCTTGAGAACCTTGAGGCCGGTTTCCCGCTCGAAGCGTTCGACGCCGCTGCGGACCTCGGTCTTGTAAGGATGGGGCATCATGCCGTACCAGACGATGGGCTCGACGCCGGCCCTTTTCCGGGTCAGATTGACCATGATGACGACGGCCGCCAGGACGAGGACAGCGGCGATAATGGCCATCTTCTTCATTCCTCGATCTCCCTCCCCGGGACTTGCTGGAGCAAGTGCGGGATGTTTCTAACGGTAATTAAGCAACGCATGAAGGATTATATCACGCGCCGACGCCGCTGGATTCGTGGTTTCCGCAATCTCGGGCCGTTTCCATCGGCCCCGGCCGCTCCGGTTCATTGGGGCGCCAAAACGAATTTCATCGACCTCGTCGCTTCGAGCTTGATCCAGACAATGAGATCGGTCCCTTCGAGCGATCGCACGGACCCGACCTCGAAATCCCTTCCCCGGACCGCCGTTTTTCCTTCGATCATCAAAGACGCACTCCGATCCCCCCAGCCCTTCACAACCAGGGCCAGGTTCGCCGCCGGAGATTCTACGCTCGCCCGGAGCTCGCCCTCAACCACGGCCGGACCGCCCGCTTCCCGGCAGCGAAGAACATAAGCTCGCTGGGAAAGATCATAACCTTCGGAAACGACGCCGGTTCCTTGAATTGTAAGTCCGGGCGCGTTCGCCCATGAACGCCCCAGCGCGGCCAGACTTCCCAACGGCCCTTCGATAACACCGTAGATCCAGCTGGCCCAGGTCGTCGAGGACGGATTCACGTGCCTCGGCGGATCGGTGAAGCAGATGGAAAAGTGGGCGACCCGGTCCGGGGCGACGGCAAACCGGCCGTCGGAGGGAAGGAGGGAAACCGGAAAGTGATTGTAGGCCGAGAATTCAGAAACGGCTTTCCGGACCCGGCCGACATAAACGTGCATCCGGCATCCCGGCTCGAAAACGATGAATGGTTTGGATTTCGACTTCAGATTCACGACCTGAATATTCGGATTCTCCGGCTGAATATTTTTCCAAAGCTCCGGGTCGTTCATCTCGCCCGGCCAGGAGTAGGTCCGGCTCTCTCCCTTCAGATTGAGGATCGTCAGGGCGTCCCGGTTCAATACGTCGTCCGTGTTTTGGCCGGGCTGGCACAAGGGAATCGTCTCCTGGATCTCGGACGGCGATTCCGAACCCAGGAATTCCGTGGGCCAAACGACTTTGCGGACGGCCGTCAAGTCGGGATAGAAATAATAATATTCATCGACCCACAGTCCCCATCCCGATTTCTCGTTGACCCGCCAGAAATGATTGCGGGAATTCACGGGCGCATAGCGCCAATGGACCACGATCCGGGCCTCAGTCGATTCAAGAATCCTCACCTGCGAGTAGAGGCAGCGGGGATCCTCCATATGCTCATAGCAGCCTTCGCTGCCGTCCCAGGTTTCGACACTCTGGTCGGCCATCCATTGCCCGTTTTCCATGACCCAGGCCGGGCCGTAGCGCGTCCCTCTCCAAAAGACAACCCGGATCGGCGAGTGGTCGAACTGGACAACGATGTCGGCAGCCTGACCGACCGGCCACAGCGCGTCCCAGCCATCGTCGTATTTGAGCTGGGTATAATAGGCGCCGAACCGGCCGGGACCCGGCGGGCCGGACGGCAGGAAACGTGCCGGGAGATCGGGCGCGGGCACCGGGGCCCGCGAATCAAAGGATTGCTTCAGTTCGGCCTCTCCGAGCGGTCGGTTGAAGATACGGATTTCGTCCATGATTCCGTCAAACGCATACCATCCTTCGATCGTTCCGGCGCCCGTGCCGACGACTTGGGCCGGCTTTCGTTTATCGGGATTCATGCCGATCAGAAGATCCGCGTCTCCGGCATAGGCCGGGCTTCCGTGAACCGGCCTCTCGGCGACTTCTTCCCCATCCAGGAATAGCTTGATCCCCTTTCCGGTTTCAAAAGTCGCGGCGATATGAGCCCATCGCTTCAGGCCGAGGTGAATGGGCGAGAGACATTCCAGCCATTCTCCCCGGACGGAAACCTTGAGCCCGAACTCGCCGTGGGGACCGACGCCGAAGGACACCCCGGTCATCCCGGCCTCTTCCTGGCTCAAGACGGGGCACCAATTCCAGGGCAGGGCGGCCAGGGCGATCCAGGCCTCCATCGTAAAAGAGTCTCCCAGGCGGGGCGCTTGATTCGCTTTGCGGATCACGCGGGTGGTATATCCGTCGAACTGGAGGCCCGATCCCGCGACGCCCGGCACGAATTTGTAATGGCCCGCAATCGTGTCCTTGAGGCCGCTGGCGCTGTCGAGAACGTTAGGGCCCGGCCGCCGCCCCTCGTCGAATGTCCATCGGGCGACGGGGCCCCGATCCTGGGCCAAGACGACCGGGCTCGCCAGAACCAGCGCTGCGATGGACCAAAAGATCGCGGAGAACGGGGTCCGCGCTCCGGATCTCATTTCCGGTCTTCCGATTCGCCGGTTTTGTAGCTCTCCCGCAGGATGGCATGGATTTCGTCGCGATCGGCCACCCGGGGATGATTCTTGTAATCAGGAAGCACGAGAGACGCTTGGGCCAGGGCTCTCAAGTCCGCTTCGGGAATATCCAGATCGTCCAAGCCGATCCGCAATCCGATGTTTTTAAGGAAGGCTTCGATCACGGCGCCCAGCTTTTCCGCGGCCGCGGCGTCATCGAGCCCGGCGAGCGCTCCATCGAAGATGCGGCCGGCGGCCGCGAACTTTGCGGGGGCCGCCTCCCAGCTGTAGCGGATGACGGCCGGATAGACGCTGGCCAAGGCTTCGCCATGGGCGACATGGGGATAAAGCCCGCCCATGGCCATGCCGATGCCGTGCGGCAGCGTCACGCCGGCGTTGGCGATGCAGAGCCCGGCCAGGGTATCGCCCCAGGCCATCCAGGTCCGGGCCTTCAGATCGTCGCCCGCGGCCACGGCGCGGGGAAGAAAAGCGACGACGATCCGCAGAGCCTCGAGCGCCAGAAGGTCGGTGTAAGGTGAGCCGTTCGGGTTGATGTAGCTTTCGAAGGCGTGGGCCAGGACGTCAAAGCCCGTCGTCGCGGTCACATGTTTCGGCATGGTGACCATAAGCTGCGGGTCGACGATGCTGACCTTCGGATAGAGCCGCACATGGAAGAGGGCCGATTTGTTCTTCTCTCGAGGGTTCGTGACCACGGCCACTTGAGTCACCTGCGACCCGGTTCCGGATGTGGTCGTGACGGCAATGATGGGAAGCGTTTGATCCGTCGGCTGGGTCTTACGGAAGAACAAGTAATCCCAGCAAGTCCCTTCGTGGGTCGATTCCACGGCGATGGCTTTGGCCGTGTCCAGGCTCGACCCTCCGCCCAGCCCCAGCACGACATCAGCGCCGAACTCGCGGGCCAGACGCGCCCCTTCCGAAATCACATCGGTCGTCGGATTGGGGACGACCCCGTCGAAATGGGCGAAAGGGATCCCCCGCGCCTTTAAGGCCTGCCGAACCTTCTGATGGAGGGGCGCCACGGCGGGGAAGGCGGGCTCGGTGACGATCAGGCAGCGACGGCCGAGGCGGGCGGCGGCCTCGCCGACTTCGACGATCCGGCCGGCACCAAACAGGATTTCCGTAGGTTGGTGGTATTTGAAATCTTTCATCAAAAACTCCTTGCTTTTCTTGTTCAATCCGCTGGCCAGGAGGCCAGATCGGCCGGGACCTGCGGCCAGGCCCCTTTGTGGGAGCAGACAAAGGCCGCGATGCGGTTGGCCCGTTCGCTGATGTCATCCCAGTCTTTCTTTTTCAAGAGCCCGACGACCAGGGCGGCCGTGAAGGCGTCACCCGCTCCCACCGAATCCGCCATTTCGACGGGATACCCGGGATGGAGGGACTCTCGGTTCCGGCCAAAGAGGCGGCTCCCGGACTTTCCTTTCGTCAAGGCGATCAGATCAAGGGGATATTCGCCCAAGAGCCGTTCGAGAATCTCCGTCTCCGATCCGGGCATCGCAAAGAGCCGGGCCGCGGAGCGGAGCTCTTCGTCGTTCAGCTTCAGGACGTTCGACCGTTGGAGCAATCCGCGGATGATCTCCCGGCTGTAATAAGACTGGCGCAGGTTGAGATCAAGAACTCTCAAACAGTCCCCCCGTGTGGCGTCGAGGAAGGCCCGGATCGTCGTTCGCGAGACCTCGGATCGCTGGGCCAGCGTCCCGAAGCAAACGGCGTCCACACAGACCGCCGCTTCCAGCGTTTCGGACGTCCAGGGGAGGAAATCCCAGGCCGCGTTTTTAAGGATGTCATATGCGGGAATGCCTTGGGCGTCCAGCCGTACCGTGACCGAGCCGGTGGGGACGGAGGCCAAGACCGAAACGCGACGGCCGTCGAGGCCTTGGCCCTCGAGCGTCCGGAGGATCTCCCGGCCAGGTTCATCGTCGCCGACGGCGCTGACGATGACGCTCTCCGCCCCGAGGGCCTTGGCCTGGTAGGCGAAATTAGCCGGCGCTCCTCCCATCTGTTTCCCGGACGGAAGGAGATCCCAAAGGATCTCTCCGATCCCGACGACGATTGGGCGCTCCACCATGTTCGATCAGAGGTCCATTACAGGTCGATGAAGACCTTCAGGCTTTTGTCGGCCTGCGCATCGACAAACGCATAGGCCGCGGGATATTCGGAAAATGGAAAATGTTTGGAATCGAGAGGGGGTGTGATGACCGCCCCGGTCTTCATCAAGCGGACGGCCTTGACGAAATCCTGATATTGATACATCAGCGTGCCGATCAGGCTCAATTCCCGGTCCTGGACAAAACCCATATTCACCCGGGGATGCTCACCATAGACGCCGACGACAACGATGGTCCCGCCTTTCTCGATGGAGGAGACGGCCTCGGTGAGAGTCGCCTCGACACCGGCGCAGTCGAAGGCGACGGCAAAGCCCTTTCCGCGGAAAGCCCGTTGGGCGGCTTGGGCCAGGGATTCTTTTTTCGCGTTGGAAACCGCTTTCAGCCCGCAGCGGGCCGCTATTTCCAGCCGGTATTCGCTGATGTCCGTGATCAGGACTTGAGCGCCTTGGGCGCGGGCCACTTGGCCAACGAGATTGCCGATCGGACCCGCGCCTAAAACAGCCACATTGCGCCCCGCCAGCCGGCCGGCCCGCGCGACGGAGTGGACCCCGACCGCGACCGGCTCGACCAGTGCCCCCTGTTCGAAAGTGAAAGTCGCAGGGAGGGGCACGATCTTGTCGGCCTCCGTCACGAACCATTCCTGGGCGCAGCCAGGCGCCTGAAACCCCCGGACCTTGAGATGATCGCAGATGTGGTAGTCGCCGCGCCGGCAGGGGGCGCAGGTTCCGCAGACTTCCTGAGGAGTCGCCGTCACCAGCGTCCCAACCCGAAGCTTCGTGACCCCTTTTCCGACGCTTTCAATGACCCCCGAGAACTCATGGCCTTGGACCACAGGATAGGTCGTGAATGGGTGTTTGCCGTGATTGACGTGGACATCAGAACCGCAGATTCCGATGCGCCGGACGCGGATGAGAACCTGTTGCCGGCCCGGCAAAGGCTTGGGAATTTCCCGGAACTCGATCGTTCCCGGATCGATCATAATGGCTTGTTTCATTACCTCCTCCCGCTCATTATTCCACCGCTGAAATGAAAGTCCGTCTTTATCACGGGCCGGCCGTTTCTCGTCCATTTTGTCAGCAACTTTTTGAATATGCAAGTCCATTTTTGACCGCCCCGAATTCCCGATCAAGCGTTGCCCTAAGGGATTCAAGCGGAGCCGCGAATTCCTCGGGGTTGTATCGTCGAGGGCGCCGCTCGACCGGCTTTGGTTGTTTTCCTTTCTCAGGGGATCATACGGGGCACTTAGAGGAACACAATGCCCATACCCGGGTGGCTCTCATAAAACGATCGTCGGCTTGTGCACCGCAGACGGCCTCGGCCATGTTCCCTATTCGTTCTTGCCGTAGACTTCCAGTTCCGCCAGTTGAAATCGATAAACACGGGGGACGGACGACACCGGACCCAGCCTGGTCGCATAAACGCGCACATAGCGGCAGCGTCGGCTGACGAAGCCGAACACCTGCACCCCCAGCGCTCGCCGCCCGTTGCCGTAATCGGTCCGGCTCACCAGATCCGTCCAGGAATCGAGGTCATCGGACGCTTGAATCTTAAAATCGACGGGAAAGCCTTCGCCCTCGCCCTCCTGGTCATCTCGCGGGTAAAGCTTGACGGTATCGATCGGGACCGCCGGCCCCAGATCGACGCAGACCCATTCGCCATGGCCCGGTGTATCGTAGCCGGCGCTGCTCCAGCCCAGTGTGCCCGGCAGACTATGAGTGATTTCATTCACGACATGCCTCGTTCCCCAGCCCTCCTTTTCAAAAGAGGAGCTGGTGGAAACCGGTTTCGCCGCGGCCAAGTTCAATTCCGGCACCGTCTTCAGACCGGCCGAAACACATGGCTGAACGCCTCGGCCCGTCGGTTCCAGAATCATCTCCGCCACGGACCAGGGAAGGAGAATGATGTTCCGGCTGAAGCGGGAGGCCGATGGGACAACGCCGCATTCCACGGGCTCGAGGTCCTCCGTCGGTCCGGTCTTGTACCCGCGCAAGCCGGAGCGGTAGTCTTTATAGTAATCGGCATGGTCGGCGTCCACGCGATATTGGGTGACCATCATATTCTTACGGTCGTGCTTATAAGGAAGATGGTCGATCGTCAATTGAACAGATAGGGGCTGGCCGCCATAATTCCAGAGCAAGACTGCCGTTTTTTGGTTGGAAGCTTCTTTGGTTGCCAGGCCATAGACGGCGTGATTTTTCGTGGCCGCTCCGCTGATCCGGGTCCGGAGAATGGCGTCTCCAAGGCCGGCAAACATTTTGAACACGTTGAAGACTGCTTTTTTATGGTTGTTGACCGTCAGAAGCCCCAAGTCGCCGTTGAAAATGCGGTCAGCACGATAGCCCTCGATCGGAGAGAAGTAGAAAGCTTTCGTCAATTCGGGGTGCAGGAGGGCATTGAATATTCGGGCGGCCGTGCCCGCGGCCGCATGGCCCGTATCGGAATCGGCCCCTGCGCCGGCGTCCATGACGGGCGTCAGATTCCATTCGGTGACGAATATTTCGCGGGAACGCAAGCCTCGGGAAGCGAGTTGGGATCGCACTTCTTCGATGTTCCATTCCAAGTCCAAGGGCGGCTTCTCATCGAGAGGGCTCCCGCCGTACTTATGGTAAGAAACGAAATCGAACGGGACCGAGGGATGCAGCTTCAGGTGATCGAGCAGGTCTCTCAGCCGGGAGGTCGGAGACATAACGTTGGCGTCGGCGGCCCCGCCGACTTTGGCCGTGGGATCCGCTTCTCCGACCCCTTCGGCGGTTTTAACGTATAGATCGACATACTGTCGGGCAGAGCCCTTGAAGAAGCTGTCAATGTCAGGCTCATTCCAAACTTCCCAGTACCAACCTGTGAAGCCGAGGTCTTTATAATGCTGGACGTAGGCTCGAACGATCCGCTTCCAGTCGTCCATGCTTTGGGGGACGCTGCTGTCGTCGCCTCCCGCCGGGAGCAGCACATCGGGGCAATACGCAAGGCACATCAGCGGAGTCATTCCCTTGCCGAGCATCGGTCTGATCACTCGGTCCAGCTTGCTGAAGTCGAACCTGAGTTTTCCGTCTTCATCGCGGGTCACCACGCGATAAAATTTATCATCGACCAAATGATCCAGTCGGATCATCTTGAAGCCGATGCCCGCCAGGGTGTCGTAGGCTTCCGGCAGCCAGTTCAGGTTTTTCATCGTTTCATAGCCGCCCACCGATCCGTTGAGAAGGCGGGCCTTCTCCAGCGCGCCAGCGGTGGAGTCATAGTCCGTGCTGACGGTCAAACAATTCGGAGGAGATTCCGTTAGGGTCGCCAGGCCTCCTAAGACCGACAGGGAACAAAGGACGAAGACCCGGATCATTCGCATGAATTCTATTTTGAGATATATCGATGAGCGGACACAAGGAAAAGAATTAGAATTCACACAAAGGAGAAAGAATTCCGCTCGTGCTCATCAGAACCATGGAAACCGATTTCGTCTTATTTTCCGAGGCCGGCTTCGGGGATCCAGACGTTCATCCAGCCCTGCCCGCGATTGGCCCAGGCATAATAGGGAACGGCCGTAAAATCCACCTTTCTGCTCCCGACGGCTGAACCCTCTCCCCGGAGGACAATGACGCCGCCCAGAAGGGACCCCCGGAATTCCGCCTGGATCGGGGAGGCGGCGGGCAGACCGAACTCCTGAACGGGAAAGGGATTGTCCGCGCTTTCGAGACAGTACACGACGGGCCCGCGCATCAGGGCCAGGCGCCCACGATCAGCCTCGACGGCGGCGTTGGCCCGAACGCGGCGGACGGGCATGGGAAGGTCAATCTCGACGATATCGCCTTTCTTCCAAGCCCGGCGGATGAGGAGATACCCATTGTTCATTTCCGGACTGGGGATGGCCCACCCATTAATGACCGGATTTGGAAGCACTCGTCCGCGCCTGGCCGCGTCGTCAAAAACATAGAGATCGCTCTTGACCGGCCCATCGGCCGCCCAACCGGGAATCCGCAGGTGGAGCGTAAACTCCTCCGACTTGTCCGGTTCGATCGCCATTCGGACTTTGCCCTCCCACGGATAAAGAGTCGTTTGAACAAGCCGGATGGAACCGCCTTTCCAAGGAATGTCGGCCGTGCTGCCGACATACAGGTTCACGTAGATGCCGTCCTGGTCTTTGGCGTACAGATAGCCCCCCACCTGGGGAATCACGCGGACGACATTGCTCGGGCAACAGGCCGGATCTGACCAGGAGTCGCGGCTCACTTTCCCCGAACTGGCCAAGGGATTTTCATAGAAAAAAAGGTCCCCGGACAGAGAAACGCCCGACAGAAAGGCGTTGTACAACGAGAGCTCCAGGACATCGACATATTTCGCCTCGGCCCGCAGCAGGTTCATCCGGGCGTTCCAGAAGATATTGGCCGCCGCAGCGCACGTTTCGCAATAGGCTTTGTCGTTGGGGAGATTGTAGGCCGTGCCGAAGCCCTCGTCGCCGAATTGGGCTGTCCCGACGCCTCCGGTGATGTAGAGCTTGGAGCCCACGACGTTGTCCCAGATGCGGTCGAGCGCCCCGCCGTATCCAGGACCGCCGCCGAGTCCGGCTACATCGGCCATGGCCGCATATGTGTACCCAGCCCGGACGGCGTGCCCGGTCGCCTCGGTTTGTTCCGCCAAGGGCCGATGGTCCTGGCGGTATTGGCGGGTCGACCAGACGGAGCGGCGGTCTTTGGGATCCACCATGTTTTGTCGGACGGATTCCTCGGGCGTCAGGGCCCGATGTTCGCGGCCATGAGCGTATCCCCTTTCGGCGAGAAAAAATTCAGCCAGATTCAAGTAGCGTTTCTCTCCGGTGGCTTGCCAAAGCTTGACCAGGGCCAACTCGATCTCCTGATGGCCCGAAACCTCATAGCGCTTTCCCGGCCCGAAAATGGAGTCGAGGAGATCGGCGAAGCGGACCGCGACGTTCAGGAGCGTGCCCTTGCCCGTCGCATCGCGATAGGCCACCCCGGCTTCGAACAGATGGCCGGCGCAATACAGCTCGTGTTCTGTTGGCGCCATGGTCAATCGAGGGCCATGGTTTGCGGCGGTGAAATACGTGTTGAGATAGCCATCCTTCTGCTGGGCCGCCGCGATCGCCTCGATGATGCCGTCGACGTGAGCCTCGAGCTCCGGGTCGGGCTGGATTCTCAAGCTGTAAGCGGCGCCTTCGATGATCTTGTAGACGTCCGAGTCATACGCATGCGAGCCCTTCTGCTGGCCCTGGATCAGGCCGGCCGCGATCTTGAAATTGGGAATATTACCCGAGCTTTCACATTTCTGCAGGGCCGTCCGAATACTGACCTTCTGATTGATGGCGATTTTCGGCGACCAGAACGCGTCCGTGATCCGGACCGCCGAATAGGGGACGGGCATAAGCTTTCTCGAGTCCCGGCCCCGAGCGACGATCAGAATCAGAACAAGCCCCGCGGCAAGGGGCAGAATTTTATTGGCGCTCACATTCATGATCCTTGGCCGGTCTTCTCTTACTTTTTCCCTGCCGGGGCCGGCGGAGCGTCAATGGTTTTAGGGGTGATCCCGGTTTCGCCGCCTTTCTCTCCATACGTTTTGATGATCTGCTTCAAGAGGAGAACCGGAGCGTAGTAATAGCTCATCAGGGTACCCTCGCAGCCGCGGTCCGCAATCATTTGGACATGAAGCTTCATATATTCGGTTTCCAAGGCCAGGGCTTCCGCGGAGACCAAGCCGATCCGCTGGCGTTCCACGGCCGTGAAATGCTTGGGATCTTTAACGCTGAAGAGCGGCTGGAGTTCGGTCATTTTTAAAAAAGCCCGCAGATGGAACAAGGTGCAGGAGATCCGATTGGTGAGAAATTCGAGATAGTGTTTTCCCCCGGCCGTCGGAGTCCCGGAGACGCATCCGAACAGGTGGTCCCGCGCAGCTTCGAACTTGCGGCGCGCGGCCTCGATTTTTTCCGGCGTGAACCGACCGTAGTTGGCCAGCTCTTTTTGGGAGGTCCAATACCCTCCGTAGCAGAAGCCGATATTGAACAGATCGTTGCGGGCTTCGGTGTCGGCGTCGTCCAGGGTGCTCATGGCCGCACCATAGGCCTCCAGATCGCCGATTCCGAAGGAGCGGCCATAATCCCGGTAGAAATCGCGGGGCTCGATAGGCCCCTCGATCATGGCCAAAGCGGCATAAGCGATCGAAGTCCGGTTTTCCGCAGTACGCCAATGGTTCCAGCTGATGCCGTAGAGGGGCGCCCCGCCGGTCAATCGCCGTCCTTCGCCGATCAGCCGCCGGATGCCTTCAACGGGATTCTGCTGCAGATACATCAGCCCGTCGAATTCGACCCAGCTGTAAAACATCGTCCGGTTCACGTCGGCCGCCGTGATGGGAATGGTCTTCAGATTGTCCACGGCTTTGCGAGCGCCGTGAGCCGGCAGGACGGTCAGATGGACGTCCGACGGGACGATCCGACGCATCAACTCGAATCCGGGCTTCAGGTCCTCGATCCCCGTGTTGTAGATGCCGACGCCGTATTCGAGTTTCCGCCCGGGCGCCTGGGAATTCCGCAGGGTCCGCAGGATCCTGGTGTTGTATTCGATCTCCCGGCCCGGCTTGTCGCTGTCCTCCTGGGTGATTAGCTCGAGCGAGTCAATCCAACGATATCGATCGAGCACGAATCGGCAGGCCGCCAGGGACAGGGCCGGGTCCTCGTCCCGGAGCTCCAGCGAGAAATTGACCGTCAGCCCGACGCGCTTGGCTTCGCGGATGACCTCCGCCAGCCAATCCATGGCCCGCCGGCTCTTTTCCTCGGGCTGATCGTAAAAGGGCTCGATGGCCGGGATGCAATAGACTTTTTTATTGCGGACGACGCTCTTCAAGAGCGGTTCGTCGGGAATGTCGTGGCGTTGTCCGTAAAAGAAATTGCCCGCCAGCGATGCCCCCCCTGGCAGCAAGACCGGGTACCATTGGCCGGGATAGCTGTGGAAGGTGATGCTGTTCAATCTTAGGCGGGCCAAATTGCGGACGTATTCCTTGGCTTCTTCGAGCGGGTAGGACGAGATGTCCATGGCGAAGTTGATGTGCTGGCGGATCCCGCGCCGGCTGACCGCGGGCCGGACGATCCGGCTGAATCCGCGGAGGTTTTCGAGCCTGATCACTTCGGGTAGGATCGGACCGGCGACGTCGAAGCGGAGTCCCGCTTTTTCGAGCATCGTGTAGGCCGCGTGCAGAACTCCCGCCGCGGTCGCCCCTCGGAGTTCGATGGTCGTGCCTCCGGCGATTCCGGCCGGCGCGATGTGCCGGACGGAAAATGAAAAATCATCCATCGCCTTGTCGACGCCCAGATCGATGATCCAAGCGGCGCCGGCGGCAGCGCCGTTGTGGTCCACCGCGAATTTTTTCTCCAGAAAGGCGCCCAGCTCGTCGGCGGCAAAGGCCAGAATGGGATCCGCGGCGTCGCCCCGGATGACAAGACGCGGCGGACGCGCGGAGGAACATCCGATCAGAATGATGAACAGGGCGCCGAGAGACGCCCCGCCGAAAGTTTTTGCTGAAAACCTGACCATCATCGCCTCCTTACGGCGGTCATCCCGGCTCCCAAACGGGGACCGGGCTCCGGATTTCGTCCCGGGGAGGCCCGCGTCTCTCTTCCCCTCGAAGAGTCGATCATCTCACTTCAGGATCAGCTCGATCTGGATTTCCCGGCCGGCGGGCAACGACAGCCGGCGGCTTTTCGAAGCAGAGGCATTTTGAACCGCCGCTTCGCCTCTCTTGACCGTCATAGTACCGATCTCCGCTGGCGCGTCCAAGGTGATGTCCTGTTTCTTCTCGGATTTTAGAACGACCTGGATCGTTTGCCCGTCCCAATGCAAGTGCTTGATTTCGATCTGGCCTCGGCACAGAACGCCGTCGATGGTCCCGGAAGGCCAGGCGGCCGGCCGCGCGGGCAGCAGCCGGATCACGCCGGGCTCCGACGCGACAAGCATTTTGATGAGGACGGCCGGCAGGCCGCCGCTGATATCCATGTTGAACAGCTTCTTGGCGTTGTGTGTGGAGGCCAGGCTGCTGTACCAGTAGCGGTTGATGAGGGGGACCAGGCAACGATAGGCCAGGGCCGCGTCGCCCAGGCTGGCGGATGCCTGTCCCAATTGCACCAGCCCGAAGGACATGAATCCGCTTTGCTTTTCCCAGTTCGACCAGTGGCGATCAAGCTTCAGCCCGATTAGCCGTTTAAAGGCGGCCTGCAGCCTGGGACTCTTGGCGATTTCCTCGGGGACGCCGTCGAACAGGGCATAGAGCTGCGAAGAGTGGCGATGGTCGTAGTTGTCCTCCAGTTTAGGGGTCAGCCATTCCTTGATGGCCCCGTCCCCGTTGATCATATAGTCCGGCATCTTGGCCAGCATTTTTTCCCAAACGGGGATCTTCTCGGCATTGACGTTCAAGGCCCGCGAGGCCGTGATCGTGTTGTTTAAAAGCTCCTTGGCCGCTGCGACATCCATGGCGGCGTTAAACGTCATCTGGGACTTGGTGTTCTTGGCCGAATTCTCCGGCGATTGCGCCGGACTGAAGACGTATCGTCCGTCGGGCCCTTCGTACAGATAATCCTCGTAGAACAAGGCGGCTTTTTCCATGAACGGCAGGGCATGCCGGGCCAGGAACATCCGGTCTCCGGTGTAGAGGTAATAATCATAGAAAAAATGGGCCGCCCAGGCGGCCCCGGCAGTCCAAAATTGACCCGGGAAATCCACGGCGAAAGCGTTGTTGAAGCCGCTGGTGGTCGATCGCGAAGGCAGGACGATCCCCCGCGCTCCGAAGATCCGCTGGGCGTTGACTTCGAGATAAGGGACCAGCCATTCCATATAGGACGTATAGGCGAGCATGAGCTCGGGCATATGGCCCATGAGCAGGCTGGCGATGGCCGAAGGAACGTTCCCATTGTGAGTGAAGTCGCTGGCCCAAGGGGGATCATAGGTCCCGGCCCAGACGCCCTGCAGCGTCGGGGGCAGATCGCTCGTGCTCGAAATGATGTTGTAGCGGCCGGCGTCGAAAACCTTTTCGATGAGCGCCCTCGATGGCAAGGCGTCGGTCGATCGAGCGATCAGCTGTTCCGATGTCAGCCGGCGGTCCGCGCCTCCTCCGAGATCCAGGCGCATCCGGCCGAAGATCTCGCCGTGGATTTTTTCGTGCCGCTTGAGCAGGCTCGCGTAATCGGCCGGAAGCCCGCCCAAGACGGTTTTTGTCTGATCGATCTTGCTCTTATCGAATTCGTCGAGCAGGGAGATATCGATGAAGACCAGAACCTCGTCCGCCCCCGTGACCGTGAGGGCCCGGCCGTCGGCCGCGGCTTTGCCGTTCCGGGCGATGACCCGGGCGACTCCTTCAAGGCCCTGGATGCTGCCCGGATAGGCGTTGACGAAACCATTGCGATAAGTCAGGAAGAATTGATCGGCCGTCGAGGCGACGCGGTTGACGTTCGCTTTGAACCGCTTGTTTTCGGGTTCCCGGGGCTGCAGCTCCAGCCGGCAGCCGACCTTCCCCGGGCCCGGCCCCGTGATCGATAGGATGGCAACGCCGTCGGCCCGGGAAACGAATAACCGGCGCTCGAAAACACCGCGGCCGTCGGCCCAATGGACCGTCGTTTCGCCGGTCTGGAAATTCGTGGACCGCAGGTAATCCGTGATCCCGCCTTCCGCGCTCATTTTGATCCGGAGATCAAAAGCCGGCATGAGCGGATCGGGATAGCGAAAATCCTTCTGCTCGGAGAGGTCAACGGCCAGTTGACTCGCCTGATCGTAAAGCCCGCGGTCGATCAGCCGCCGAATTTCGAACAATCTCGTGGCGGTCGGAGGCGGGAGCAACGGGGCTCCTTCCGGCACGAACATGTGCTTATGGCTGAAGACGATGATCTCCTCGAGGGGACGGCTCAGAACGCTGGCTCCGATGGTGCCGTTTCCGCTCAGCAGGCCCTGCTCCCAGGTCGCCGCCGGCTCGGAACTGATGAAACCGCGTTCGGGGACGGGGAGCATTTGGGAAGCCTGACCCGCGGAAACGGTCGAGGCGAAGGACGGGGCAGCGGAATTGCCCGCCCCGCCCGTGTTCAAGAGAACAAGTCCCATGACGGCCAGGGAAAAAAACGAATTTTTCATCTCCGTTGATCTCCTCCCATGAGGCAAATGGACGGGAACAAAATCCCGGCCTTCATTCCCGGTCCTCATTCCTTGAAGACCGCGATCTCGGCCAGTCCCGCGTTCCGTGTCTCCTTGGACACCGTGTTCACGGCGAACACGATCCAGGAGACCTGTTTAGGCGGAAAGGCGACTTCCCTGGCTGATCGGGCGTCGTTGGGGAGCTCGCCCACCTTAACGGCACTCCCGTCGCTGAACAAGAGTACGCCAGAGGTTATATGATCATTCAGGTTCGGCAGGTCGAACAACCAGACCCGACGAATGGTTTGAAGGGAATCCCAAGTGAGCCGCAGGACGGCGGTTTCCCTCTCTTCGAGACTCACCCAAGAATGGGAGCTGATGGGATTCTTGAGATCGACAATGCCGTCCACAGCGCCTTCTCCGAAATATTGGATCAATTCGGTGAAGGGTTTATTTTTCTTGTTGACCGAGGATACATTGATCCTGGCCCGGAGGGCGACGTTGGCATCGCTCTTGAGCGGGTCCGCCGCGGCCTTGCCCGCGTATTGAGCAAGGGTGGCCGCCGCGGCCGGGTCCAACAGCTTGATTTCCTGAAGGGTCCAGGCATAGCGGCTCCCCATCGGATCGGCCACGGTCCGATTGCCGAAGTAGCTTTTATGGAAGTTCGCCGAATAGCTGAGCCAGGCTGTCCGGCCGTCGGAGCTGATGAATTTCGACGGGAACGTCAGAAAATAGCCTTGACGCCCAAATTTGTTCATGAACGTTATGAGGCGGTAAGGGCCGGTGATATCATCGGCTTCCAAAAAATAGGAATTCATGTCTTCCACGCCCGGCCAACCGTCGGTGACGCACATCAAATATTTCTTAAGGGGCGCATCATAGGTGATGGTCGTACAACCCATGCGGTGACGCCAGGCGGTGAGCGGCTTGATATCAGCAAACTTCCGCGACCAGACGGGTCGTCCGTCCGCGCCGCGGCCGGCATAGAATTCGTAGGCCGCGACGTCGTTGATGGTGCCGGGGCTCGGGGTGACGCGGGCCAGATAGGCGGCGTCCCCGGCAATCCAGCTGTTTCCGGCGATCCGAGGGGCCGGGTCGTTCTCCAGGAAGCCGTGACCGACGAGATACGCCTTCCCGTCCGGTGAATGCTCCATGTTCCGGCCGAAATCAACGAAATGGGGCGTTCCCATTTTCACTTGCCGCCCGCCCTTTCCCGATTCCGGGAAGAGGGGCTTTCCGGGCGAGAGCGGGCTTGGGATCCAGGTCTTGCCGTAATCCTTGGAGATCCGGAATCCCGGCACCGGACCGCAGATGGCCCAGCTGTACTGATCGCGGTATTCCGGCCGGGACTGATCAAAATCAACGCAGTACGTCCCATAATACCAGATTCCGTCATGAACGAGGTTGGCGCTGGGATAGCGCCCCCCATAGGGCGCGGCTGAAGCCGGCTCCGTTCCCAGAGACGAAACCGCCAAGCGGAGCGGATCGTCTCCGACGATCCTGGCATTTCCTGTGTGCGCCTTGGCCCCGTTCGAATTGCAGCTTTCCTCGCCGATTTCTCCGTCGGTCCAACCGCTATACATATTTCCATCGGACGCCCAAGCGGGATACCATGTATCAGCGTCCGTATAAGAGACATAATTCCGGGTAAAGCCAACCGCCGTTATATCCTTTGAGGGCTCCAAGGGGCAACCTTCGGGGACTTCGGATTTCCAAATCGAGGTCGGCCAGTCCTGCGAGGTATAAGGAATGTCGATCTCTTTGATCGGCGCTGAGCAGCGGACGATAAAAACAAGAAGTAGGCTCAGGATAAAAGGACGGAAACGGGTTATCATGATGGCTCCTTTTGTAAGGCTCCTCAATTCTGTCATGAGCGTTCGCGTCCCGGCGTGTCTGCGTAGAAGACATATTTGCGTTCCGGAAGCCATCGGCCGGAACAATGGAAAGCTGGGAAAACGGATTCTATTTTTAAAAGATGAAACCCGCTGAGTTGAGCAACACAACGCGTTGAACGTATGTTGCTAACTCTTAGAAAGTTTCCGATACAACGATTAAAAATCATTGCTTTTTAAAAAAAAGAGTTTTCCGCTTT
>Ga0182021_10002947_pt1 | contig 20027 bp, 12 predicted proteins | sample 612E3MmetaG_FD_120493 | JGI IMG/M metagenome (GOLD analysis project Ga0182021, IMG submission 120493) | Permafrost microbial communities from Stordalen Mire, Sweden - 612E3M metaG (Illumina Assembly) | ecosystem: Environmental > Terrestrial > Soil > Wetlands > Permafrost | place: Sweden... | reverse complement strand
CGCCTGGCGCGGGGGCACGCTGCCGCAGCGGCGCGAGGAGCTGTACAGCGACGCCGTCGATCTGTTGCTCGACCGCTGGGAGGCCCAACGGATCGTGCGCGGCAAAGACGGTCAGCCGGTCCTGGCCGAGCCCAGCCTGACCGAGTGGCTGCGCGTGGATCGCGAGCGCGTGCGCGAGCTTCTGGACGAACTGGCCTTCCACGCCCACAACCGCCAGCCCGAGCTGCTCGGCACGGCGGATATCACGGCCGACGAATTGACCGGTGGCCTGCTCAGGCTAACCAAGGATCCCGATTTGAAGCCAGGCCAGGTGGTCGAGTATCTGAGCGCGCGGGCCGGCCTGGTTCTGCCGCGAGGCGAGCGGGTGTTCACCTTTCCCCATCGGACATTTCAGGAGTATCTCGCCGCTTGCCATCTGACCAGGGCCGGCTATCCGGAGGAGCTAGGCCGCTTGGTGCGCGCCGATCCTGAACGCTGGCGCGAGGTCGCTCTGCTGGCTGGAGCCAAGGTCGGACGTGGCACCCCCTACGCGCTGTGGGCCCTCATCGAGGAACTGATCCCCGCGGATTCTGGCGATGCCGAAGGCTTCGTCGCGCATTTCACCGCGCTCATCGCTGGCGAGGCCGTGGCGGAGTCGGTCGACACCGCAAAGCTCGCAGCTCGGGACAAGGCAAAACTCGATCGAACGCGCAAGTGGTTGTCCAAGGTCCTGGAGGGGGATGCCCTGCCCGCCAGATTGCGGGCCGAGGCGGGCGACGTGCTAGCGGCGATTGGAGACCCACGATTCCGCAGTTGCGCGGAATGGTGCCTGCCCGCAGACGACCTACTCGGTTTCGTGGAGATTCCAGCAGGGCCGTTCCTGATGGGCAGTGACAGGTCGCGGGACAGTCAGGCTGGTCCCGACGAAATGCCTCAGCACCGGGTCGAGCTGCCGGCATTCTGGATGGCGCGTTTCCCAGTCACCGTGGGGCAGTTCCGTTGCTACGTCCAGGCAACGGGCACGACGATCGAGGATGAAATTGGGTTGCGGGAACCTGCCACCCGTCCGATGACGACCGTCGGGTTGGACGAGGCGGTGGCGTACTGCGCGTGGCTGGATCGGGAGTTGCGCTCGTGGCCGGGCTTGCCAGTCAAGCTCAAGGACGCCCTCGTTCGTGGCAAGGTGACGTTGCCCAGCGAGGCCGAATGGGAGAAAGCGGCGCGTGGCGCGGACGGCCCGATTTACCCCTGGGGCGACAAATGGAATCAGGAGCGCGCCAATACGTCCAAGGCAGGAATTGGCTCGACCAGCGCCGTGGGCTGCTTTCGGTCCGGAAAGAGTCCGTTCAGATGCGAGGACATGAGCGGCAACACCTGGGAATGGACTCGAAGCCTGTACCAACCGTATCCGTATCCAGCCGAGGCGAAGGGCCGTGCGAAGCGGGAGGCCCAGGGCGGTGATGATCGCCGGATGGTGCGGGGTGCGTCGTTCGTCGACTATCACGGGCTCGCGCGCTCGGCGTGTGGCAGCTGCCCCCCTCCCGGGGTTCGCGGCTACGATCTGGGTTTTCGGGTAGTGGTGTCCCCATCTTTTTCTGATCCCTGACCCGCTGGACTCTGATCCGGCTGATCTCTGATCGAATCTTTTTTGTGCAGGAGGGCTCACAAGGGATGCCCGACTTGCCTTCTCCCGGATAGTTAGACATAATGTCTAACATGAAGACGGCGACGGTGCGCGAGGTCCAGCACGGTTTGGCCAGCGTGCTTTCGCAAGTGCAAAAAGGTCAGGAGATTGCTGTGACCAAGCACGGCAAGGTGATCGCGCGCATCGTTCCTGCGACCCGCGCGAAGGGTCGCCTGCGCTGGCCCAACTCGGCCGTCAGGATGAAGCAGCTCATGTCCGGCGCGACGCTCATCGGAGCGATGCCCAGCAAGATCATTCGCGAGCTGCGCGGAGAGCGCGTGTGACGGCGTACTTCGACACCAGTGTCATCACCAAGTGGTACCTGCCTGAACCGGACAGCGGGGCTGCCCTGCGAACACGCGCGCGGTTTGCTTTGCCCGTGGTATTGACCCACCTACACCGGGTCGAGCTGGTAACGGCATGGCACCTCAAGGTCTTTCGCAACGAAATCCCCCGAGGAATCGTTGAGCTGGCTCTGGGCCACGTGGAGGCCGATGTCGTGGCCGGGCTTTGGGAACTTCCCGTCTACGATCTAGTCGACGTCTATTCCCAGGCTGAATCCATCAGCCGCCAGCACACGGCCATGCTTGGCGCCCGTTCGCTCGACGTCCTGCACGTGGCGGCCGCGATCATCCTGGCAGCGTCCGCCTTCATAACCGACGACGACCGGCAGGCAAGACTGGCAAGGGCCGCCGGGCTGCGCGTGACCATGCTCCCGGTGCGCGGGAGGCAGAGATGATTCAACCCACGATCAGATACCCGCGTTCCAGTAGCGACAGCATGGCTTGCGCGGTGTCGAGATCGGTCTGGCGACTCTGGTCCAGGATGGCCTGCACCGTGGCGCCGCCCAGCGCGATCTGAATCACGTCGAGATGGTCGGGAGCCAGATCGCGCAGGCGCGGCCCGAGAGGCGTGGGCACTGACACCACGGCCACCAGCGGCGGCAGCTTGTGCGACAGCTCATTGAACTCGTCGAGCTGGCGCATGCCCTCCATGAGCAAGGCCTCGGTGGAATCCTGCAGTTCCTCGATCACCCTGCGATCGTCCGGCGGCTCCAGTTCGAAGAGGCCCTGGTTCCACGTCAGCATGCGGAACATGGCCTTGCGTGGGCTGACGTCGAAGCTCTCGTCGATGTTGGAGAAGTAGATCTGGCCCTTGCGCAAATGGAGACGACCGGTGCCCCAATCGGAACGCAGCACGAGCACGCCGGACTTGCGGCTAGTGGAAAGCAGTTGCAGAAGATCAGGCAGCGGGATCTCTTCGATGTTGCCCGACATCGACTTGGGCGCCACGCGCCGGGCCGCGGTGACCTGCAGCTTGGAACGCGCCTCGATCTCGGACAACGAAGCCGCCGGCGGCCGGGCCTCGCCGCTTCCCGCCACCAGCTTGATGATGGACGTGCCGACCAAGATGCGGTCGCCGTCCTTGAGTTGCACGTTGCGAATCTTCTCGCCGTTCACGAAGGTGCCGTTGGTCGAGCCCAGATCCTGAATCGACACCACCCGCCCGTCGGTGACGATCTTCGCGTGCTTGCGCGAGACCATGTCCTCGACCAAGACCATGTCCAGGTCAGACGAGCGTCCGATCACGATCTCGCGGTTCGGGCGCAGGGGAAATTCTCCCCCTTGATACTTGCCGGAAATGAAGCGAAGGGTCCAAGGCGCACCTTCAGCCTGGGCGGCGCTTGCCTGTTCGCCTGCGGCGTCGCGGGGCCTAAAGGAACTCAAATGCCGTGATTTTAGACACTTAGGCGCGAGCCGTCAATGGCGCCACGCGGCGGGCAAACGGTTGCGACCCCACCGGCGCCGATTGTACAATGAGGCGCGGTCTGAATTGGCCCATTTCTGCGCCGGGCCAAGTGCGGAGAACACCAGTCCAGAGCGCGCATCTTTCGACCGATAATACCTTCGATGCCGCCAATCCTCAGACCTCCGGCAGCAAGCGATCTGCCTGGCGTAAAGAAGCTGGGCCGCTACGAGTGCACCGAACAGGTCGGCGGAAGTGGCGGCTTCGAAACCTACCGTGGGCGCGTCAAGGGCTTGACCGGGCTCGAACGCAGCTTTGCGGTGAAGGTGTTGCGACTCAAACGATCGGAGAGCCCAGCCGCAGTCAGCGAGCCGTTCCTGCAAGCCGCCAGGCGCAGCGCAACGCTTGTCGAGCCCCGTATCGCCAGGGTGGTGGAGGCAGACTCGGGCGAAGGCTTGGTCTTCGCGGTCACGCCGTTCATGGAGGGCGCAGACTTGGCCCAGATCCTCCAGCGCGCGCGCGAGGCGGGCGTGCTGGCCACTGGCAAGGGCGAGGCGGCTCGCCGCTGGCATTGCCTGGTGGCCTACATCGGTGCCGAGATCGCACGCGGGCTGCAGGCTGCCCACGCGCTGGAGCCGCCGTTCATTCACGGCGCTCTCTGTCCCGGCAACGTGTTCATCACCTCGCGCGGGGCCATTCGGCTGCTCGACTTCGGTTTGCGCGCCTCGATCCGTCGCCCCTTCGAGCCACGACCTCGACCCCTTGTACCCTACATTGCACCCGAGTTGGCGGCTCCGGCCGCTGACTGCACCACCGCCGGGGACATGTACAGCCTCGGGGTTCTGCTCTGCGAGCTGTCGAGAGGCGAGCTGCCGCCCCAGGGCCGGCGTGCCTCTGAGCTGCAGATTGCTCTCTCCCTTCTGCCCGAAGACTTGGGGCTCATCATCGGCCGCCTGGTTTCGATGAGTCCCGCCGCGCGGCCCGCGGCGGCCGACGTGGTGTCGTCCCTGGCAGCCGTCTGCGCGGATGCGACCGAGGCCGCCCTGGTCGCCGATCTTTCTTCGCTCATCCAGCGCTATTCGCCCGACGCGCCGGAAGAATCGGCCGAGGCCGTGGTGTCGTTCGCCGCAGCGCCCGAAGGGGCCGACGATGCTCCGCCGCCGCCTTCCGAGGTGGAACACGACGACGCCTATGGGTTGGAGGGACCGTTGCACCCTCAAGCCAGTGAGCCGTCGAGGCCAGCGCCGGCCGCCCAGCCCGCAGGCCGATCGCTTCCGTTGCCTTCGCCTTCCTCCGAGTTTCGCACCTCGCGCGAACCAACCACCGTGGGCGAGCCGGCCTTGATTGATGACCTTGTGGCCAAGAGCCGGCCCGCTGTGCCTGCGCCTTCCACTGCCGTCGCAAGAACGCGGCCCCGGCCGCCGCCCCCTCCGGGTCCTCCCGCGGCCCCACCCGCCATCGTCCCTCTCGCTCCATCGGCGTCGAGCCCGGCCAGCAGAGAGCGAGGTCCAACCATGCGCGGCTTCGGGCCGACGGGAACCGCGGCCCAGAACTCGCCACCTGCCAGCGCGGCTGCTGCCACGGAAAACAGCAACTCGGCTGCCGGGGGATGGGCGCTTGGGCCGCCGTCGGGGCGTACCGTCCGGGCGATGCCAGCGAGCGCGTCCTCGGCGAGTCCTATCTCCGCGCCCGTGCCGGCTTCACCCGCGCGCGAAGAAGAGCCCTCCGCGATCAAGGACGCGGGGGAGACGATGTTTCCGAGCGTGGCGGCATTCGATGCGCCGCCCGCGACTTGGGGTGCGCGCGCCCTTGCTGCCCTTGGCGGCCAAGCTGGAATTGGCTCCTCGTTCGGCGATGAACCAAGCGGCTTGGGACTGCTCGACGATATGCAGGTTGAACCGGCAGGGCCCAACCCGCCAGGCCCCACGCCGCTGCGGCCACCGAGCGGTCTGCGCAGCCGTTCGCCAGATTCGCGGCCCTTTGCCCTTGATGAGGCGGGTGTGGCTGAACCCGCGCTGGCAGAGGCCCTTCCACTGGAGGTTGGGCCGGGCTCGCAGGACAGGGAGGACGAAACCCAGGCGGCCGAATTTGAGGCCGAACGCGAAGTTGAGCCGCCCCGGGGCGACGCCCTGCTTGAGGATGAGCTGGTCGATTCCCCAGACGGCGTCCGCCCGACCGCGCCCTGGCCCCCGGAAGGCGCTTCCGGCGCACGTGGCCTGCCGGGACAGACGACCGGTGGGGTTGGTGGTGGCCAGCCCTTGCCCGAATCTGTCGCTCTGCTGGACGACCAGCTACCGTCGTTCGGCGAAGCCGTGGCCTTCGCGGAAGACGACGCCCAAGCCACACCCGAGGCCCAGGCCTACTTGGACGATGGCGACAAGCCGGCTGCGGTCCCCGGGTATTTCGATGACAGCGATCAGCCGCTGCCTGAGTCCGAAATCGCCGCTCTGCCAGAGGCTGCTGCGCCCCGAGCCTCGCGTTCACTGCCGCCGGCCCCAAGACCAGTATCGGGGGAGATGGCGTGCGACATGGAGGTCAGGCGCCCTGTCCAGCAGCAAGCTTCCGTCCCAACCTGGGCGCGGTCGCCTGATGAACAGCCGGCGAATCACCCGAACCGAAGGTTGGTCTGGGCGATCGCAGGCTCAGTGCTGGCCGCCAGTGTAGTGGCGGGTGGACTGGCCGGCTTCTTCGTCGGGGCGCGGGGCAAGCCGTGGAGCGCAATACTGGGAGGCGGGCGGCCACCTGCACCCTCAAGGCCCGTGACGCCGCGTGCCCCCGCGGTCCTGGACGACAGCAAGCCCCAGGCTTCGCCACTGTCAGACAGGGAGGTGGAAGCCAAGACACCAGGGGCTGGCGGCCATCGCGCGGTTCCCGCTCTGCAGGAAGCACCTTCCCTGGCGAAGAAGACCGCTGCCGAGAGGACCGCTCTCGGCACCACGCCAGACAAGAAAGCAATCGCCGCTGCAGGCGTGGCACCGGCGCCTTTGGGCAAGGGCCTCCCGGACAGTGCCGGAGCGGGCAGCCTGGTCACGCTCTTGGTGGCCAGCCAGCCGATGGGCGCGAACGTGTGGATCAATGGCAAGGAACGCGGCCGGACACCTTCGCAAGTCAAGATCCAGTCCGGCTCCGCGCACGTGGTGTTGGTCCTTGCCGGCTACGCCTCTGCCACTGTCGATGTGACGGCCAGCGAGGGCACTAAGGTATCCAAGGAACTTCTGGCGGTTGCACCACCCACGACCGGCGACGCCCGTTTCCGTGTCGAGTGCACCACGCGGGGCAAGTTGCCCATAGTGGTCGACGGCAAGGAAACCGGCATCCTGTGTCCATTCTCCAAGCTGCGCGTGGACCCCGGCGTGCACAAGATTGGCCTGTTTGTGCCAGCCCTGGGCCAGGTACACGAGAAGGAAGTGACCTTGCACCCGGGCGTGCGCAGCATCGTGTTTGCGGACTAGTCAGTCGCGCAATGTCGCGCCGTGTCCGACGCAAACGCCTATTGACTCAAAGTGACCTAAGCCGGCCTGGGGCCATCATTGCCACCGCAGGAAAAACCGGGGTCAGGATGATGTCGTGGCGCGCCGCAGAGCCCCTGCCCTCATTTTCTTTTTGACGGCCACGGGCTCCCGGATGCACTAAACTCTTACCTATGGGTCTGGGTGGGTGTGACTCGTGCGCCAGTCAGTCTGGCCAGTTGCTTTGATTGCGGTCTTCGGGACTGCTGAGCGGTTTTTTTTTGGGGGGAAGCCCGATTCACCTCACGAACGTTCAAGGAGGTCAAGATGACGGGGCTACGAATGATCAGCCGAACCAGTTGGGTGGGGCTCTGCGGAACGGCCGCCGTGGCCGCCGCCGTCGTCGTGGTTGCCTGCACGGGCCCCACGCCGATCGGCACTGCCGACCTCACCGGCACGGGCGGGCGGAGCGGCAACGGCAGCGCCGGGCCCATCATCGGTCAAACGCCGAACGGAATTGGCGGCAGCGTCGCCGTCAGCACTGACACCCCGACTGTCAGCGAGGCTGACGGCGGGAACTGCGGCGTCACGACCAACGACCTCACCAAGCAACCGGCTGACGTGCTGCTGGTCCTCGACAAGACGGGCTCTATGACGCGCGCCATGGATGGGACCTGCGATTGCGTTGCCGCTGGCGGGGGCGGAGGCGGGCGCGGTCGCGGTGGCAACAACGACGTCTGTGCCGCTGGAACCTGCCAGCAACGCTGGACAACCATGGTTTCCGGCCTCAACGCCGTGCTGACCGGCGCCTCGGGTGATGTGAGCTGGGGCCTCAAGCTCTTCAACTCGGACAACGGCTGCGGTGTCACCCCGACGATGGAGGTTCCCATCGCGGCCGGGTCAGCCGCTACTGTCCAGCAGACTATCGCCCAGACGCAGACCGGCGGGAGCACACCAACCCGGGCCGCTGTCAACGCGGGCGTTGCGTACTTGAAGACCCTGACCGACTCCAACGGCAAGTACATCCTGCTGGCCACGGACGGAGAACCCAACTGTCTCGACACTGGCACCGTTGGTGGCGGAGGCGGCAACGGGTCCACGGACGTGGATGGGACCGTCGCGGCCATCACGGCAGCGGCAACGGCCGGGTTCAAAGTCTACGTGATCGGCGTCGGTCCCGAAACCGGGAATCTGGACAGCTTCGCCGTCGCCGGCGGCACGGACCACTTCTACCCAGCCCTGAGTCCCCAGGACTTGACCACCGCCCTTGGCGCCATCGTGGGCGCCGTGGCCAGTTGCACCTTCAACCTGGGCACGGCCCCTAGGGATCCCACCAACGTGGTCGTTGAATTCAACGGGGACAAGGGCCTGCGAGCGCCACAAGACCCCACCCATACCAACGGCTGGGACTACACCTCGCCCAGCCATACCACCATCCAGCTCTACGGCTCGTGGTGCGACAAGGTGACCGACGGAACCTACACCTCCGCCAAGGTTCTCAAGGGCTGCCCGAACGTGCCTATCCCGTAGCCCAAGACCATTCCCTTGCGTTCGCCGTGGGGCCGTACGGGCGCTGTTGCCGCCAGGGGCCGATCTGTTGCCCAAGTTAGGCTCGCGGCGGTCGCACGGTCTCGATGTCCGGCTCGTCAAGGGCCAAGAAGTCCCTCTCGTTAAAGGTGTAGAGGCGACAGCACTTGCCCTTGCGGGCGCAAGCGAGAATGTGCCCGTCGTAGGCGCGACCGCCGATGATCCCCTTCTCCTCCAGACGGCGCAGCAGAGACCATTGTTCGCTTGCCTCCAAGACAATCACCGGCACCTGTTGAAATGTCTCTTGCAACAAAGCCAGCGCATCGGAGGCACCAATACGGTGGGGGGATGGCAATCGGGTCATGACAGAATACGACTCCATCAAGGAGGGCGCGGGCAGGATGAGGCGTCCTGCGGCGAGCGCCCGGTCGAGCATCTGGCTTGCGGCATCGTGGTGTTCGTGCCAGCCAAGCAACGCCGCGACGACCACACTGGTATCCACGGCTTCGCGGTTCATGCACGCCGTCCGCGCAGACCGCCTTGAACCCGGCGAACCGTATCGTTCTCCAAGGGCTCGCCGGGCGCGACAGGGACCGCGACCGAGATCCGGCCTTTCCTGATCCTTCGGACGCGACGCGCGGCAGGCTGGATCTCAACACAGCCTTCGCGGCAGCGAATCTCCAGCGGTACATCCGGACGCAGCCCGGCCTCCTCGCGAATGGACTTGGGCACCACCAGTCGTCCCGCAGAGTCGATGGTAACGTTCATGGTAGTAATTCTACCATCGCGATCTGCGAAGCTCCATGCGTGCCGTGCCCCCCCCAGCCCGCGACAGGCGGAGCATCGGAGGGTCAGAACTTCCCATGATCAAGGCGCGTACCCAATCGGAGCGACCCGTGGTGGTCGTGGACGTGGTCCACGTTTTCGACCTTCTGCAGCCATCGGACCACGGTGCTCTTGCAAACGCGGGACTTTTTGTCCAAAGTCCGCCCAGCCCCGGCCCCCGGGGATGATCTGGGAAAGGAAGCACCGGCAATGAGCAAGATCGTTCTGCCCAAGAAGTTCGTCAGCCAGTACCCGCACAAATTCGCCAAGGGCAAGCAGATGTACCTGCGGGGCAAGCGCATCTTGCCCAAGCCGATCTCGGGCAAGGAAAGCCTGCCGGATCTGATTGACGCCACCTTCTTGGCCTACAACGCCGGCCGCTTGAGCGAAGGCTGCCGCCTGTTTGCGGAGAAGATGCTGGCCAACGACAGGGTTACCGTGGGCATGAGCCTGGCGGGAGCGTTGACCCCGGCGGGTCTGGGCAGCGCCGCGGTGATTCCCCTGATCAAGGCCGGCTTCGTGGACTGGATCGTGGCCACCGGCGCAAATCTGTACCACGACATGCACCACGCGATGAACCTGCCGCTGTGGCGCGGGTCGCCCTTTGTGCGCGATCCCGAACTGCGACGCTACGGCGTGGTCCGCATCTACGACATCCTGCTCGACTACGACGACGTGCTCATGCGCACCGACGATATTTTGCGCCAGATCCTCATCCGGAAGGAATTCCAGAAGGAGATGGGCACCGCCGAGCTGCACCACCTAATCGGCAAGTACTGCGCTGAATTCGAGCGCCAGAGCGGGATCAAGGATGCGTCCGTCCTGGCCGCCGCCTATCGCGCCGGCGTGCCCTGCTTCTGCCCGTCGCCCGGTGATTCCACCATCGGCATGAACGTCGCGGGCGTCGAGTTGCGCGGCAACAAGCTGCGGGTGAACCCCAGCATCGACGTGAACGAAACCACCGCCATCGTGCTCGATGCGAAGTTGCACAAGCGGAAGACGGGTGTGGTCTTGGTCGGCGGCGGTTCACCCAAGAACTTCACCCTGCAGACCGAGCCGCAGATCCAGGAAGTGCTGCGCATCAAGGAAGCGGGGCACGACTACTTCCTGCAGTTCACCGATGCGCGGCCCGACACCGGCGGGCTGTCCGGCGCCACGCCGTCGGAAGCGGTGAGCTGGGGCAAGATCGATCCCAACCAGCTTCCCGACGCCGTGGTCTGCTACACCGACTCCACCATCGCGCTGCCTATGCTGACCCACTACGCGCTTGCCCGTCGCGGAGAGCGCAAGCTGAAGCGACTGTACGACCGCCGGCCGGCACTCATCAAGCGCCTGACAGAGGAGTACTTCGCCCACAACAAGGACGCGACGCCAATCAAGTAGCAGTTACCCAGGTTTCTTGCGCCGCGAAGCGCAGCCTCTTACAAATAGAGGGGCGCCATGCACACCCTGGCAGATGACGTAGTCGAGTTCACGATTACCCTGGTGCGGGCGTTGCACCGGGTCGCGCAGTTCGACCCGGCCAAGCCCAACTTCCCACGCGTGCGCCAGCGCCTCTTCAAAGAGCTGACCCGCCTGCATCGGACGCAGCCCGAAATCGCTTATGTGGTCGGGCCACCGGCGGTCGCTGGCGGCCCGCCTGAACTCCATGTGGACGGCACGGGACCCGCGCGGACTGAGCTGTGTCGTCTGGTGGGGCCCTCGATTGGGGGCGCCTTTGTGTTGCAGTTGCTGGAGTTCATGCAACGGCGCTCCCTCATCGTGCTTGCCCTGGGCCGCGGGCTGACCGACACCGAGTGGAACGCGTTTGTCGAAGTCATGGCCGCCCCGCCGGTCGAGCCCGACCCGGGCCGCGAAGGCGGCCGCCTGGCCAAGTCACTGCTAGACAAGAAGGTTTCCCATGTGACCCTGGTGCGCGACATTGACGTGTCGCCACTCGACCTGCAGCTCGTCTGGACGGTGCGTACCGCCCTCGGCCGACTGGGGCGCGACGTGCGCGACCTGCTGGCGGGCGGGGAGGCCAAGCCGACGACGCTGCTAGAGCAGAGCGAACGCCTGGTCACGGGCATGGCCTTCTCGTTCTTCCGCAAGTTCGATGTTCTGCGCGCCATCCTGTGGGCCGGACCCGCTGTCGACAAGATACTGGGGGCGCTGCCAGGGCTGGGGGCGTTCCGCGCGCGTGAAATCGTCGCGCATGGCTTGCCCACCCTGGCCCTGGTGGGAACCACCAAGCTGATCCTGCGCGACGCGGGCGAGGCCTCGCAGGTTCCCGCCGAGCCTGCCCTTACCGTGCTGCGCGCGATCGCCGAGCGCCTGTTGAAAGATCCGCCTGCGCGCAAGACCGACGAACTGCTGCGCGAAATGTGCCGGCGCGAAGTGGTGCCCATCATGCGCCTGCCGCCCGAACTGCAGGAATGGGTGCTGGCCGAGACCTGGGTCGATGCCTTGCAAAGGCGCCCGTCCACCGAGCCTCCCGCTGGCAGCGCCAACATCAATCCGGTGCGGCTGCTGCAGAAGGCGATGCGCTACGCCCTTTCTGTTTATCGTTTTGTTGAGGCCAACGCCATCCTCATGCGCCTGCGCACGGCTGATGCCAAGGCCATCCCCGGCGTGTACGACGAGCCCACCATGGAGGCCATGCTGGGCGGCTTCCCCGACGATCCCGCGGGCCGGCACGGCATCGTTGCGTTGCTGGAAGAGGGCCAGGATACGGCCGCCGACTCGATAGCCGCGGTGGTGGCGCAAGGCGAGCCCAAGCTGCGCGAGGCCGGGGCGTGGGTCTTGACCGAGATGAAGGCGCGCGGCGTGGCGGCGGCTTTGCGCGCGCTCGACAAGGGGGTGGAGAAGGAAGAGGCAGCCTACCTTCTGCTTGCCTGCGTGAAGGACGGCGCCGGGCCCGGCGCGGCCCCCGTGTTCATCAAGCAGCTCAAACACCCGGCGCCCAAGGTGCGGCGCTATGCCCTGACCGCCTTGGCCGAGGCCGACGCCAACCTGTCCGAGAGCTTTGTCGCCGAGGCGCTGTCCGATCTCGACGAGAGCGTGCGCATCCGGGCCCTGCTTCTGTGTGCCAACACCGGCCTGGGCAGCGCCAAGATCATTCCGCAAGCCATTCGGCTCATCTCACACGACGCCCGCGGGGCATCGCCACCGGTCGTGCGCGCGGCCATCGAAGTGGTGGTGAGCCAGCGGCAAAACAACGCACTTGCCGGCGTTGACGCCGACGATGCGCTCTGTCGGCTGGCGAAGCCCATCGGTCTTTTCGGTCGTCTGCTCGGCCGCCGTACCCCGCCCGCCGCCGTGCTCATCACTGCTATCTCGGCGCTCGGACGACTGGGATCGGCCAAGGCCCACAAGGTTCTGCGGCAGCTCCGCAAGAGCCATGATCCGGACGTGGTGCATGCGGCGGACGATGCCCTGGCCGGGCGGTCGTCAAAGACAATGGCGCTGTCGTCTGTGTTCGGCAGCGAAGTCCGCTCAGCCAAGAAAATGTAGCCGGCTTGACGGCGGTGGCGCGCCGGTGTTTGCTTGGCAACAAGACAATGCGCAAAATCTCAGCGATTCTGCTTTGCTTCTTGGTTCTTGCCGTGGCGCAGGCCGCGGTTGCCGGCGACGTACGCAAGGAGGCGGCCGACCGGTTCGACCGTGGGCTGCGCCTGTTCAACGAGGGTGACAACCCGGGCGCCCTCTCGGAATTCAAGCGCGCCTACGAACTGTCAGGCGAGCGTTCGATCCTGATGAACGTCGGCCTGGTGTACGCCGAAATGGGGCGGCCGGTGGAGGCGGTGGAGGCGCTCGACCAGGCCCTGGCCCAGCCGGCCGGCATTTCCGACGCCCAGCTTGAGCGAGGCCGGCGCGTGCGCGACGAGCAAAGCGCCCGCATCGGCCGCCTGCTGGTCACCACCAATGTCCCGGCCCAGATCGAGATCGACAATCTGGTGGTGGGCCGCACGCCCCTGCCCGCGCCCATCCCGGTGGCCAGTGGGATTCGGCTGCTGGCCGTGGTGGCGCCCGGCCAGGTGCCGGTCCACCAGGAAGTGTCCGTCTCTGGCGGTCAGCAGACCGACGTCGCCATCGAGCTTCTGCCTTTGCAGGGCGCGCTGGCCCACTTGGTGGTGCGTACCACCTTGCCCGGCGCGGACGTGTTGGTTGACGGAAAACTGGTGGGCCGCACACCCCTGCCCGCGTCGCTGTCGCTGCCACCCGGACGCCACGAGATCAACCTGCGCCGGCCCGGCTACCGCGCGATCCCGGGCGACATCACCCTGGCCGACGGATCCACCGGCGAGATCACAATCGAGACAGCAGAGAATCCAGTCGAGGCCGCCTTGGTCGGTGGCCACATCGAGCTGGACATCAACCAGCCGGACGCCAACGTCGCCATCGACGGTGTTCCGCGTTTCCGCGGGGATTTGACCCTGCCCGCAGGCCCGCACCGGCTCAGCGTCACGCGCGCCGGCTTCTTACCCTTTGATCGTGAGCTGACCGTGGACAAGGGCTTGTCCAAGACCGTGCGTATCCAGCTGCAGCCCACCGAGGAAACCCGCACCGCCTATCTCCACCACGTTTCCGCCCAGCGCCGCAACGCCTGGATCACAATAGCCGCAGGCGCCGTGGTCGCGGGCGTGGGCACGTATCTCATCCTGCAAGCTCACAGCAATCAAAGCTCAGCCGACAGCGCTTTGGCCCAGTTGCAAGCAGAGCGCACCTCGGGTCCGTGTCGCGATGTTCCTCCAGGTGGCGAGGCCTTGCCTACAGGGGTCCCTGAGGCTTGCCAAGCCAGGTACGACCACGCCAACGGCCTTAGTCACGATGCGAAGATCATGAAGTGGGCCGGCTGGAGCACGGCCGGCGTGGGCGGGGCGGCGATTTTGACCGGCGTGATTCTGCGCCTGGTCGCCGACGACGCGAACCACGTCACGTTGGCCTCCAGTCCGCAGCTTCAGCCCTTTGCCTGGACCCAGCCCCAGGGCGGCGGATTCGGCATCCTCGGTCGGTTCTAGCCGCCCGGGCGGAATTAGAAGAATGTGATCGAGTTGCCGTTGGTGTTGATGCAGTAGGCGCCGGGCTCGCAGGCGGCCAGCACGGTGGACTTGGTGACCACGCCGGCCGGCGGGATGACGCCGTTGAAGCTGGTGCCGCTGACCGTGATAGTTGGGCCCACGGCTAAGCGGGAGTCGTAAAGGCCATAGATGCCGCTGGCCTTGGAGCCGGTAAACTCGTTGCCGCCAGAGTCAGTGGCGGTTCCCAGGTCCAGTTGCGCCGTGCCCGAGACATTGATCCCGTGCGATTCATAGGTAGAGAACTTGCTCGTCCTGACGGTGACCTGGCCGGCCGACGCGCTGATCTGGTCTTTGCCACCCACAAAGCTGGTGTTGGTTACGATGGCTGTCTTGCCGCTGAAGCTGATGCCTGTGGCGCCGCTTGCGAGCGCGAACGAGGAGTCCGCCACTGCAAGGGTGGCCAGGCTCGAATCTAGATGGATAAGCCCGTTTATCGTCGCCTTTTCAACGTCAATGTCGATTTCCTGACCGGTCGACGGGTTGTGGAGGACATAGGCTGCGCTCGATGGAGCGCCCAAGGTGGCCCCCTGAACCCGGACTGAAGCCGTGCTTGCTGTGATCCAAACCACACTGTGTTCGCTGTAACCCCCATAGCTGCCTCCCGCGAACGTGCCGTCCTGCAAAACCAGCGAGGAATAGGGGGCGTCCAGTTTGATGGCATCCCAGGTTGACGCCGTGCCAAGCACCGTGTCTTTGCCAGCCACGGTGACCTTGGCACTCGTCGCGGAGCTGTTGATCTGGAGGAGCCCGGAGTGCGCTGCCAATACATCCGTGTTCCTGATACTCTCCAGCAGCACAGTGGTCCTGGGTTGACTGACGACGATTGACCCGTAGGCAACAAGAAATCCCCCGAACGCAATTCCCTTCACGGTTGCATCGCCGGCGAAGGTGAACGATACGGTGGGGGACGTCGCACAAGTGAACGTGGTCTTGGTGGGGCCTGCGCCTAGCACGGTAAGCTTGTCAAACAGCGTGGGCCAGGTTTCGCCGGTCTTGAATTCACCCTCGCCGACCTGGATGGTGTCGCCCACGCCTGCGGTCTGCACGGCCTTGGTGAAGGTGCGGAAGGGGTTGTCAGGCGTGCCACGATTCACGTCGGCTCCGGTGAGGCTGACCGCGATGGGCGTGACCTGAAGGACTGCAGGTGCCACGGCCTGTCCGCCTACACAGGTGAAGCCGAGATCCACGATCCCGGGTGTGATGCCATGGGGAACGGTCAGCTTGACCGTGAACGTGACATCCGAGGCGCCGCTCACCTGGAACTTGTCCACGACCACGCCTCCCAGGGTGAAGTGGTCGGGGCCGGTCAGGCCGGCTCCCGAGACGGTCAGCGTGATCTCCTCACCGGCGCGGGCGGATATCGGCGTGGCGACGGCGGTCACGGAGATCGTTGCATCCGATCCCGTTCCGGTAGAAGAGTCCCAGATCGTTGGCCGCAGATCGGGCGGTACCAGCACTCCGCCGTCGCCGGTTGAGGCTGCGGTGTCGCGGCCGCCCGTGGCAGGGGCGTCGGTGCCCGTGGCAGGCGCGTCGGCGCCAGGGCTGGCATCTCCGCCAACCACAGACGGACCGTCATTGGCTTGCGATGGCGCGTCCCCCGCAGGTGCATCGCCTACAGATCCGGCATCGGGACCGGCCGAGCCGTCGACCGCGCCGGCCGAAGCGTCGTTGCCCGCCAGTTCTGTAGTATCCACGCACACGGTGCCGCCAATGCAGGTCTGGGTGCCCAGCAGGCAGCCGCCGGTGCTGGTGCATGGGCTTCGGCAGGTGTTGTCGACTGTGCGGCACACAAGCCCCACAGAACACGTCGCATTGGCGCCGCAAATGGATTCGGTCTGCGCCTGACACACAGCCACGCCGTCCGCGGTCACACAACGCCCGCCATTGTCGCAGTCAACGGATGTCATGCAGGCCTTGCGGCAGCTCCCGAACTTGCACAGCAGTGGCGAGGTGCAATCGCTGTTCAGGCTGCACGAGCCGCCCAGTTCGAGCTTCTTGTCGCTGTTGCATGAAGCAGCCGCGATGGCGACCAGGCAAGTACGGATAAGGAATCTCGATCGGTTCATCTTGTCCTCCGTTGACTGGCTACGTGGCTGACTGTGCCACAAGATGGGATCGTGAACGCGTCAATACTGTTCGGCCGGGTCCACTGCAAACCCTCCCCTATCAACGAAATCTCGCCGCGGTTCCTAGTGGCGGCAGCCGGACGCTACCATGCGAGTCAAGTGCTCGGCGCTGCTGTAAAGAGACACAGCGAAGTTGCCTGCGAAATTCGTGATATGCGCTTCATCTGCCGCAGCGGCTGCGCCCGCTTGCTGCAGGACCGTTTGCGGGCTCAGGTGCGTCGAGCCGTCTCCGCCAAAGTACAGGAAGCTGACCGAGCCGTCAGGGTAGAGCACGGCAAAGCCAGCCCCCGTGCCGTCACTGCTGCCACCTGCGCTCCAGTGACCTGCGTAGGCATAACCCCCGGGGAAGGAATAGGTAGCGCCAATGGGTGCCACTCCAGCGTCGCCCGAGCCAGAAACTCCGGCGTCGCTTGAACCAGCATTCGATGCAAAGGTTGCCAGCAATGATGCCACCTTCGAGGAAGGGGACGTACCGTTATAGACAGCCACAAAACCCTGCGACGTGCCTGCTACGGAAGCAAAACTACCGCCGCCAGCCCTGGCCACGGCCGAAGGAAGCGGCAGCGGGCTGCCAATCTCCGTGCCCTGCGTGTCCAGAATGCTCAGGTAGGGAAGTTCATTGGCCACGTTCAAATAGGCAACCGCGAACTGGCCCCCGGAGAATGCAACCTCGCCTTCACCAACGCTGTAGGCATTCACGTGGCCGGATGGATCGTCTGTGGGTATGGCGCTGGTGCTCCCGGCATTGGCTCCGTCAGCTCCGAACTTCACGACTTTGATAGTCACGATGCTGTTGCCAACCACGGAGGATGCCACAAAGCTGCCATTGAGCCACTGCACGTGCGACTGATTGTGGAACGAGTCAGAAGCCAACGCCACGAATTGAGTGGTCCGCTTCAAGGCTAGATCCTTGTCGAGGAACGCCAGATACACGCCAAACTGGTTCCAAGCGCTGCCGCCGGTTGCGGCGCTGTAGATGATGGCTATTTCGCCGGTGGGCGCGATGGCAGCTCCATTGATGTAGATCCCCGAGCCATCGCCAGCGGCCGTCAGCAGGGGTACGGCGTTGCCTTTGCTCGCGCCTGTGCTCGGGTCGAAGTGTTGCACGTCGATTCGATTGACCACGCCTGTGCCGCCATCCGGAACACCGCCGTCGGTGGAGGCGGGTCCAACATAGGCATTGAAGGTGAGGAACTCCGTGGCAGTGAGCAGCCCGACCCCGGATGTGTAGTTGGGGTTGAAGTCGCTGGTGGCAACCTGACCGAAGTAGCTGGGGATCTTGCCCGTGCAGGCCCCGGCAGCCGGCGGGCCGTCCACAGTCACGTCCGTGCGGCTGTCGATGCCAGAGGCAGCCGCATCGATGCCGTCAGCCGCAGATCCCGCATCAGCACCGCCGCCCGCACCGGCCGAGCCATCGTTGCCCGCGACTTCTGTGTTGTCCACGCAGACTGTGTCCGTGCAGGTCTGGCCGGTCAGGCAGCCGGCGCTGCTGCTGCACGCGCTTCGGCAAGTGTTGTCGACCGGGCGGCACGCGAGCCCCGCAGCGCAAGCTCCGCCAGCGCCGCACGCCGCTTCCCCCGACAGCTGGCAGAAAGCCACGCCGCTCACGGTTACGCAGCGACCGGCAACGGCGCACTCAGTGGATGCCGTGCACGCCTGGTGGCAGCTTCCGAACTTGCACAAAAACGAACTGGCACAGTCGCTGGTCGTGGTGCACGCGGCACCCACGCCCGCACCGACCGCGCCATCGGTCCCCGCTAGTTCTGGTTTGTCCACGCAGAACGAGTCCGTGCAGATCTGGCTGCTCAGGCAGCCGGCGCTGTTGGTGCACGCGCTTCGGCAAGTGTTGTCGGCCGTGCTGCAGACCATCGGCGAGACGCACTTCGGGCCGCAAACGGATTCCGCCTGGGTCTGACAGACACCGATGCCTTCCGCGGCCACGCAGCGCTCACCCTTGGGGCAATCGCGAGATTCGGCGCACTGCTGGTGGCAGGCCTCGAACTTGCACGCGAGCGGATTGTTGCAGTCGCTGTTCTGGATGCACTGGCCGCCCAGATCGAGTTTCTTGGAACTCCCGCTGCACGCAGCAGCCGTGATGGCGACCAGGCAAGCACGTATGAGCAGACTGGATCGATTCATTTCATCCTCCGGTGACTGGTTCGGTGGCTGAGTGTGCCACAAAATGTGACCGTGGGCGCGTCAAGGTTGTTCGGGCGGGGCTTCTGCAAACATCGTTCCGAGCCTTGGCTGGCGAAGGACCGCGGTTGGCTGTGCAGAAATCAGAGTGTCCGGACACAGACACAGTACATTTCCTGTGTCCGCGGACACGGGCGGCCGTGTCCGGACATGTCCGCGGCCGCCATCTCGCTCGTACTTGCGCCTCTTTTCCCCCGGCGCGCGGCTTGCAATCCGTTGGGTCCATGTGCAGAAGGCCCCGCCCAAGCCGGACCCTCGCCTGGCTCGGCTACCCCCGCCGTTGTCCTTCCGGCCTGCCTGGTGCATTCTGGGCCGTCGTGAGCCACAGCGCGAAAACCACGGTGCCTGGGCCAGCAAGCCGCGCGGCCGGATCCGGTTCGCTCGCGCCGGGTGTGCGCTGGCTTTATCCCGTGCTTGACGGCCGCGTGTCGCCCATTCCGCGCGGCACCACCACCCTTGGCCGCGATGAAGCCTGTGACATTCGGGTGCAAGGCGAGCAGGCCTCGCGCCGCCACGCCGAAATCGTGCGCGAGGGCGCCGTCTTCATGATTCGCGACCTCGACAGTCGCAACGGCCTGCACGTCAACGGTGCGCGCGTGCCGCAAGCGCCGTTGCGGCCAGGCACACTGCTACGGGTGGGCGAGTGGGTCGGTCTGGTCATCATGCTCGGGGCCGAGGCCGACTTGCCGGATTCATTTTTCTGCGAGCTTCTGCCCGGCTACTGGGCCGGCCCGGTGCTGGCGCCGTGCCTTGCGCCGCTGCAGCGGGCCGCCGCCGCGGATCTGCCGGTGATTGTCCAGGGCGAAACCGGCACTGGCAAGGAAGGCGTGGCGCAGGCGGCGCACCTGTGGAGCGGCCGGAGCGGGCCCTTGCTGGCGCTCAATTGCGCGGCCCTGCCCGAGCAACTGGCCGAGGGTGAGCTGTTCGGCTATCGCAAGGGCGCGTTTACCGGCGCGGATCGCGCCAATCCCGGCCACCTGCGCAGCGCGGACGGCGGCACCCTGTTTCTCGACGAAGTGGCTGAACTGCCGCTCGGCCTGCAAGCCAAACTGCTGCGCGCGCTTGAGCAGCGCGAGGTGATTCCCCTGGGCGAGTCGAACCCAGTAAAGATCGATGTGCACCTGGTGGCCGCGACCCAGGCGCCCCTGTCAGAAGCCGTGGCCGCCGGCCGGTTTCGCGCCGACCTTTACGCGCGCCTCGACGGCCTGACCATCGAATTGCCAGCACTGCGCCAGCGCATCGAGGAGCTGCCTTTTCTCTTCATGCGTTTTCTGTCGAGTCAGGCCCAGGGCCGGCCGGTGCCGGTGGTGGATGCGGCCCTGGTCGAGTCCCTGTGCCTGTACGACTGGCCGTTCAACCTGCGCGAGCTGGATCGCGTGGCCCGCCAGCTTTGGGCGCTGCACAGTCACGAGTCCGCCCTGCTAGCCGCGCATTT
>Ga0182021_10002946_pt1 | contig 20039 bp, 20 predicted proteins | sample 612E3MmetaG_FD_120493 | JGI IMG/M metagenome (GOLD analysis project Ga0182021, IMG submission 120493) | Permafrost microbial communities from Stordalen Mire, Sweden - 612E3M metaG (Illumina Assembly) | ecosystem: Environmental > Terrestrial > Soil > Wetlands > Permafrost | place: Sweden... | reverse complement strand
GCCTCTAACTCTTCGTGCTTTGCTTCAGTAATGATATTTTTCTCTTTGAGCAAGTCCAAAATTTCTTCATCCACATTTTTCTTGCCGGAGGCAAGTTTCTGGGATAATTCCTGATATTTTTCTTGCGTAATGATTTGTTTTTCTTTTAATATCTCCAGAATTGCTTTGTCTACAGTTCCTGAATCAGCTCTGAGTATCTTTACCGGTATAATACTCAAAAACACAACCAACAAAATAACCCCTATCTTCTTCATCCCTTACCTCCTTATGAGTCTGATTCCATCATAACTATTACGTGAGCCCAAGGCAATGCTTGGGCTCACGCAAGGTTGGTATGTTAAATTCTTCCACTGACCAAGATGTCTACAACGCTCGGATCAGCCAACGTCGTGATATCGCCGATATTAGAAATATCACCTGCAGCAATTTTCTTGAGAATACGCCGCATGATCTTTCCGCTTCGGGTCTTGGGCAGAGCATCAGCGTAATGAATTTTATCCGGGGCAGCAATCGGGCCAATCTCTTTACGCACATGAGCAACGAGTTCTTTTTTCAACTGTTCGGTTTTCTCAACGCCCACGTTCACGGTCACAAACGCATAGAGGCCCTCGCCTTTGATGTCATGAGGGAATCCGACCACTGCGGCTTCAGCCACACTGGGATGGGACACGAGAGCGCTTTCGATCTCTGCTGTTCCCATACGATGACCGGAAACATTCACCACGTCATCCAGCCGGCCCATCAGCCAGAGGCATCCATCATCATCGCGCCGAGCGCCGTCTCCTGAAGAATAACAGCCGGGGAATTGGGTGAAGTAGGTATCAAAGAATCGTTGGGGATCGCCATACACACTCCGCATCATCCCAGGCCATGGCTGTCTGATAACAAGGTATCCACCCTCGTTTGGACCCGCCTCGCTTCGGTCTTCGCGAAGTATAGCCACATCAACGCCAAAGAACGGTGCGGTGGCTGAACCAGGCTTGAGCGAAAATGCTCCGGGTATCGGGGTAATAAGATGTCCGCCAGTCTCGGTCTGCCAGTACGTGTCAACAATCGGGCAGCGATTCTTCCCCACCACTTGGTAGTACCACATCCAGGCTTCCGGGTTAATGGGCTCACCGACCGAACCAAGCAAACGTAATGAACTCAGATCATGCTTGTTGACCCACTCATCGCCTTCTTTCATGAGAGACCGCAATACCGTGGGCGCAGTATAGAAAATGGAAACCTTATCTTTCTCAACAATCTCCCAGAATCGGTCAACCGCCGGCCAGGTAGGAACACCTTCGAACATCAGGGAAGTGGCGCCGGTTGACAAGGGGCCGTACACGATAAAGCTATGACCGGTTACCCACCCGATATCAGCAGTACACCAGAACACGTCCTTATCCTGAATATCAAAAACATATTTCATATTGGAGTGGACAAAGGTAAGATACCCGCCGATGGTGTGAAGCACACCTTTTGGCTTTCCGGTGCTCCCGCTGGTATAGAGGATGAAGAGAGGGTCTTCAGCGTCCATCAGCTCTGCCGGACAATCAGGGCTGGCCTCGGCCATCAGTTCATGGTACCAGAAATCTCTTCCTGCCTGCATCTTGGTTTCTTTTACAACGCGTTGGACGACGACCGTCTTCTTAACATCCGGGCACTGGGCAAGCGCCTGATCAGCAACGTCTTTGGATGAAAGAACTTTACCGCTCCGGTATCCAAAGTTATTGGTGATAAGAAACTTAGAACCACAATCGATGATCCGGTCCCGGAGAGATTCAGCGCTGAATCCGCCGAAAACCACGCTGTGAATAGCGCCGATCCGGGCACAGGCAAGCAAAGAAATGGGAAGCTCGGGGATCATGGGAAGGTAAATGGTTACGCGATCTCCCTTTTTGACGCCCATTTTCTTAAGAACATTAGCAAATTTGCACACTTCATGGTGAAGTTCAGCATAGGTGTAGTTTTTGCTTTCCCCCACGGGCTCTCCTACCCACCTTAATGCTACTTTATTTTTGCGGGGAGTATTTAGATGCTTATCCAAGCAGTTTTTGGCGGCATTTACTTTCCCACCAACAAAAAATTTGATCTTTGCATTTGCGAAGTCGTGGTCGGAAAATTTATCCCACTTTTTATCCCAAAGGATTTCCTCAGCTTCCTTTCCCCAAAATTTTTCCGGGTTCTCAATGGATTCTTTATACATCTTTTTGTATTCATCCATACTTTTAATAGCGGCTTTGGAGACAAACTCCTTCGACGGCTCAAATTTACGGTCTTCCGCCATCATTGAGGTAATTGTTTTTTGATCTGCCATAATCTTTTACTCCTTTCGTTTAGATATTTAATAAGCTTTGAATTTATTTCGCATCTATATGAATGAATAATCATTCATTCAGTTGTAAGTGAGCAATATATATGCCAAAAAAAAATACAAGTCAAGCTTTATAACTTATTAAAATGATTTTTTTTTCACCGTTGCACCTAAAAAAGCACCGGTCAAATAAAAATTTTTTTTACAAACTGTAAATTAATCTTAAACCCAAAAAAAACGGTTTTTTAACATAGATTTTTTCTGCGGCAAGAATTTTTCTCATTAAGTTTTTTTATTCATATTCATCATATTCATATCTTTTGATTATCTTGACTTTTTTATCCGGTTTCGTAAAATAATAGAAAAAATGTTCGGATAATTTTCCAAAATAGACAAAAATGTCCTCAGATATTCTCCCGGTGTTACTCAAATGTGAACTTTTGGTTATTCTTTCCAAAGAAGAGATCAATCCGATCATTTCTCTCTGCCACACCGAACAGTACCGACCCGGAGAAGCGATATTCCATCAAGGAGAACAGGGAAACAAAATTTACATCATCAAGGAAGGGCAGGTTTCCTTAGAACGCTCGGTTGATTTAGGAGATCGAAAAGCTCAGTTAAGAATTGCAATTTTAGGACTAGGAAGAGCGTTAGGATCGTGGTTAGCGCTTTTGGGCGAATCTCATTGCCTCATGTCTTCGGCACTATGCACCCGAAAAACAGAGGTCATTGCAATCGAGGGTTCTGCTTTAAGGGAAGAGTTGTGGAAAAACCTTCCGGCAGGTTTTAAGGTGATGGAAAGACTTGCTTATGTGTTGCGTGACCGGCTTCGCGGTGTTTATGGGGCCATGGAAAAATTATAACTATCCCCCTATGTTTTTCGAAAAAAAGTTTCTTTTTTTGTGTTTTAAGGAATTTTGAACGTAAACTCCAAAAAATTTTAAAATTACTTTTTTCTGCTTTGTTGGTATTTTTCTTTTAACTTCTGGTTCACAAAAGCAGGAACCAAGCCCTCCACTGATCCGCCCGAAAAAACCACTTCCTTGATAATCCGAGAACTAACATAAAACCATTTATACCCAGTCATCATAAAAATGGTCTCTACTTTGCGGTCCATCCTTCGGTTCATGAGGGCCATCTGATATTCGTATTCAAAGTCTAAGACTGCCCGTAAACCTCGAAGCAAAATATGCGTATTGGAATTTTGGAGATAATCCACCACAAGACCGCTGAAGCTATCTACGGTTGTTCTGGGGTTATCACCCACTGCTACTCTTATCATTTCCAGTCTCTCTTCCAAAGTAAAGATAGGTGTCTTAGCAGGATTGACTGCCACAGCCACTATGAGATGCTCAACAACATTCAATCCTCTCCGAATGAGATCCAGATGTCCATTGGTGATGGGATCAAATGATCCTGGGTACACTGCAGTTCGCTCCATAAAACCCCCTTTTCATGTTAACATTATACAAATAAAAAAAAGAAACTAAGGTTTGACCATACGTGCGCTGATCATCCATTTTTAACCTTCCGTAACTTTCTTCAAGTATTTCTTTGGATGAATGTTCTGCAATAACAAGACCATTCTCCGTTACGAGTTTCGCCTCACTAATCTCCAACAAAGTTTTTCCGGCAAGCTTTTCCTGGTAGGGGGGGTCTAAAAAAATCAATTCGAACTTCTCGTTGCGTGATTTAAGGATTTTGAGCCCTTTACTTACCGGAAACGCAATGACCTCGGACTTCTCTTCTAAGTGGCAATGACTAATATTTTTCTTTAAAAAGGGAATAATGGTGGCATTACGCTCTACAAAAACTGCCCGTTCCATCCCCCGGCTTAAAGCCTCAATCCCTAAACTCCCGGTTCCGGCAAAAAGGTCTAAAACCGGGCCTTCTGTTAATAAGGGAACAAGGATGTTAAATATCGCCTCTCGTATCTTTTCCGACGTTGGTCGAAGCGACGCAACCCGACAGGTTTGTAAGCGCCTGCCTTGTAATGTTCCACCAAACACCCTCACGAGGAAACTCTTTCCTTGTCCTCCACCATATAGTTCACGATTAAATCGCCGATCTCTGAGGTAGTATGGCCCATTTGTCCGGCAGAGACACTTTTTATGTCATGGGTCAATACCTTCATGAGTGCTTTTTCAATTCTTCCTCCAGCACTTTCTTCTTTCAGTTCTTCCAACATCATCTGCGCGGCGAAAATTGCCGCAATAGGATTGATTACGTTTTTACCCGTGTACTTTGGTGCTGATCCCCCCATCGGCTCAAACATGGAAACTCCTTCGGGGTTGATGTTCCCTCCTGCAGCAACCCCCAATCCTCCCTGAATCATGGCCCCCAGATCAGTAATGATGTCGCCAAACATATTATCAGTGACGATCACATCAAACCACTCCGGATTTTTCACCATCCACATACACGTGGCATCAACATGAGCATAATCGGTTTTAATGTCAGGAAACTCTTGGGCCACCGCATAAAAAACCCTTTCCCAGAGGTCAAAAGCATACGTTAAAACATTGGTCTTTCCGCAAAGAGTAAGCTTTTTCTCTTTATTGCGCTTGCGGCAGAAATTAAAAGCATATCGCAGACAGCGTTCCACCCCTTTGCGGGTGTTGATGGATTCTTGGACTGCCACTTCATCCGGTGTCCCCTTTTTTAAAACCCCACCGCTCCCGGTATATAAACCCTCGGTGTTTTCGCGGATCACGACAAAGTCAATGTCCGCCGGCCCTTTATCCTTAAGCGGGGTATCCACGCCCGGATAAAGTTTTACCGGCCGGAGATTAATATATTGATCTAGCTCAAACCGGGTAGTCAAGAGTATCCCTTTTTCTAAAATACCTGGTTTTACTTTTGGATGGCCTATAGCACCCAAATAAATGGCATCCATTTTTCGAAATTCTTCCAAAGCGGAGTTGGGAAGAACCTCTCCCGTACGAAGGTAACGGTCCCCTCCAAAATCATAGAATACGAACTCAATTTTAAATTTTTCTATCTTGGATACTGCGCTGAGAACCTTAATACCTTCAGCAATGACTTCCGGGCCGGTCCCGTCTCCAGGAATAACCGCAATCAGGTGACTTTTACCCATAGCTTAATCCTTTTTCATTTGTTTTTTTTTGAGCATACTTCATTAATCCTCCGCTGGCAATCAATTCCTGCATAAACGGAGGAATCGGGTTTGCTTTAAATTTCTTATTGCGGGTAAGATTGACGATCTCACCGGACGTGACGTCAACCTCGATCTCGTCTCCCTCAGCAGCATTATCCGCCAGATCTGATGACTCAAAAATAGGAAGACCCATGTTAAAGGAGTTACGGTAAAAAATCCGGGCAAAGCTCTTGGCAATCACACACGAAATCCCCGCGGCCTTAATCGCTAACGGGGCATGCTCACGGGATGAACCGCAACCGAAATTCCGCTCTGCGATGATGATATCTCCCGGCTTCATTTTTTTTATAAACTCAGGATCAGCATCTTCCATGCAATGTTTGGCCAGCAGTGCCGGATCAGACGTGCTGAGATACCGAGCGGGAATGATCGCATCCGTATCAATGTTGGCTCCAAATTTCCAGACTCTACCTCTAAACTTCACGGTTTTCTCCTTTTAAATTCTTAGCTATTCAACCTGACGATCTGTGATCAATGATCGGCGAGCGCCCACCTCAGCCTCCCCCGGCGCAGATTCCAGATCGCTCACAGGTCATCAGGTCCTCCGATCCTTCCCAGTATTGCGGAAGCAGCGGCCACTGCCGGTCCCGCAAGGTAGACCTCACTCCCCGGGTCTCCCATCCGGCCGACGAAATTTCGATTCGTCGTCGCTACTGCGCGCTCACCTTTGGCTAAAATTCCCATATGTCCTCCAAGACAAGGGCCACAGGTAGGCGGGCTGATAACTCCTTTACTATCGAGGAAGATCTGAAAAAGTCCCTCTTCTAAAGCCTGCCGATAGATAGCCGGGGTAGCAGGAATAATAATCAATCGGACAAACGGGGCCACGTTCCGGCCTTTCAAAATCTGAGCCGCAACCCTTAAATCTTCTATTCTTCCATTCGTACACGAGCCGATCACCACCTGGTCAATCGGCATTGAACCAACAGTGCTGATGCCCCGCACATTTGAAGGAAGGTGAGGAAAGGCAACCTGAGGTTCAAGAAGAGAAATATCGTACTCCTTGACCTCCGTATACTCAGCATCCGGATCACTGGTATAAAAAGCGTATTTTCGCGTCGTCCGTTCTTCAACATAGACTTTCGTTTTTTCATCCGGGATAAAAATGCCATTTTTGGCTCCAGCTTCGATAGCCATATTGGCCATAGTAAACCTGCCAGCCATGGAGAGTTCCGCTATTGCCTCACCCGTAAATTCCATCGCTTTATACCGTGCTCCCTCAACCCCGATATCACCGATGGTAAATAAGATCAAGTCCTTACCATCTACCCAGAGGGGAAGTTTACCCTTATAAATAAATTTCATGGTCTCCGGCACCCGAAACCAGGATTCTCCGGTCATCATCGCATACGCCAAATCAGTGCTTCCCACGCCCGTGGCAAAAGCGCCCAAAGCCCCATACGTGCAGGTATGACTGTCAGCGCCAATGACCACATCACCAGGCAAAACAAGTCCCTTTTCCGGCAAAAGCGCATGCTCCACCCCCACGTCGCCCTGATCAAAGTAATGGGTCAGATTTTGTTCCTTGGCAAACTCGCGTAAAATCTGGCATTGTTTTGCTGAAGAAATATCTTTGTTGGGAGTGAAATGATCCGGGACAAGAACAACTTTATCGTGATCAAAAACTTTTTTACCCCCCGCTTTCCGGAATTCTTCAATGGCAATGGGGGCAGTGATATCATTTCCCAGCGCCACATCAACCCGGGTATTAATGATTTCTCCCGGAATTACCTTTTTCAGGCCAGCATGCCCAGCTAAAATTTTTTCGGTAATTGTCATTCCCATAGAGATTAGACTCCCTTAAGAATTTTCCGAAGGCAAAAGTCTTTTTCAAAAGTAATTCATATACCGTCAAGGCAAATATTTGTCAAACAATTTATGGGTTTTTTTAAATTATAACTTGAAGATTTTATAGAACTAATTATAATTTTAAGCTAATTTAGAGAGCCTCAGCCAAACCGCACGAAAAGCGGCCATCAGGCGTAATGGGACGGGGAAAAAATGGTTGAAAATTTATTAGGTTATCTATAATAGTTTACCAATAAAATGACAATCAAAACAAAACTGAGCAGGTTTTTACGTCATATCTTGCCAGTCTATCATTCGGTTATTCTGAACATTGCATGTTAAACGAATATCAAATTTTCACCCATCCTGCTTTCAGTGTTTTATAAAGGACCACTCCCACCAGAAATGCCACTCCCATATTCCACATGACAAACCCAGCCACAACCAGCATCACATAAAAATCAATTTAATTATCCCCGATATCCTTTACGACAACCGCTAATTCCACACCAGCAAAAAAAAAGGATAACCCCTAAGATCGCAGGGGGAAAGACTTGAAAAATAATGGAGATCGATTCGCTAAGAAATAAGGCGATACTAATAACAATGGTTCCTAAAATGACTATGGCACCACCCGTCTTTGCGCCAAAACGAACATGACCGGCCATTCCTCCTGCTCCATGACACATTGGAACACCCCCAAAAAGAGGGGCAATCAGGTTCATGATACCAGTGGAGATCGCGATCTTTTTTTCACTAACCTTCCGATCAGGAAAAAGTTCGTTGTTTTCAGCGACAATGGCAATCACGGCATTGCCTACCGTAAGCGGAATTTGGGGTAAGGTAAAGAGCAAAGTACCCTTTAAGATATCATCCCACGTTATGTGCGTAAGATTGAAGGCAGGTAATTTAAAGCAACAATGAATTTTTCCCAGTTCAGAAAACAACGACGGGTTCATGATAAGTGAAGCAACAACCCCGATAAATAAAAGAAGAAACATTGCCGGAATCTTAGGGTTCTTCAAAAGCAAATACGTAACAACAAGAGCAACGCCAGCGAGCAAAGGAGTAACCCCCATCCGTTTTATCCCTTCCACCACAAAAGAAAGACCTAACCCAAGCATAATCCCCCGGACCACTGGTTTACTTACGAGGTTCGTGACCCATCGTGTCGCACCAGTTATACCGAGGACAAACCAGAATAATCCCGTAGTAATGCCGGCGCCAAAAATTAAGGGAGGGGTTACTCCTCCGGCAACTGCTGCAGCTCCGATAGTTTTCATCGGCTGAATGGGGATCGGCGTTTTATAGTAAAAGCCGGCTAAAATTTTTGAAACGCCAAACATGAAAAGAAGCCCTAAGGGGTTTATCCCTACCACGGTGATATAGGCTACCACAAAAGGGATAAGAGTTCCCAAATCTCCAAATGCGCCCGCCCATTCCATCCGATCATAATGATTTTTCAGCTTCATACCTTTTCACGCTATCCTCAGACTCGATGAGAATTAAAAATTTGTTCATACTCACTTTAAAACCATGTTTTTATCTTCTTGTCCAAAAAAAAAGACTGCTCACGCAGTCATCGCCCCTCCCCTCCTTGTTCATTCATTATGGGCAGGCTGTATTGCAAAACATTTCGTGGAAGTGAGGTCTTGGAAGGTTTTTCCACCGCCTGATAAAGGGTTTTAGTTTTATCTAAAACCTCCCTGACCTTCCTTGCCAGTTTCTCAATCGTAAAGGGTTTGTGAATAAGGTTTATTGTTTTGTCAACTACCCCATGCTGGACAATCGCCTCATCCGTATACCCGGTCATGTAAACCACCTTGAAACCAGCTCGAATTTGTTTGAGCCGTTCGATTAATTCCGGGCCACTCATGTGCGGCATTACCACGTTGGTTAATATTAAATCAATCGGGCTTTTTTCTTTTTCACAGATACCCAAGGCCTCCCATCCTGCCTCTGTCTCCAGAACCGCATATCCCTGTCTCCTTAAAATATCTACTGTTAACCTCCGCACCATAGGGTTATCTTCGACCACCAATATCGTCTCCTTGCCCCGAGGAGTTTTTTCCGGGGTTACTTTTTTAATCTCCTCCGGTGGTTCAAACACCCGGGGAAGATAAATCTTAAAGGTTGTTCCTTTGCCTGGTTCACTGTAAACATAAATATCCCCCCCGCTTTGCTTTATGATCCCATACACGGTTGATAACCCTAAGCCCGTCCCCTTGCCTTTCTCCTTGGTGGTAAAAAAGGGATCAAATATCTGCTCTTTAACTTCTTTACTCATCCCGATCCCGGTATCGGTTATCGAAAGCATGACATAAGCACCCGGGATCATCCCGGCATGGAAACGGGTAAATCCCTCATCCAGTTCCGCATTGGCGGTTTCAAGGAAGAGTTTCCCTCCCCGGGGCATGGCGTCTTTGGCATTGACCACCAGATTCATCACCACCTGTTCCATCTGCCCGGGGTCTACCTTAACCAATCCCAGATCATCAACGAATACGGTCTTAAAATCAATATCCTCCCCGACCACCCGGTGCAGCATCTTGTCCAGATCCTTTAAAATGGTATTCAAGTTAACCACCTTCATCTCCAGGATCTGACGGCGGCTAAAGGCTAATAGCTGGCGGGTCAGGTTGGCCGCCCGGTCGGCGGCTAGTTCGATGTCTTTAAGCCTTTCCTTTAAAGGGTCGCCTTCCCGAAGACCAAGAAGGGAAAGCTGGCTTTGGATGCTAATGACAGTAAGCAGGTTGTTAAAGTCATGGGCAACCCCCCCGGCTAACTGGCCGATTGCCTCCATCTTCTGGGATTGGCGAAGCTGCTCCTGGAGAAAAAGCATCTGCTCCTCGGCTTGCCTGCGCTCGGTAATGTCCTGAAAAGTGCCATGGACCTTGACACACTTATCCCCTTCGTGAACCGCTTCTCCGATGGCGTGACACCATTTGACATCCCCCTTGGCCGTACGCAATCGGGCCTCAAAATCCAAAGGCTTATTCTCTTCAATGAGAGTGCCCTCATCGCTTCGGCAACCAAGAAACGATATTCTGGAAGGTAGTATCCCACATGCTCATCCGGTCCCGGGATCGAGTCACCGGGTTCGATCTTAACGATATCATAGGTGCCGCGTGTCCATCTAGCCTTGCGGGTGAACAAATCCATTTCCCAGCCGCCGATCTTTGCAATTTGACCGACTTTGTCTAGCAGTGCGTCGTTCTCCCGCATCGCCTTTTCCGCCCGCTTGCGCTCGGTGATGTCAAGGCAGAGAGCTAGGACCTGTGGTCCGCTTTTGGTGTCGACCAAAGTTGCATTTGTTTCAACGGGAATAATCTGCCCCTGAATACTGGCATAGTCGAGTTCAAGATTTCGTAAAAACCCTTGTCGAACACATTCTTTCACTGCCTTTGCGTTTCGCTCTTTATAGTATTCCGCCGTCCACTCGACCACTGATCGGCCCAGAATTTCATCCCGCCGCTCATGGCCGGTCAAACGAGCATATTCGTCATTGGCGTCAAGCACCCTTCCCGTAACATCGATTATAACAAAACCAGTATTCGTAGTCTCGATGAGAGCGCGGTATTTTTCTTCTCTTTCGCGCAATGCCTCTTCCGCCTGCTTGCGCTCGGTGATATCCCGAATTATTGCCCACATCCCTATCGGCTGGCCAGCATCATCCCGTAACAAAAATGTCCGTAGTTCAATCGGAAAAATAGTTCCGTCTTTTCGTCGGTACTCTTTCTCGTAAACTTCGGAATGTCCTCGCACCAAGATTTGTTCTTGAACAATCTTCTCTTCAAAAGCATGCCATTTTTCTGGGGTTAGGTCCCGGTAAGTCAACCGACGAAATTCTTCTTCGGTAAAACCCACCATAGTTTGAAAGAAAGAGTTAAAATCAATAATTGTTCCAGTCATTGCGACGCTCACAAAAGCATCCCTGATGGTTTCGTGCAGTTTGCGGTATTTTTTTTCACTCTCCTTCAACGCCTCTAAAGCTTGCTTATGTGCGGTTAGAATTTTGGTTTCCGCCAATGCCTGGTTGACCGCAGGTGCCAGCCGGTTTAGGTTGCTCTTGAGAACATAGTCGGTTACCCCGTTTTAAAGTGCCTCTACCGCTAAATCCTCTCCCAAGGTTCCGCTTACAATGATAAACGGCACTTCCAAGCCCTTTTCTTTGATTATGGAGAAATCCTCCATTCCTGTGAACGCGGGAAGTTTATAATCCGCAAGGATTATCTGAGGCGTGAATTCTTCGATTTGAGAGATGAAGTCATCCCGGGTCTCTACCCGATTTGATTGAAATACTATTTCCCCTTTGCGCAATTCATGTTCAATTAATTCCGCATCCGTGGGATTGTCTTCAAGGATCAAGATGCGAATCCTGTCATCAATCATCCTAACCCCTCCTTATTACGGCGGTTCGTTAATAAGCAGCCAGTAAAATTCAAGGTGGGTCACCACCTTGGAAAAGGAATCAAAATTAACCGGCTTCACGATGAAACTATTGGCTTCCAGTTTATAGTTTTCCTTAGTGTCTTTGTATTCTCGTGATGACGTGAGGAGAACCACCGGTATCTTCCGGGTAGGGGGATCGGACCTTATCGTGGTGAGAACCTACAAGCCGTCAACTTTGGGAAGCCGCAAATCAAGCAGAATTACCCTCGGTTGTGAATTAACAAGTGGCAAAATTTTCCTGGTTATTGGCTCATATTTCCCGCCTGGCGATCAATCTTTCGTCATCCTCTCGTCTTTCGCCACCTTCGCTTTCATCCCAAAAATAAAAATGCCCTAACAGTCCACGATTCGACTGCTAAGGCAATCACCACACCAATGGTTTTTGGAATTTTTTCACGGGTGTTACTCCTTTTTGACAAACTAAAAAAGGAATCCCATTTCAATGCCAATTTTCTATAATATTTCTCAGTAAATGGCAATAAAAATTAGATTTTCCATTAATTCAAAAAGATCATACCTCCTCAAATTCTAACTCAATAAAATTATAAAAGTAATTTAATGGGCTGCTCTTCGCGTTCGATTTTCGTTCCAACTGAATTCCCGCAATAAACACAAAGATAATCATACTTATCCCCCTCAGGCAGAGCTAAGAGAAGCCTTTTTCTTACCGGGACAGCATCCTTACACTGAGAACAAAATAAAACCGTAGCTTCAAGCTGATCAAATTGCTTAGGGGAATGCTCATTCTGCGGGCCAAAGGGATCAGAATCAGCAAAATCATTGCCCGGATATTTCACGCAAAACCTCTTCGATTGATTTTAAAAGCCAAAAGAGTAAGCTTTTAAGTAAATAAATTTGTTTTTCTTCTTTTAATTTTAATAAAGTATTTTGGTTTTTCAAAAAAATATTAATTTTATAGTCTTAAACGTGTCGGGTTTGCCTCGCACCAGGAAAAAATGTTTATTGATATTTACGGAAGTTCCGGACTTCTTAACCTTTAACCACAGTTATGTTAATTAATTCATTGACAAAAAAAATTTGAAATGATACCGGAAATAAAAATCACTTTTCGGTCTTCGCGATGCCAAGGGGAAACCACATGATAATGGGGTTGGCCTGGCCGGCTCAAAAAAGCCAGCGAGTGGGATTGAACCACCGACCAACTGATTACGAATCAGTTGCTCTACCGCTGAGCTACGCTGGCTGTGTTTTTAATTTATGTTAAAAACTAATACATTGTCAAGTAAAAGCCCGTTAACTTTTTATCATCGACAGGAAGCCTTCTTCTGGCTTAGCCTTCGCCCGGTTCGCGGAGTAGGCAATGTTATTTATAACCGTCTTACTAAAAAGTTTCAGACCCCGGAAAAGTTTTTCACGCCTCGTCGGAGAAGCTAAAAAAAATTGAAGGGTTTCGCTCGCAAACGATTGAGGCAATCGTTGCTTTCAAAGATAACGATTGGGCAAAAAAATGGACCAGATCGAAAAACAGGGAATCACCTTTTTAACCATACAGGATGAGGGGTTTCCTCGCAACCTAAAAGAAATTTATGACCCCCCGCCTTTTTTATATGTCAAAGGAGAGCTTAGTGAAGGAGACAATCTCTCCTTAGCAGTGGTTGGCTCCCAAAACGCTTCATCCTATGGAAAGGTAATGAACAAACGTCTTGCCCGGACATTGACCGAACGAGGATTCACGATTGTGAGTGGTTTAGCAAGAAGGATTGATAGCTGTGCCCATAAAAGGCGCTCTGGAAAAAGGAGGAAGGACCTTGGCCGTGCTTGACTCCGGCATCGACCTTATCTATCCCTGGGAGAATAAGGAACTGGCTGAAGAGGTTACTCTCCACGGGGCTGTTGTATCGGAATTTCCTTTTGGGACTCGACCCGAAGCAATCAATTTTTTTCCCGAAATCGAATCATCAGCGGTCTTTCCTTAGGCACCGTTATCGTGGAAGCCTCCTTTAGAAGCGGTTCCCTGATCACTGCCCGGATGGCCTTTAGAACAAGGAAGAGAAGTTTTTGCAGTCCCTGACAATGTTGATTCTCCCTGGAGCAAGGGAACGAACCGCTTGAGCAAAGAAGGGGAGAAACTCATTATGGAGCCGGAGGACGATATTATCAAGGAGGTGCTGCCCCAGTACAAAGCACCGGTAACCTCCAGGCAAGGGAAACCGCTGGAGACAAAGGAGTTGGTAAAACAACTACCCGAAAAAATGTTTATTAAAACATGTGAGCGTTAAAAGCATGGCAGAATCTTTACTCATCGTTGAATCACCCACAAAAGTTAAAACCATCAAAAAATTTTTAGGGGAAAAATTTCAGGTTATGGCCTGCATGGGACATGTCCGAGGACTTCCCAGCCGGTCAGGTTCGGTGGACATCACGAATGACTTCACACCCCACTATGAGATCATCGCTCAAAGCGCCAGAAATCTCACCCTGATAAAAAAAGCCCTGATCGGTGTCAAGGAAATTTATTTGGCTACCGACCTTGACCGGGAAGGAGAGGCCATTGCCTGGCATCTGGTAGAAGCGCTCGGCCTTAATAAGGAGGGAAAAAAGAAAAAAATGGCGCTTAAGCGAATAACGTTTCATGAGATCACTGAACCGGCAATTACCGAGGCCATGAAACACCCGAGAAATGTTTCCCTGCCGCTCGTTGACGCCCAGCAAGGCCGGGCAGTTCTCGATTATCTTTTTGGATTTAATTTAAGTCCTTTTCTCTGGCGTAAGGTCCGTTCCGGCCTCTCTGCCGGGAGAGTGCAATCTCCTGCTCTGCGGATGATCTGCGAAAGAGAACTTGAGATCCGTGCTTTTAAAGAAGAAGAATACTGGACCATCACGGCAGAGCTCTCCACCACAAAACCAGCCACTCCTGACAGCACGTTTAATGCTCTTTTGACCGCGATTAACGATCGCCCCTTAGAAAAATTGGGAATCAAAACCGAAACTCAAGCCAAAGAAATAACCGCGACTCTTCACAATGATCCCTTTCGGGTAAAAAAGATCCAGAAACAAGAACGAAAAGAAAACCCTCCGCCTCCCCTGATCACCAGCACTTTGCAGCAGGAAGCAAGCACCAAACTGGGGTTTTCCGCCAAAAAAACTATGTCCCTCGCCCAACGGCTTTACGAGGGGGTAGAGATCAGCGGGGAAAGCGAAGGCCTGATCACTTACATGCGAACCGACAGTTTCAACGTGGCCGCTGTCGCCATTGAGACTATCCGGGGTTTGATCCAGCAACGTTTTGGATCAGAATATCTCAATAAAACTATCCGCCGATTCAAACAAAAGTCAAAGACTGCCCAGGAAGCTCATGAGGCAATCCGGCCGACAGATATCAAGAGAACCCCGGAGAGTCTTAAACCTTATCTTCCCCCTGACCAGTGTAAGCTCTATGATCTTATCTGGACAAGAACGCTCGCCACTCAGATGTCTCAGTCGGTTGAGGATCGAGTTTCCGTGGATATCGCCGGAGGTGAAAACTATCTTTTTCGTGCTCATGGTTCAATCCTCACCTTTCCCGGCTTTAAGAAAGCTTTTCTCTCCGAGAAAGAAACAAAATCCAAACAAGAAACTGACGCTCTGCCTCCGCTCAATAAAAATCAGGAATTAGAGCTTGTCACTCTGAATCCTGAACAGCATTTTACCAAGCCGCCCCCGCGTTATACGGAAGCTTCGTTAGTAAAGGCTTTGGAAGAATATGGCATTGGCCGCCCTTCCACCTATGCGAACATCATTAGTGTGCTTCAGGAGCGAGACTATGTAAAACTGGAGAGCAGAAAGTTCATTCCCCAGGAAATTGGAATGATCGTTCACAAATTACTGAGAGACCACTTTTCTCAATACGTTGACTATCAGTTTACCGCACGGGTGGAAGACGAACTGGATAACATCGCCCAAGGAGAAGCGAGCTGGAAAGGAGTGGTGCGGAACTTCTGGGAGCCATTCATACAACTTATCAAAAAGAAGAACGCGGAAGTTAAAAAAGCCGATGTCGTCAATGAACCTATTGATGAGATTTGTCCGGAGTGCGGAAAACCTTTAGTGAGTCGGTTAGGCCCGTACAGCCGGTTTTCAGCCTGCACGGGTTATCCTCGATGCCGCTTCGTTAAACCGAACAGCGCTGAAGGGCTCTCCCCCGAGACTGAGGACAAAAAAACCGATGAGGTCTGTGAGAAGTGTGGCTTGCCCATGGCAGTGAAGCGGAGCCGTTTCGGTCTTTTTCTGGGTTGCTCCGGATACCCAGCCTGTACCAACACCAAACAGCTGGGGGGTGGCTCCCGGGAAAATGCTAAAGCTTCGGACGAGAAATGCGAAAAATGCGGAGAATTTCTGGTAATCAAAAAGAACCGTTTCGGAAGAACGTTTCTTGCCTGTCCTAATTACCCGAAATGTACTTATGCGAAGTCAATAAAGAAAAAACCAGCGGTCAGCAAGACAGAAGAAACAACACCCTAAATAAGGAAACGATGGGCGCTTCAGGTTGCCCATCATCAGAAGACGAGGCTTGGCGCCAAGAGACAGAAGAAGAAAAGATAATCCGACTTCTCGTTCTTGACTTATGAACCCTGAATCCTTAAGATCCTGATCAATAATGTGAAAGGTGTTTTTCGAAACACACCAATGTGCCTTAGGCCTCGGGCGAGATTTTCCCAAGGAGGGAATAAATCGTATGCAAAAAAAAATTGCACTGATTACTTTAATCTTTTGCTTCTGCGGGGGTGGCATTAATGCAAACGCTCATGAACAAGAAGAGGTTTTGACTTTAGAACAAAGTATTGCCATCGCTATCGAACGAAGCCCTTTATTTCATTCGGCTCAGGAAGAGCTCAAACGAACAGATTCCCTGCAAAAGGAAGCACGCTCGGATTTTTTCCCTAAGCTTAAAACCGGATATAATTTTACCCAGCTGAATGAACCTCCTTATGTTCACGTTTCTGGCTTGGCGCCGGTCCCCTCGCAAAATATAACAGTAGGGACTTTACACACCTATGTTTGGAATGTCTCCGTGGAACAGCCCTTGTTTACCGGCTGGTCGATAACTACCAATCATCAGCTGGCCAAACTGGGCTTTGATATTGCGAAAGTTCAGGAAATTCAGGCAAAGCTCGACCTGATTAGAAACGTTAAGATTGAATATTTTTCGCTTTTAAAATCCGAAAAGATCCTCGGGGTAGCCCTACAAACCGAGAAACAAGTTGGCGAACATTATAAGGTGGCGGAATCTTTTTTTGAAGTAGGCATTATTCCGAAAAACGACCTTCTCCAATCTGAAGTACAGTGGGCGCAAGCAAAACAGAACCTTATCCAAGGAGAAAACGGGGTCAACATTGCTAAATCAACATTTAATACTACCCTTCGGCGAGAGATTAATGAACCGGTTGAAGTAGTTGATATTCTCACCTATATCCCCTCTACTGAGGTCTTTGATGATTGCATTCACAAGGCTTATCTTAACCGTCCTGAACTAAAAGAAATGGCTCTTAAAGTGGAGGAGGCTCGCAAGCAAATTGCCTTGGCAAAAAGTCCTTTTTACCCCAGCCTTTCTCTCCAACTTAATTACTTGAAACAGGGCGATACACCCGATGTGCATGGTTCGATTTATCAACCCCAAGAAAGCTGGAATGTGTTTACCTCTCTGAATTGGACATTGTGGGAATGGGGTAAGACCTACTATTCAGTAAACGCAAGCAAGATTGGCCTCATCCAGGCTGAGGACGCCCAGATTCAGGTTCGAGATGCAGTAACCTTAGAGGTCAAGGATGCTTTTCTGAAACTTCAAGAGTCTGAAAAAAATATCAAGGTAACGGTGACCGCTATCAACAGCGCTGAGGAAAATTTTCGCTTGAATGAAGCCCGGTATAAAGAGCAAGTAGCAACCACAACCGATGTGATGGATGCCCAAACCCTGCTTACTCAGGCACAGATAAATTACTATAATTCCTTAAGTGACTATAATATCGCTCGGGCGCAGCTTCAACGGGCTATGGGCGTAGAAAAATAATTATTGTCCTGTATAACCATTGTTCCATTTCTTGCAAATCAGGTGAAAAATGAAACTTAAACTTTACATGGTTCTTCTCGTGTTGGTGCCATTTCTTTCTGGGTGTTTTCTTCTTGGGTTTGGCACAGGTAACGATCCTGAGCAGGAACTCTTTGATGAAATCATGACCGCTTATAATAACCGCGCTTACGAAAGCAGCATCAAAGATTGTGAACAGTTCCTTGCCAAGTACCCTAAATCGAAGGTTGAAGAGTCGGTTATGATGCGGATGGGAGAATCCTTTGAAGGGCTTTTAAACCGAGACTATCATGAATTAATCAGTAAAGGGATGGAAGAAAAAAAAGCTCGGGATTCGTTTTTGGCTAAACATGGATCATACCATTGTTGGGAAGTTCGCGAACAAGGACTTCGGTATAATAAGGAGATGTTCCGAAAGCTTTTAAAAGAAAAACCCAAAAGTTTTTATGCTGACGAAGCAGCTTATAACCTTATTTCCTGGGAACCGGATTATAAGGAAGACCCAGAACGAGTCCAAAAAGAGATCAACGGATTAAATGGAGTTTTAACCCAGTACCCCACGACGAGCCTTCGTCCCAAAATTTATTTCCAAATGGGATATCGCTTTCAGATTCTTTATGAGATATATAGCGTTGCCAAAGATCAAGGCAAAAGGGACGAAACCAAAGCCAAAGAAAGTTTCCGTCAGGCCGAGTACCTCTATACCCTCTGTTTGAACTTCCCTGAGGAATCAGAATATTCACAAAAATCATTGCGCTATTTAGACTTGTTACGGCACGAATCACGGATTTATATCAAATAACGATCTATCTGGCGGTTGAAAAAGCCTTCGTGAACGGCAAAAAACCGCTCCCCAAGGAAAAAATGGAGAAACTTAGAGCGCACGTTATTATTGAAGGGAGCGTCCATGGAGTATTTTTTCGGGCGTATACCCAGGACGAAGCTCGCCTCAGGAAGGTAACGGGTTGGGTAAAAAACAGGTACGATGGCAAAGTAGAGGCGGTGTTTGAAGGAGAAAAAAATGCGGTTCACGCTCTCGTTGACTGGTGCCACACCGGCTCACCCCATGCCTCGGTAAAAAATGTCGAGATAAGGTGGGAAGATTATCAAGGCGAGTTTTCTTCTTTTTCCATCACCTATTGATTGTCCCCGGCGATTTTCTGGATAACCTCAACCGTATCACCCACCGAAACTTTTCCACCGGTAAGAATTTTTATAAATATTCCCTCCCGGGGCATTATGCAATCACCTGTTTTATGGTAGATCGCACAGTGGTCATGACAGACTTTTCCGATCTGGGTTATCTCGCCAATAACCGAATCTCCTAATCGTAGTTTCGACCCTACCCCCAGGGTGAGTAAATCAATACCTTGGGTAACAATATTCTCGCCAAAGTCACCATAGTCAAGTTCCAAGCCCAATTTTCTCATTTTCTCGATTGACTCGTTTGCCAACAAGCTTACCTGGCGATGCCATGCTCCCGAATGGGCATCACCCTCAATCCCATGATTAGCTTTTACTTCTCCTGAACCAACATTTTCTTTCTGCGTCCCCTTTTCCTTACTCACACAAACCGCCAAAATTTTTCCTTTCATTTGCCCAACTCCTGACAAAGTTTCCTCGATCGCCTGACTATTATGTAACTATATATAGCGTTACCCCAGATTAATTTCAAGAAGATAACCCGATCGGTCATACTAACATTCCTTTGACGTTAACGTCTGCCTTTTTTTTATCAATCAGGTAAAGCCTATGCTCTTACTCAATTTAGTTGAAAATTATTGGGTAAAATCTTATATTTTAAAAAATTATTTATTAATGTAACCAGGTTATCGGAGAAATAATGCCGATCTATGAGTTTTTTTGTCCTGACTGTAATACTGTCTTTAGTTTTTATTCTCCCACAGTAAACACCCGTAAAATTCCTCTGTGTCCTCAATGCCAGCATAGGGAACTGGAAAGGCTCTTATCCACCTTTGCCACGATTTCAGGCAAAAACGAAGCAGGGAAAAGCAAAGATATTCCCCTTGGTGAAGCAAAAATTATGAAGGCTGTTCAGATGATGGAAAGTGAGATGAAAAATGTAACGGAAGATGATCACCAGCAAATGGTCTCAATTCTGCGGAAATTAAGCAAAAGCTTAGGGATAAAAATAAACGACCGAGTGGAAGACGCTAATATACTGCCACTAGTTAACAAGACAAGCATTTTAAGTTAGAATAGGCTCCTTAAGAAAGGAGGCTATTGCCATGAAAAAACGGATCTGGGCCAGCCAGGAAAAACTGCGTATCGTGCTT
>Ga0182021_10002945_pt1 | contig 20039 bp, 14 predicted proteins | sample 612E3MmetaG_FD_120493 | JGI IMG/M metagenome (GOLD analysis project Ga0182021, IMG submission 120493) | Permafrost microbial communities from Stordalen Mire, Sweden - 612E3M metaG (Illumina Assembly) | ecosystem: Environmental > Terrestrial > Soil > Wetlands > Permafrost | place: Sweden... | reverse complement strand
TCAGCCCTACCAGCACTTCGACCAGCCGAGCCTCCAGCACGACATCGGCGTCCACTGGCACTGGACCACGCGCACCACCCTGACCTTCCGCTACCTCAACAACATTTCCCACAACGGGAACACAGCCGACATGGGTCTTGGGGTGAGCCTGACCGCCCACTTCTAGAGACGGGTTCAGAAAGGTCCATCAGCAGCTGTGGCATTCCTGGGAACCCTGGCATGAGGTGTCCTTCCGGCGAGCATGCTCACCGTGAGGACACCGCCGATCTGCATGGTAGTCAAACCTTCATGTGTTCTCGGATCTGGCGGGACAGGTCATCCAGGAGCAGATACCGCTTGGCGTACATCGAACGCTTGTTGGGCTTGATCTGATCGGAACTGCGGCGGGGAGTTGTCAGGGGCAGGCCGTGCCATCCGTCTTCCAGTAGTTCCCCGCCGACTTCCGTCCACAGGGCATCGAAATCGAAGCGGATTTTCCGGGCAGGCACCAGAGGGTTGTTCATCCGGGCCCTGAATACTTGGACGCGGTTGCCAACACCGCGCAGCTCGGAGATCCCGAGGGTCCGGGCCAATTCCTGGATCAGCAGAACCAAGAGGTTCTTGGGACGTAGCCCATGCATGGCCTTCGTCGCAAGCTTGATGGTTTCCTCGTCCCCGCCCTTGCGCCCCTGGAAGCCGCCGATGAGAGCGATCCACCCGCGGTCCTGAATCAGGGAGAAGGCCAGGCCCGTGACGGGGCCATCGATGCCGTCTAGTTCCAGGAACAGGGAAATTTCGCCTTCCTTGCGAAATTGGGCATTGCTCCCAATCCTGATTCGGGCCTTCTGGCCACGATCGAGATCGAACTCTGCCAGGGTCATGCCTCCGGGGCTCTGCATGGCCTTTTCCAGGAAGCCCCCCTGGCTGACCAGGAAGCGATAGGTGTCCTGGATGACCTTTGTCCGGCGTGCCAAGTCCCAACGGACGGACATGTAGCTCGTCAGTGCGCGGAAGATGAGTCTGGGGTTGGCCTGAGAGAATCCGCGGATGGCCGGTTCGTCATGGAAGGCAAACCAGTCCAGAGCTTCCTGGGGGCTGAGGGCTGCCGCGGTGGCCCACCGGAGATGACGCTTGAATAAGCTCAGGCCGTTCGAATTGAAACAGTAAACACGCTGACTCCATTTCCAAGCCCTGGAGGCAGCCCTCCAGTAAGGCGGAAGCAAGGGGGGATCAAAAAAGGAGATCTTTTCCATTGTGGTTTACACCTAATCTGAGTGAGAAACCGTTCTCCGCCGTGATGGAAGAAAACAACTAGCACGAGAACTCGTTGGAGCATTTCGGCACGGCACGAGGGATGCCGGCCAAGGATTTCCAAATCACCGGTTTGTCCGTGTGCAGGAAAGAGTGGTGCTGGTCGACCCAGGCCTTCAGCCGGGCCTGGAGTTCGAACTCCACAGCCCCACCGATGTCCCGATAGGCCTTCGCCGCGATCCTGAGGAAGTGGGCCAGCAGATCCGGGTCGAAGTGGCTTCCAGCCTCCCGCTCCAAGGTCGCCAGCACCTCCGGCAAGGGGATCGGCGGCTTGTAGGGACGCTCGCTGGTGAGGGCATCGAACACGTCCACGATGGCGAAGATCCTGGCCTCCAGGGGGATATCCCTTCCCTCTAGCCTTCTCGGATAGCCTCCCCCATCGAACCGCTCGTGATGGCATCCGATGACGTTCCGTGCCAGATGAAGCCACTTGGAGGATTCGATGATGGCCACTCCGCGCTCCACATGGCTGCACATCAATACGCGCTCCTCAGCCGTCAAGGGGCCGGGCTTGAGGAGGATCGCGTCATGGATCCCGATCTTGCCAACATCATGGAGAAAGGCGCCCAGGATCAATGCCCGCATGTCCAGCGCCGGGTCCTTCACTTCCAAACCGAGGCGGATGGCGTAAAGGGTGACCCGGAAATTATGGCTCCCGGTGCCAGAATCCCGCTGAGCTATGGCCGAGCCCAGAACGGATGCGAGTTCAAGATTGGCACTGGCGAGATCTTCGGAGAACCTCATGCCTCGGCGGTGGAGCGAAAGGAGCAGGGGGTATAGAACCGCGCCGGAAGCAAGGGTGGAAAGCAAAGCCGCGAGGCTGAGGCGCTGGATGTAACCCTTCAGAAGCGCCACCGCTTTCGGGTCGAGCAGGTACACGGCGTCAAGCATGCCGGTCAGCCTTCCATTGGAATCGGTCAGGGGTTGTTGAACCTGGACCATGGGGCGCCCATCCAGGACGAGCCGGTATATGCCCATCCCGCGGTTCCGCTGGAACGGCCTCAGCTTGGCCCCTAGCTCCCTGGCGTGGGGGACCATGGCGGGGGCACAGGATTCCAAGGTGAGTTCACCCTGGAGGCCGTACACACGAAGCAGAAGGCAGTTCTCCTTGAGAATCCCGCGGGCGAGATTCTGCCAGTGGTCCAATGCCTCGGGAGGCGGGGGTTCGGAGCCCTTGCTCCGGGCAATGAGGCTTGCAGCCTCCTGTCGGGCTAAGGATTCCGCCATGCGGTCCATCTTCAACATCTCAAGAAGAAGGCCCACAAGCCCAGCAAGTACCGATATCAGGATGCAGGCGAAGGCAATCCTGCGGATAAAGCTGCGGTGAAAGGTATTCATGGTTCCTTGGATGGGAGGCTGTTCAGGGTTCAGTGGAATAGGGGGGTAGGGATCGCTTCCAAGCCCTAACCCCCGAAGGCTGAATGCGGTGGTGAGGCCGGTGAGGACCTCCTAGCCGACTACTTCCAAAATGAGTCCCTGGATCTCACGCATGCCTGCGACATCCTAGATTTCCCCTGGAAGGATCGGTGGACCTCTGGACCCGTTTCATCAGTAGCGGCAGGGCAGGAGACGATTGTGGGATCGTCTCCTGCTTGGCTTGATCACGTATTTGGAACGGGGTGAGGTGTCGGTCTACGTTCCACAGAGCAATCAGGTTCAGAACCGGAAGATGAAGCTCGCAGTGATTGCGGGTGCGTTTATGGTGGGCTCGCCTTTGTAACCCCGAGGCGCAAAATCAGCCATATCTGGCTTGTAGGGGCTCCAGGTGTAGCGCAGTTCGGCGCCCATGTGCTTGGTGAACATCCAGCCTCCCTCCACGGCGCCGTAGGCGGAATTGGGCGTGTCGCTGGAAGAGTAGCCAAGGCCGGTGAGCTCGAACTTTGCGGAGCCGAAACCGAGGCCGGCCCCGACGTAGGGTCCCTCGTTCACCTTCCCACTGAGGAAGTAGTTGTAGTCGGCGCCGAACTGGTACGTCTGGACCTTGCGATCTACCCCGGACTCCGACTTCTTGAAATAGGTGTAGTCGAACCGGGGCACGATGGCATGGCCGCCCTGGAAGCCGATGACCAAGTGAGCGCCGATGCCCGCACCGGGCTTGCCGTCCTGCCAATCCTTACTGGACAAGGGACCCGCCGGAATGGCCGCAGAAACCTGCCCGCCGAAGCTGTACTCCTGAGCAGAGAGAGAGGTGCCGCTGAGCACGAGCGCGGACAGGCCAAGGGCCAGGTGGTGGACTATACGCATGATTCACTCCTTGGTGAGTAGCCATCCCCGATTGGGATGGAGGGTAAATTCCGATCAATGGATCGGAAGAGGAAACGAAGACTTTCCGTTAGGCCATGACAGAGATCGACTGTTTAGTCCGCGAACCGTCTTGAGACCACGCATGATTCGTGGACCCTGGCACCTTTATTCATGTCGATTCGGACTCGAGGAACTGGTCCGGAATTCCCAGTCCATTCAGGTTGAACTTAATGAAGTGGGCCACGAGGCGGGGCAAGTCGTCCTCGTGACAGGGCGGCTCGTTCAAAATTCGGGCAAGGACGTCCTGGTGGAAAAGGAAGAAGAGCAACTGCGCGTGAATGCTCATCCCCATCCGCACCATCCCATCATGGTCCAGGTCGGATCTGAGCACGCGAAGGCAACGGTTCAGATAATCGATGTGCGGCTGGATCGCTTCCAACAAACTGCCCATGGATTCTTCAGGGGGGTTGATCATGGACTTCGCGATGAGCACCAGGACCGCTCGTTCCAGCCCAGGGTCCTGCTCTCCTGGAAGGCTGGAATGGTTGCGGAGACTCATCCGGATGAACTCGCGAATGTAGGCTCGAAGTGCCGCGACCGCTTGTCGAAGCACCGTGGATTTGACCGCAAATGGGCCAACAGCCAATGGAGGCACAGGCAGGGTCTTGGTGGTCTGTTTCGCCATGCGGGCCGCAAGGTGGAGCGATGCGGCATGCAGGCCAGCCTTTCCTCCGAAGTGGAAGGAGATTAGGCTGCTGTTGACTCCCGCTGTATCGGCGATCTCCCGGATTCCGGCCCCCTCGAAACCCTTCTCGGCGAAGATTCGGATGGCAGCCTTCAGAAGCAGAAGTCTCGAATGGGTGATCGGCAAGGTCATTTCCTGGTCATCTCTAAAGACAGTCATTGGTTTAATCCTCCTCCGAGGAGTCGATCCAGCTCGGCACGGGTGAGATCCAGCCCCAGGCGGGCAGCAAGAAGATCGGACTCCGAAGCCTTGGCATCTGCATCCGCTTCCGTCTTCTTTGCGGCTGGGATGAGTCCGGACCGATACTGATTTCCTGCCAGGCGCGCATGTTCGGCATTCATGGCCTGTGCCTCCTCCGCAGCCTCCACCTGGAGTTGGGCCGTATCCAACTTGCGGAGCAGCTTGTCGAGATCGATCTCTGCGCGGTTGCGAAGCCTGTCGTAGTTGTTCGAGGCCTGGCTCACCAGGGCGGCCCGCTGGTTGACCACACCGGATCGCTTGCCCCAATCGAAGATGTTCCAGCTCAAGGAAAGGCCATAAGAGGTGGAGTTGGCCTGGACGAAAGGAAGGCCATCCTGGTGGGTCTGCCGAACGAAGGCGCCCACTTCAGGAATGTATTCGGACTTGCCGGCTTTGAGGGCGCTGCGGCTCTTTTCGAGCGTCGCCTGGGCAACCGCCAGATCGGGATTGGCCTGCCGGACTTGGTCCAGCATCGCCTCGCGCGTCGGAAGCGGCCGTGCATCAGGAGAGACCGGGGCCAGGTCCAGGGGCGTCTGGAGGGGTTCACCCATCAGGTCGTTGAGTTCCGAGGTGAGATCGGCGGCGGTGGCCTGGGCGGAAAGCAGCTTGTGGCGGTTCTGGAGGAGCTTGGCCCGGCTCCCGGTCTGGACCACTTTCAGCACATTTCCCGCCTTGACGGCATCCCTTGCATCCAGGTCCTGCTGTTCGGCTGCGGCCACGCCGGTCTGGGCAGCCGTGATCTGGGCCTGGGCGATCAGCAGACCGAAGTAAGCCTGGCGAGTCAGATAGGCGATCTCAGTTTCCATCTTGCGGAGTTCGGCCTGGGCAACCCGTTCCTCGGCGGAGGCGACCTCGTTCCCATGGTGGATCTTGAACAGTTGGGTGAGGGGCTGGCTCAAGGTGAGGTTCTGAACGAAAAGGTGCGTCCTACCCTGGCCCAGGTTGGCGTCCTGGGTCGGGAAGGGCCCCAGACCTGGCACGTTTCCCAGGGAGCCTGCCGGGATGGTCATGAAAGGCTGATCGCTGCGCTTCAACCAGGTGGCATCGGTCGAGAGCTGGGGGAGATAGTCGGCTCGCGCCGTTTGTTTTTTCCCGGAGGCTTCTTCGACCTTGGCCCGGGCGATGCGGACTCCCGCGCTGTGGTCGAGGGCACTGGTCACGGCACTCTCGAGGGTGAGGCGCTTGGGTTCCGGCGTCCCCGCACTGAGCGGGGAGGCCAGGACCAGGGCAAGGATGAACAGCGGGATGATCGAAGACATGCTGCTTCCAGCGGTTGACTGTTGCTTTGAGCGGAACACCAGCACATAGATGACGGGGACCACCAGGAGTGTGAAGAACATCGAGAAGATGAGGCCCACCGCCAGCACGCTGGCCAGGGGACTCCAGAGCTTCGAGCCCGACAGGATCATGGGGGTGACGCCCACGGCGGCAGCCATGGTGGTGAGGAAGATGGGACGGAGCCTGCGCTCGCCCGCCAGGGTGGCGGCCTCGACGAGAGGAACTCCCTCGAGCAGCTTCTCCTTGATGTAGTCGATGAGGATGATGGCATTCCGGACCACGATGCCGCAGAGGCTGATCATGCCCATGAAGGCCGTGAAGCCGAAGGAATTGCGGGTGATGAGGAGGCCCACGACCACGCCAAACAGCGAGAGGGGGATGGAAGCCATGACGACCAGGGGTTCGACCAGGTTCCGGAACTGGAGCATGAGGATGAGGAAGATGGCCAGGAGGCTGATGGAGAGCGCCATCACCATTTCGGGTTGCGTCTCTTCCTGGTTGGCGAATTCCCCGCCTAGTTCGAGATGGTAGCCCGGGGGCAGCTCAAGCGCTTTCACCTTTGGCAGCGTGCCCTTGAGGATATCGGCGGCATAGGTCCCCGGGGCAGCGAGACACCGGACAGTTAAGGTGCGCACGCCGTTCCTGCGGATGAGGCGACTGGTCTGCCATGCGGGAGCGAGATCCGCGACGGCCCGCAGGGGCAACCTTCCGTTGGTGATGGAAGACCCTACGTAGGTGTCTCGCACATCATCGAAGGAAGCGCGGTGGGCAGGGTCGACCCTGAGGACGATGTCCACAGCCCGGTCGCCCTCCCAGAATGTGCTGACAGGTGCGCCGTCGAAGGCGCCATAGAGAAGGTTCGACACGCCCATATGGGTGATGCCGAGGCGATTGGCCAGTTCCGTGTTGAGGTTGACGTTCACCAAAGGGGAATCATTGCGGTAGTCGGTGTGGATGAATTGGGCCCTTGGGTCCGTGCGGAGGATGTCCCCGATCTGCTCGCCGAGGGCCTTCAGCTTCGTCTCGTCATCTCCAGAGATCCGAAACTCGATGGGTGCTTCCATCACGGCTCCCTGCTGGAGCTCCTGCACCAACACCATGCCCTCGGGCGCCAGATGTGCCAGGCGTGTCCGGAGGTCCGCCACCAGTGCCGTGGAACCCTTCACCGTTTGAGTGTTCACGATGAACTGGCCGTAGGCAGGGTCGGGCTGTTGCGGATTCACGTTGTAGTAGAATCGGGGAGAACTCTGTCCCACGAAGCCAGCGATATGGGCCACTTCCTTGTCATGGAGCAGCTCGGCCTCGATGCGCTTCATGACGACATCCGTGGCCTCGATGCGGGTCCCCTGGGGCATCCAGAGGTCGATGACGAACTGGTTGCGCTCCGCGTTGGGGAAGAACTGCTGGGGGACGAACCGGAACAGGAAGGCGCCCAGGACGATCCCCGCCACGCCCAGCCCGACCGCCACCATGGGACGGGCCATGAAGTAGGTGATGGCCTTCTTGTAGCCCGCCTGGAGTAGGTCCAGAGCGTTGAACTTCTTGGCGCCGTCGACGGGTTCCGCCGAATGGTCGTGCAGTCCTTTCAAGATGAACGTGCGGCAGAGCAGCGGCGTCAGGAAAACGGCGACCAGGAACGAGACGGAGAGGGCCACCGCCACAGTAATCGGGAGGGCCAGGATGAACTCGCCCGAACTGCCGGAGATGATGGTCAGGGGTAGGAAGGAGGCAATGATCGTGAGGGTCGCGACCAGAACCGGCACGAGCACATCCGAAGCGGATCGCCAGGCGGCCTCAAGACGCGGCACTTTGTGGTCCAGCAGCTCCACGTAATTGTCGGCGATGACGATGGCGTCATCCACGACGATGCCCAGAACCAGGATCAGGGCCGCGATTGAAACCTGATGGAGCTGAATGCCGATGGCGTTCATGACGCCGACGGTGGTCAGCATTGTAGTGGGAATGGCCAGGGCTGCGATGACGGCGACGCGCATGGGCAGGAGCAGGATGGTCACCAGGATGACGCATCCGATGGCGATGAGGAATTCGTGGCCCAGACCTGCGATACGTTCCTCCACGACCTTCGGCTGGTTCGCGATGTAATCCAGGTGGAGGTCAGGCGGGAGCAGGGGTTTGACGCGGTGGTTGAGCACCTCGGTAACCTTCTCGCCCATCTCGACGATGTTGTGCCCCTTTTGCATCTCCACGGAGATCATGAGAGCGGGCTTGCCGTCGTAACGAACCATGAAGTCGGGATCCTGGTAGCGCCGCTCCACGTTGGCAAAATCGCCGATGTAGATCGGCTGCCCGGTCGGAGACATGCCGACCATCACCTTCTTGATCTGCTCTTCCGTGTTGAAGGCTCCGGTCGTGTGGAGGGGGATCTGGCCGTTGTCCGTGCGGGCGCTCCCGGTGGCCTGGACCTCATTCCTCTGGTTGAGCGCCCCCGCGACCTGCCGAGGGTCGGTGAAATACTGGCTCATGCGCTCCAGGTTGCTGGTCACCCAGACCTGCTCGTTCTGCCGGCCGTAGACCGCGACCTTCCCGACCTCGGGCACGGTGCGCAGGGCGTCCTGGATCTGGTCCACGTAGTCGCGCAGCTCCCGGTATCCGTAGCGCTCGCCGCTCACCGCGATCAGCATGGCCACGGTGTCCCCGAAATCCGAGTCCACCACCGGCCCCATCACCTCGCTGGGCAACTCCGTGGCCTTCACCAGGTTCATCTCGTGGCGGAGCTTCGCCCAGAATATGTCAGGGTTCTTGACGTTCTTCTCCAGCTCCACGTTGATGATCGCGATGCCGGGGCGGTTGGTCGAATAGGTCTTCTCCTTGCGCACCTCCTGGAACTTGAAGATGTGGGCTTCCAGGGTCTTGGTGACCTGCTTTTCCACCTGTTCCGAGGTGGCACCGGGATACATGGCCGCGACGATGCCGGTCCGGATGGTGATCGTGGGGTCCTCAGTGCGCGGCATGCCCATCAGCGCATGGAGCCCCACCGCCACGGTCATGATGAATAGAATGGCCGTGATGGTCGGATAGCGCAGGAAGGCTTTGATGGCTTTATTCATGGTTACTTCCCCCCCTTCACGGGTTCGGCGCTCATGCCGTTGCGGAGGGCGTTTTGGCCTGCCACTACCACCGACTCGTCACCGACGAGGCCGGAGCGCACCTGGATGCTCCGCCCGTACACGGCCCCCACTTCCACGCGCTTGGTGTAGACCCGCTGCTGATCGGGGAAGTACTGGAAGACCTGGGTGGCGCCTTGGGGATCCCTAACGATGGCTTCGGCAGGAAGGGTGAGCATATCCAGGCGCTGGGATCCGGTGATGGACACCTCGGCGACCATGCCCAATTTGAGCTCCCGCTGATGGTTGGGAACGCTGACTCGCGCCATGTAGGTGCGCGTCGCCGGGTCAGCCGAAACGTTCACCACCCGCACGGTTCCCTGGAAGGAGCGGCCCGGCAAGGCGGGGATCGTGATGGAGGCGGACTGCCCCACCTTCACGAGCCTCACATCGGTCTCGGGAATCCCAACGTTCACTTCGATGGGATCCATCTGCGCGATTTCAAAGACGGGCTGACCCGCACTCACCATGACGCCAGGCTCCAGCATCCGCCGGGCAATGAAACCGTTGATGGGAGCCACGAGCCGGGCTTCGGTCAGGTTCTTGCGAGCCACGCCTTCCCCTGCGATCGCCTGCTGAAGCTGCTGGCGGGAAGCATCCCGGGCGGCGGTGAATTTCGCGAAATCGTTGGGCGCCAGGCTCTGGCTGTCGAACAGTTGCTTCATGCGGTGGAATTCCTGTTCCGCCTGGTCCGCACCCGCCTTCGCCGCCGCCACCTGGGCACGAGCGGCTTCCAGGGCATGGGTGAGGTTCTCCGCGTCCAGAGTGGCCAGGGTCTGTCCCTTCCGTACCGGCTCGCCCTCCCTCAGAAGGACCTGGATTGCCCGGCCCGGCACCTGAAAAGCCACCATGGATGATCCGCCTTGGGGCATCAGGGTGCCGCTTACGCCAACGCGTTCCAGTTCCTGGACACGGGTGGGCTGGGCCACCACGATATTGGCCTTGGCGGTATCAACAGCCTCCCGGTGACTGCCGCAGGCAAGGATCAGGCAGAGGGGAGAAAGGAAGAGTAGTTTGTGTTGCACGGTGTTCTCCTGGAATGGCAAGGATTAGTCCTTGGAAAGGGATTCAACTTCCTCGATGACGGCTTCAATGAATGGGGTTGGGCCTTGCAGCGAACACCCGGCCCGGCGCATGGCCACGAGCACAGCCTTGCCGCGGGCGTCCACGAAGGAGACCTCGGACAAGTCCACATGCACCCCCCGGTGACCGGGAATGCGGGGCGAGAGATCCATCCAGACCGTGAACAGTTCGTCCACCCAGGGATGAATGAGCTTCCCTTCCAGGCGTAACCGCACGGCCTCTGATTCGTTTTCGACGTGGATTCTCAGCACCCCGGACCTCCCTTCATGGAGTCCTTAGGGCACACCCGATGCCAATTCTCTGAAAACGATTTAGGTTGTTATATATTAAAACTTAAAGCACTAGGACCTTCTTCCGGGCCCACAATGATGGTGCTGATCCAAGACGACATGGAGTCGCGCGACTTCATTTCGTCACTTGGTTCGGTCGAGGCCGAATCGCGTCGTCTTGGCGTGAAGGGTCATGCGCCGTTGGCCGAGTGAGCAGCAGCTCCATCGGCTCCACCCACCGCGCCACCACTCGCATTCAGTGCCACCAGGACGAATTGGCATTTCGCATTCCCGAGCAACTTCCAGATGCCCGACCCGGAGTAATGCCTGCCCCAACCCTGGAGTCCCGCGTGCTGGGCCCCACATACGGGTCTTCCGGTATTCCGTAAGGAGGAGGGTAAGGCCGGGTGCCTAGGCGCAGGTCAGTATCCAAAGAAAGTCACGCCGCAAAGGGTGGACAGCATGGTGTCTCACACAACGGCTTTCCCGTCGGCTTTCCCCTTCAGAACTGAAAAGGATGCCCCACCATCATTTGCACCGCGGTCTGCTCCGGGGAGCGGACGAAGTCGATCCGCGCGATCAGGCCCTTGGCCAGGAACCGCACGCCCAGCCCGGCATCCCACTTGAGGGCGCTGGACCACTGCATGAACTGCCAGGCAGGGGCGACCCGACCCGCCTCGACGAAGGCCACCAACTGGATCCATTGGACGCCCAGCCGGCGCTGGATCCAGGGCAGGCCCTCGAAGGGATTCCATTCTGGAATGGCGCGGAACTCTGCCGCCGCGGAGGCGGCGGTCTTGTCGCTGAAGCGCTCGGTGGGATAGCCGCGCAGGCGCCACAAGCCGCCCAGGGTGGCACCGGTGTATCCCGGGGGTCCATGGCGCACGGTGCCGTCCGGGTTGGTTTCCCAGGTGGGCGAGTAGGCCGTCCAGAAATCCAGGGCTAGCACCTGCTGGCGGATCCCCGCGGACTGTGCGAGAGGGTGGTACCAGTCGGCCTCCCCTTCCACCACGGTCCAGGAACCGGAACTGCCGGCAGCGCCCCAGTCGCGCGAGACCCGGGTGCGTATCGACCCGCCGTTGCTCGGGTTGTCCGGGTAGTCACGGTTGTCCCAGAAGATCGATCCGTCCAGACCGCTGGTCCGGCGCGAGGAGTGGATGTCGACCTCTGAACTGGTCACTCGCAGGGAACGGTAGAACGGTTGCAGTTCCAGGAAGGTCTTGCCGCTCTCCAGGGGATTCCAGGAATCCCCGCCGGTGGCTCCGGAAACCGGCAGTCCGTCCACGAACCGGTAAGGGCTAACGGCTAGGTCCCTGCCGTGTCCGATGGGAAGCAGGTACTTGAACCGCAACTGCGTGAAGAGGTCCTGGCCGTTGCCGGTGATGTAGTTGTCCGGATGGGAATCGTTGCTGCCGGAGCGTTCCTTCGGGTAGGCCGGATTCCCGTCCACATAGGCGCGGTTGTCTGCAAAATTACCCAGCGAGACCCAGGGATCCAGGAACAGGCGCTCCGTGCCGGGCATCCGGATATCACGCCCCATGAAGAAACCCATCACCGACCCCTTGCTGCCGACCATGACCGTGCCCAGCACCCGCGCCTGCGGCTGGGGATAGCCGGACCGGAAGGTGACATACCCTGCTGCCGCGCCAAAGAATTCGCTGTAGAAGGCGAAGGGCACGTTCACCGCCCGATCGGCATCGGCCGACGCTGGAACCACCTGTGGTTCCTCGACGGTCCCAGCGATGGCCCAAGTGCAGAGCACGCTCAGGAGCAGGGAGTAGAGTGACGAAATTCCCATGATGGTATCCATGAGGAGGAGGGATAGGCCGGGAGCCCAGGATGATTCGGACATCCGCCACCATGGGCGAAGCCGGTCGGTACCCTTTCTCCAGGAGCCGGTCAAACGCGAGTGGCTTCAACGTGTCGCTTACGATCCATGACTTCGCTCGCCGAAGGAGTCTCCAAATCCACCACCGGATTGATGCCGTTGTAGCTCCTCCGAGGCGCTTGACGCTCTATTCCAACGGCGAAGGGTTGGTTTCGGATTGTCTGCTCGACCCGATCCATTGCTTCCACAGTCCTCGCAGGCCAGCTTGATGATCTTAAGCTCGAAGTCGCCGTAGTAGAGCCCCTCATACCACCCGAGGTCCTTGCATTTGGGGCAGCCGGGGTTCGTCACAGCAGCCCCCGGATGGCGTCGAACACGAGGGCCACGCCCATGGAGGCGATGACATAGAGCTGAAGGCCGGGGAGGAAATTCAGGAAACGCTTCATGATTTCACCAGTAGCTAGGCCCAGACCAGGCGGCAGGTCGGGGAGAAGAATTTCCCGTCGGGCACCTTTGCGCTGAGGATGATGGTGGGCAGTCGGATCCGGTGTGAGGTGGAATGAGGTCCAGCAGCCCCGCCAAAGTGGGTTGATTCGCCACCCCTTGAATCGGATCTATCTGGTACGGAATTTCGGCACGCCCCGACCATAACTTCCGCGAGGTGGATCGCTCGACCATCTCAAAGATCGTGATCCGGGAACGTGGGGTCGACTCCTCGGTGAAGGTGGTCAGGATGATTCGAACATCCGCCTCCTGAGGCGAGGCCAGCCAGTAACCCTTCTCCATGAGTCGGTCAGATATTAGTGGCTTCAGCTCCTCGAAGGGAATGGGGCGCATGTTCCAAATGTAGAGCTCGGGATCTGGCTGACTGTCGATGCTGAAGGTCTTCAGCGTGGTAAGGCGATCCTTCTCAATGGTGGTGCCGGTGAAATCAGGTCCCCTGCATGACAGCAGAGCCTGGAGCAGAATCAGGGCAAACAGAAATGCCACGATTCGAATCAGGATTCGCCCATCTGGCCTTCGATGACCACCGGCCAGTCGGACGGCATCTCGCCTGTTCTTGAGGAGGAATAACAGCACCCAGGATCTCCAATCATGGATTCCTTGGGCACGCCCGATGCCAATCTGCGGATATTGTTTAAACCCTTATTCTATTGGGTTTCAATTCGAAGTTGGCAGCTGTATTCAACGACAACACTGCCTCGGCGAGACGAAATGAAGTCTGACGACTACATTTCGTCACTTGTCCCGATCGAGACCGAGCCGCTTCATCTTGGAGTGCAAGGTCGTGCGTTTCAGGCCAAGACGCGCTGCGGCGCCGTTTGGTCCCCCCACCGCGCCGCCACTCGCCTTCAGGGCATCCAGGATGCCCTGACGTTCCAGGTCTTCGTAGCTCTGGGTGGTGGCGACCGGTGAGTGGTCCGCCGGAAGTGCCATCTCGCTCATGGGCACCCGCAAATCCGGACCTGGGCTGAGGATCACCGAGCGCTCGACCAGGTTTTGCAACTCCCGGATGTTCCCAGGCCAGGGCCATCGGACCAGGAATTCCATGGTCTCACCGGGAATGCGCGCGATGCGCCTGTCCATAGCTCTGGCGTACTTCTGTGTGAAATAACGGACCAGGTTGGGGATGTCCTCCTTGCGATCCCGCAGCGGCGGAACCCGGACGGGAAACACATTCAGGCGGTAGAACAAATCCCGGCGGAAACTCCCGCTCTCGACCATCTGGGCCAGATCCCGATGGGTGGCGGCGATCAGCCGCACATCGACTCGAAGGGTCTGAGTGCTGCCCAGGCGTTCAAACTCGCGTTCCTGAATGGCGCGCAGAAGTTTTGGTTGGAGTTCCAGGGGCAGGTCGCCGATCTCATCCAGGAACAGGGAACCCAGGTGGGCCAGTTCGAAACGGCCCACCTTGCGGGCGATGGCCCCGGTGAAGGCTCCCCGTTCGTGGCCGAACAGCTCACTCTCCACCAACCCCAGGGGAATGGCCGAGCAATTGAGCTTCACGAAGGTGCGCGCCTTCCGTCGGCTCCGCTCATGGATGGCTCGCGCCAGCAGTTCCTTGCCTGTTCCGGTTTCTCCCAGCAGGAGCACCGTGGCGTCGGAAGGGGCCACCGTTTCGATCTGTTGCAGGACCTTGGCAAAGGAGGGGCTGGCCCCGACCATCTCCTGAGTCGAGAAGTCTTGGGCCACTTCCTCTTCCAAGTAGAGCTTTTCTTCCACCAGCTTGTCGCGAGAGTGGCGAATGTCCTGGAAGGCCATGGCATTGTCCAGGGCGAGGGCGATCTGGCCCGCGACGAGCCCCAGCAGGCGCAGGTTGGCGCCTTCAAAGTGATGTTCCTTCTGGCTGCCCAGGCCCATCACCCCAAGTAGCCTGCCCTTGGAGTACAGCGGAACGAGGCAGATGGACTGGATATGCTCCTGTTTAAGCAGCCGAGCGAGTTCGGACTGCTGGATGGCGGCGATCCTTTCCGGTCCGACAATTTCGATCTGTTTGGCATCCTGTCCCATGAAGATCCGTTCGAGGGATTCGGGGATCTGGTCACCGATCTTGAACTGCCAAAGAGACAGCGGAAAGTCCATGAGCCGAAGCCGCTCCATGGCACCGTTCGACTCCGACGTTGTTAGGGTCATGAAGTCGTGGTGCGTGCGCTCCCACAAGGCCGAGGAGATGGCCCCGAACAGCTCCTCCGGATCCAGGTTGTTCAAAAGCAACTGGTTGATGTGCAGCACCAGATTCTGCTCGTCGCGTTCCTGCGTCAGCTCGTCCAGGCGTCGACGGAGATCCTCGAGCATCGTCAGTTTGCGCAACGTGACTCGCCCCCCACGGGAGCCGGCGGGCCTCTGTCCTCCCGCGCTCTGACGCGTAGATCGGCCTTGGCGGGGGTGAGGTGGCACGTGATCCTCTTGCATATGGCATCCTTCACCGGGGTTATTTCATCGGGACAGGATCGAGATCCACAAACCACCATTTTCGACCCGTATTGCCATGAGACGGGAGGGTCGACCACCTGAGTGTTCAAGCTCAGCGCGTGGATTGGGACCAATGCGCCGGGCCGTGCTGATGAACGGCAGGCCGCCAGTTAAGGTCGGTCAGTGACGATATAGAGTCGTCGCGACGAAATCAAGCCACTGAATCGCTTCCTGGACGAGGACGCATGGATTACAAGTTACCTAATTTTTAATTTTATTTAATTTATCGAACAGACTCTCGCTTGGCATCTTACCTGCCCTGACTGCACCGATCCGATTTGGAGGTGAGTTGTGGGGCAGGTTCATGTGGTTGTCCTGGTCGGATCCGGCAATTGGGGGTGCGATCTGCCTGTTTCTGTAAGCCGGGTTCAACCATGTTCAGGGATCTGAGGACCGCCGTCAGCCCGTGGCGGCGGTTGGTGGCCATCGGTTTGCTGCTGACGGCGGGAGTTCTGGTTATCTCGGTGCTGGGCGACGGCCACGGGTACCCCGTGCTGGTGCATGCTCGCGAGCTCGTGTTCTGGGCCCTGGGCTGCTACTTGGGAATCCGGATCTTCACCCACGTGCTGCTGGACCCGCTTCTGAGCCACTGGCGAACCTCCACCCCGGTGTTCGCCCGGGATCTAGTGGTGGTGGCCCTGTACCTGGGCGCCGCGGTATACCTGCTGCACAGGTCGGTGGGCGTGAATCTGGGCACGCTGATGAACACCGGCGCCATCGCCGCCGCGGTGGTGGGCCTTTCCATGCAGGAGACCCTGGGCAACCTGTTCGCCGGCATCTCCATGACCCTGGCCCCGTCGTATCGGGTGGACGACTGGGTGGAGGTCACGGGCAACCTGAGGGGCGGCAGTGGTCAGGAGACCTTCGTCGGCCGCGTGGAGACCATGACCTGGCGTACGGTCCAGATCATCACCGAGAACGGCGACACCACCATCTTTCCCAACCGGATCCTCGCCCAGGCGGTAGTCACCAACCTGTACGCACCTTCCGGCCTGCACCGACGCACACTAAAGGTGACAGTGGCCCCCCACGACACCATGGCTGCCACCCTGGCGGCCCTGGAGCAGGCCCTGGGCGGAATCCCCCACCACTCCGAACACAAGCCAGAGGTAAGAACCCACAGCTTCGACTTGGGTGGTGTGGTGCTGGAACTGCGATTCTGGGCCCTGGGCTGGAGACACGGCCGGGCCGCCAACTTCCAGGCAGTGCGCCTGACTCAGACGGTGTTGAATCGCCTGGAGGTGCCCCTGCTGGGGCCCCATGGGCCCACGCCTACCTGGGTCAACCCAGTGGTGCTCCATTACGGAGTCTTGGAGGACATCCTGGGTCGCTTCGGGCTGCCGAAGGAGTGGGCCCCGGAGCTCAAGGAGGGAATGGTCCCGCGCCGGGCCGAGCCAGGTGAGGGGGTGATCCGGGAGGGAGATCCGGGTGAATCTCTGTTCATGGTCATGACTGGCGCCCTGCAGGCTGTGAAAGTGGTCGAGCGCTTTGAACCCTACACCGGGCTGTTCTGGGAGGCCATCGGGGAACTCGGTCCCGGGGACTGGTTCGGGGAAGGCTCCTTGCTCACGGGCGCCCCTCGGCGGGCCACGGTGGTGGCCGCGACAGCGTGCGAGTTGGTGGAGGTGCCCAAGGCCGCCTTCGAGCGCGTCCTGCGCAACGCTCCTCATTTGGTGGAGGGCCTGGTCGAACTGAAGGAATCCAGATCCGGACACTTGTCCGACTTGCCCCGTATGGCCAACCGCCGGGACTTGGCGCGAGAGGAGATCAAGCGATGGTTCGGGCTCTAATCTGTCTGCGATATTGCCTCGCCATCCCCATCCTGGGCTTCTGTCTATGGGCCCAGGCCCAGGAGCGCCTCGCGCTGACGGTGAGCCCGCCGGACCAGCGGTTCCGGTTTCTGCCGGAGCTCCACGCGCCCGGCGAGCGTCCCCTAGTGCTGGCCCTGCGCGGCGGAAGCGCCAAGGGCCTAGCCCACGCCGGCGTGCTGCGACGCCTGGAGGAGGAAGGCTGGCAGCCCGAGGGACTCGTGGGCACCAGCGCCGGCAGCTTCGCGGCGGCGCTCTACGCCAGTGGCTTCGGCGGAGCTGGGGCCGAGCGGATCTTCGAGCGCCGCGATTTTTCTCTGGTCCTCGATGATCGCCGTCGGACGCCGGGCCTGAGCGACTCCGAGGACGAGGAACTGCATGGCACCTTGATGGGACTCGCCTTCGTGGGCGGCCGGCCCATGCTGGTGCCCGGCGAGGAGCGCGCGCGGCGCCTGCGCATCGCCCTCTTCGAGACCTTGGCCCGGGCCCAGGCCCTGGGCGGATCGGACTTCGACCGCCTCGGTTCCCGCCTGCGGGTCGTCACCTCCAGCCTCACCCGGGGCGAGGCTCGCATTCTGGACCAGGGGGACCTGGTGGATGCGGTGAAGGCCTCCATGTCCATCCCTGGGCTGCTGGCCCCCGTGGCCATCGGCGAGGAACGACTGATTGACGGCGGCCTGGTGGAGAACCTGCCTGCGATGGCAGCCCGCTCGGCCTTTCCCGGCGCCCGCATCGTCGCCGTGAACATCGGGCGCACCTGGAATTCCACGCCGCCTTCCGACATCCTGACCCTGCTGGACCGCAGCCTCGACCTGGCCATGCGGGTCACCGAAGCGCGCAGCGAGGCGGATTCGGATCTGGTGATCCGGCCCGAGACCGACCAGGTGGACGAGTTCGCCTACCGGGGCCAGGAGCACCTGCTTTTCGAGGCCGGCGCAACCGCCGTCAGTGGCGCCCTGCCCCGGCTGGAGGCCCTCCTGATGGCGGATTCCGGAGTCCCGGTCGCGGCCACCCTGAGGGTAGAGGGCCCTGATCATCCCGACCTGGCGGGGCTGCTGGCCGACACCCGGCCAGCCACCGGTCCCTGGCGCCGCGCCGACCTCTGGCGCCTGCTCCGCCGTGCCCACCGGAGGCTGCCCCTGGCCCGGGCCTGGGTCGACCTCCCAGCGGGGGTCGGCGGCGAGGCCACCTTCCACTGGGAGCCCGCAGCGCTCATCCAGCGGGTGCAGCTGGACCTGCCCGCGGGCTGGGCCGAGGCCTACAAGGCCCGTGTGGCCCAGGTCCTGCGCGACTGCGGCCTGGTCCCGGGTCAGCCCTTCCACGCCGCCCGCTTCGGACGGCTGGAACAGGAGCTCCTCGCCGAGGGCATCGGCAAGGGCGCCGCAATGCTGGATCTGCGGGGCAGCGGCTTCGCCGACGGGGTGCTCACCTACACAGTGCACGAGCCCAGCCTGGTGCGCGTGGAAGTGGAGCCCGGCCCCGATGCGGCCGCCACTCGCGCCATCGCCCAGGTGCTGGAAGGCCAGGCACTCCGCGCCTCGGAAATGGAGGAGGTGCTGGGGCGCGCCCAGGACCGCATGGGCTTCCAGCGGCTGGAGGCCCGCCTGCAAGAGAGTGACGAAGACCTCATCCTCAAGCTCCGCCCCGTGGGCAGTCAACCCACCCTCCTGAACCTCACCCTGGCCTACGAAAGTGACTGGGGCCCGCACGGCGGCGTCCTCATGCGGGGCCGGAACCTCTTCGGCGGCGGCGAGAGCGGTTCCCTCGAAGCGGCGGCCGACAACCTCCAGAAGCGCCTGGAAGGACACGTGGCCTGGAGTTTACCCGCCCTGCCGGCCCTGACCCTGGGGGCCTTTGGCACCTGGTCGCAAAACGACGTACGCGGTGGCGCACTGTTCGTGGAACCCACGGCCAACCTGGCTTCGCGCTTCACCCGGAAGGAACTGGGGCTGGAGGCCATCCTCCACTGGGGCCATGAGGACCGCGGCCGCGTCGGCCTCGCGGCCTTCGAGCACCATGGCACCTTCACCCTCGCCGGGGCCGAGGCCGACACGCCCAATGCCACGGTGGCGCGGGGTTGGCTGGAGTGGGACGATCTGGACTTCCACACCCTCCCCACCGAAGGCACCCTCCTGCGCTTCTCGGCGGACCAGAGCCTCTCCGTGGAAGGCGAAGCCCGGCCGTACTGGCGCAGCTATACCCGGGTCAAGCGGCACCAGCCCTTGAGTTCCAATTGGGGACTGATGGTGGACACCGAGGTGGCCCTGTCGAAGGATGCCCCGCCGGACCGCTGGTGGATCGCGGGCGGCAGTGATTCCTTCATCGGCACCCGCAGCGCCGCCTACCTCATGCCGAACATGGCGGCCCTCAAGATCGGCCTGCCCTACACCAAGGCTTCGGTCGTGGGCACGGGCTGGCAGGTCGGCCCCCGCTTCGACGTGGGCCGCGCCTCTGATCAGCCGTCCACCCTGGGCGACGGCCTGCGCATGGAAGGGCTGGGCCTGGTGGCCAGGACCGGCTTCCGGGAGTTCTTCATGGAGCTGTCTGCCGGCTGGGTGCACCTCCACCGAGGCTCCGCCTCCCAACACGAGAACCGGGTGTCCATCCTCCTGGGCGCCCGGCCATTCGATCTCTGGCGGCGAAAGTAACCCCCGAGGGCCAGGCTCGGTGGCGGTGGCCCGGTCTGGCACATCATCCATGAACGATCGGCAGAATCCGCTTGTTCGAGGGTGGGAAAGACAAGGGACAAAACGCTGGATGACGAGGCAACCAAAGGAAGACTCCGCCATCACCCTGGAGGAGCAAAGATCTGAGGTGTTCCTCGGCCGAGCGAGCCACAAGCAATTGCTCACCATGAGCCTTAATTCGACGTTCTCCCCGTAAGTTAGTCCGATCTTTGAGGTGAGATCCACCGACCAACTGGCCTAGGGTTTAGGGAGAACGTCAATTCGATTTCTTCCAACGTCCCAAACGTCCCGATGAAACGTCCCACGAGATGCAGCCCCTCCTTAGTAGTCACGTCTCGCTAGTCTTAGCTGAAGTTCCATATGAGTTTCAGGTCGTGATGCAATTGGGATATAGCTTTGGAGTGATTCAGAGTTGCACGATGTAGACAGAATATAGTCTTGACTGAAGGGTTTGTAGTCCTATATTTGT
>Ga0182021_10002944_pt1 | contig 20041 bp, 15 predicted proteins | sample 612E3MmetaG_FD_120493 | JGI IMG/M metagenome (GOLD analysis project Ga0182021, IMG submission 120493) | Permafrost microbial communities from Stordalen Mire, Sweden - 612E3M metaG (Illumina Assembly) | ecosystem: Environmental > Terrestrial > Soil > Wetlands > Permafrost | place: Sweden... | reverse complement strand
TGGGGGCAGGAGTTTGGGCAATTCTTCATCAGCAAGGTCACGATTGATAATCAGGCTCAGGGCGGCGCCAACGTGCAAAGCTTCTACTCGGGCAAATGGAAGACCCTCATCGGCAACGTCCAGGCCGGCGACTATGTGCTGGCGGCGTTCGGGATCAACGACAGCGGCACTGAGCACGGGCCGGTCAATGTGCCGGATTTCACGGCGGAGCTCAGCACCATGGCGGATGAAGTCGCGGCAAAGAAGGCCACCTTCATCCCCACGACATCATCCCCTCTGCAAGTGTGGGTCGGTGGCAAAGAGACCAACGATCGGTTGCAGAAGTATTGTGACGCGACGATTGCGGTGGGAAAGACCAAGAACCTGTTGGTCGACGATCTCAACGCCCGCGGCGTCGAATACTACAACTCGATCGGCCAGACCGCTGCGGCGGCCCTCACGTTCAATGGTGACAAGGCCCACTTCGACAAGGCGGGCGCCACAGAGATGGCCAAGCTTGCCGCGCAAGAACTGACGCGCATCGGCAGTCCACTTGGGGCCTACGTGAAATAGGCCTGACGGCCACAACCGAAGGGCGCGAGGTCATTCATCTCGCCAGCCACCAGTCGTCGAGAACGCAGGGGTGAAGGGGGAAGGCCGCAGAGTCGGAGAAAACCGAATGATGTTCGGGCGTTCCCAACCTCTTCTTCTCTGCTCGGGCTCAGTGTCCTCTGTGACCTTGGTGAAAAAGCCAACTACCTCCGGCGGCGGCGGTGAACGCGGCTGCGCGCACTTTGCCCGGACTTTTCTTGCGAATTCGCTTCCGCTTCCGGCCCGTCGGAGGCAAGAGCAACCGCGGGTGCGCCTTCCAGGGCCAGACGACGACGCCTGGCGAACTCCCAGGCGATCACGATGAACGCGACGATCGTGGCCACTGAAATCAGGGTGTACTGTTCATCGAGCCAGGTGGGCATGCCTTTGATCGGCGCCCACGCCACGAACTGGGTGAAGGCGGTGAGCAACAGCAGCCGCTGAGCAAGCCGTTCGCTCTTCACGCACAGCAATGCCACGACGATGACGAAGGAGTAGTAGTAGCACGTCAGTTCGACCCCGAATGGAATGAAGGTCGCCGACAACGCCAAGACGGCCCATGGTTCAGCCTGGCGCACGGCAAGACCCAGCAACACCAGGAAGGCGGCCACCACGATAAAATACACCGGCTTCGCCCGCCGGAAGCTGTCCAATCGCGCCTGCTTCCATTTCACCCACGGATCGGTCTGCCCCTCGCTGCGCATCATGCGGCCAGCCTCCGAGGGCCGGTAGGCCACCACCGTGCGCAATCCCATGTTGTTGGTCAATGCCGTGCCCGAGTGCTTCATCGTGTTGCGTACGAAGTCCTGGTAGGTGTCTGCGCGCCCGACCACCGCCATGCCTGCGGGGATCAGCAGGGCCGCGCCCAAAGCTGCGCCGACGAAGAACCGCATGTATGTCGGGGGTAGCTTGCGCTGACGGACAAGGTGATAGCCGGCAGCCAGTACGGGCGCGACGAACAGGAAGATGGGGAAGATGCGCAGCAGGGTCGAGTACGCCAGGGTCAGTCCCGCAGCCAACGGGTGCTGCTTCTTGAGCAGGCACACACTGGCGATCATCCAGAAGAGCCAGTCCCAGCGCAGAAACGCACCCCCGGTCCAATAGAATCGCGAGGGGAAGTTCGTGGCGAAAATCAAGAGCGCGACCGCCAGCACACGCCAGCCAAATGCCCACGCAATCATCAGACACCCGGCGGTCAGCAAGGCCGAATCCAGCGAATTCAGGACGCGGACTTGGGTCTTGCTGGCAGGCGCCAGGTTGGCGAGCAACGAACCAGCGATGTTCCACACCGGCGTGCCGTTGTAGCCATGGTCGGTCTGCGCGTCGTCCCAGCGACGCGCGGTCTCCAGTGTGCGAAAGTAGGCCAGGTCGTGGTGGAAGGACTGCCAGCGCTCGGGCGTGAAGTGTTGCTTGCAGCGTTCGGGATGCGCCAGAATGTCGGCGGTGGTCTCCAGGACATTGGTGCGCAGATTGGTGAGTTTGCGCAGCTCGACCCGGCGGCGCAGCGTCGGTAACTCGGAATCGGCCACCGCCACGCACTCGTACAGCCGATCGTAGCTCAGCTCGCGCGAGTACTTCGACCCGATGTAGTAGTGAAAGGTGTCCCAGCCGTGAATGAAATTGGGGAAGTGGAAGTAACCAAAGTTGAAGTAGGTCAGAAATGCGACCAGCCCCAGCACGGCCAAGATTGCACGGCGCACTTTCCCCCTCACCCGGCCAAGCCCAAGCGCAGTGGCCGCGATCCGCACGACACGGACCAGCGGGTCCGCGATGCCAGGGGCCTTCTCCTTGGACTCGATGGCTGCGCCTCTTGACACCCATTGGTCCCACCACAGAAAGAGCAACCCCAGCAGGGCGAGCACCAGCTCCCAGCGTGCACTGGCAATGTCATCCCAATAGACCTTGGCAACCACCGCGGGTGGCGCGTCCACCACCCGCATCTGGGCGGGGAACGGCGTGGGCTTCTGGCAGTAGGCAGCGACCTCGGACACCGAGTAGGAGTTGTCGCCCACGCCCTCGCCGATGCGCAGGTAGCGAAGCGCCACACCCCCGGTCTCGATGGTGCGCCTGCGCAGGCCGTGATTGGGCACCGGGTCGATGTGTCCCAGCACGCGGTAGTCACGGCCGTCGAGCGAGCCCCACGCTGTGTACGTGTCGTTGGCGTCAGCCTGGATGGCCAGCGCGTTGATGGTGGTGGCCGCGCCCAAGTCCCAAGTCACGGTCGACGCGCCGGTGTCGAACAGCACAGCCGGGGCGGCGTCCCACACCGCACCCTCTGGTGCCAGAGTCTCGTCGGTCAGAAGGGCCAAATCGCGGCGAGTGTCCTGCCAGCTTGTGGGTCGCCGTCCGGCTAGCAGATTGCCGGCCGGACAAGCCGCAAGCGGAGAGTAGTCTTCCGCGCGTGCCTCGGGCGCCGCAAGAACGCCGGCCAGAAGCGACAACAGGGCGCAAGAGACGCGCGACATGAAAGCCTCAGCCTAGCCTCTCCAGCCCTTGCGCATAACCCGCCGCGAACGCCCGCGTGTAGCCCCACCCACTCACGTAACTGGCCACCAGGCCCAGTCCCATCATGACATAGGCGACACGGGAGAGGTGCGGCTCCCAAGCGGGCAGCAAGCCCGCCATGGACACGTAGCTGGGCAAGAAGCTCCACATGATGAGGTTGGACTTGGCCTTGCCCGCCAGGCTGCTGGGGATGTTGAGCTGCGCCGCTGCCATGAACCGCCGCAAGGCAGTCACCCAGAACTCGCGCAAGAGATACGCACAGATGACCAGCGGGGGAAAAAAGCCGTGAACCGTGGCTATGACAATCAGGAATGATTCGTAACAAAGGTCACAGAATTGGTCGAGAATCTCGCCCAAGCGCGTGACCTGTCCAGTGCGGCGTGCGACGTAGCCATCGAGGTAGTCGGTGACGCCGGCCACGATCGACAGCACGATGCCCCAGCCGTGGGAAACGTAGAAGTAAACAGCAGTGCCCAGCAGGATGAGCAAGATACGCGAAAGCGTAATGATATTTGGCGCGGTGCGGAGGTCACGCCCGATGGTCGATCCCATGGCATTTGCATATCATAGATGACCGGCGACAGCGCAGCCCTGCGGCCGCTGTGAGCCGCAATAATTTCGTGCGGACTGTCCCGCCTGAGGGTTCCGATCACTCTTTCGCCACGATGGATGGACACATGTTGAGCGAGCGCCTCGCTAGTGCAGCCCGTACTTGACCATCTTCTCCCACAGATTCTTGCGGGAGATCCCCAGCATCTCGGCGGCGCGGCGGCGCTCGCCATCGGCCATCTTCAGAATGCGCTCGATGTAGTCCTTCTCGAACTGGGCCATCACGAAGGCGAGCGGTTCGACGCGGTCACCTGACACCGGACGCACACTGCCGTAGAACTCGGCCGGGAGATGGTGGACCTGGATCTCCTGGCCCCGCGCCAGGATGCTCGCGTGCTGGATCGCGTGTTTCAGCTCGCGCACGTTGCCCGGGTAGCCATAGCCTTGCAGCGCAGCCCAGGCCGCCGGCGCAATATTGGGCGGCGTCGCGCCTGGGGCGGTGAACTCGCGCAAGAACTGCTCGACCAGAATGGGCAAGTCGGTCAGCCGTTCGCGCAGCGGCGGCAAGCGCAGCTCGAAGACCTTGATCCGGTAGTAGAGATCCTGGCGAAAAGTGCCGTCCGTCGCATTGGTCTTGAGTTCGCGGTTGCTGGCCGAGACCAGGCGGACGTCGACCTTCACCGAGGTGTTGGTCCCGATGGGCTCGAACGAGCCCTCCTGCAGCACGCGCAGAAGCTTGGCCTGTACGTCGACCGGCATTTCGCCAATCTCGTCGAGGAACAGGGTGCCCCCGTCGGCCGCCTTGAAACGGCCGTCGCGACGCTTGACCGCGCCGGTAAAAGCCCCCCGTTCATGTCCGAATAGCTCGGCCTCGATGAGCGCGGCCGGCACGGCCGCACAATTGACCGCCACGAAGGGAGCATCATGTCGGTCGCTGGCCGCGTGGATCATGCGGGCCGCCAACTCCTTGCCGGTGCCGCTTTCTCCGGTCAGGAGCACGGCCGCCGAGCTGGCGGCGATGGCGTTGACCTGATTGCGCAGATGCACGATGGCCGCCGACCGACCTTCGATCATTTCGCCGACCTTGCGCGTGGCCAATTCAGCGCGCGCCGCGGCTAGATCGCGCAAGAGTGTCCAGCGCTCGTCGATGCGATGAACGATGCCCAGAACCTCGGGCAACTCGAACGGCTTGGTCACGTACTCGATCGCCGTTTCCTTGACCGCCAGGACGGCCTCCCGAATCGTGCCGAAGGCGGTCATCAGCACGACATGGGTGTCTGGCTGCTCGTCGCGCAGGCGGCGCAGGATGGTGAAACCGTCCACCTTGGGCAGGCGGATGTCGCTCAGTACCAGATTGAAGATCTGGCGATCCAGACACTGCATGGCCTCATCGCCGTCAGCGGCAAGCGATACACGATGGCCGAGCTCTCTCAGAGCCTCGCCAAGTGGCAACCGAATGTCTGCCTCGTCGTCCACCACGAGTATGTCGAGCATCTTCTAGGTCCCGGCTCAGTATGCCTTCGAGCAAACGGAAACGTATGGTCAATTCTCTTCAGGGCGGAAGCAAGGTGATTCGGACGCTTCAGGTTCCTAAATTGAGATGTCCAAACCACGTGACCGGTCGCAAAAAACGCGTCACGATGTTCCCATTCCGTGTCGCGCGACTGGGCAGAATTACGGATCCGTAACGCCGCCGCACTTCTGCTTGGCAAGTTTCGCGCGCTTCCGCTCCCTTCCGGTGGCACGGGGTTTGTATGGCCTGGAGAGGTCGTGGAGCGGAGAGGAGGCGCTCGGTACACAGGACGTGTGAAGGGCGTGGTGGTGGTCTGAGGTCAGGATGGGCGGCGTTGGTGGCGTAAGGGGGGAAAGGTGCCGAGGGGTGCTGAGGCGAAAGCCTCAGCTTGGTGGCGGAGTGGCTGCCTGGGCCGGTCTCGGGGGAAAACAGGATTGTGTACGGTTCGGCCGCAAGCAGCGCTCCGTCACCATGTCAGGGTAGTTCTTCTCGACCACCCTCAACACTGTGGGTCGAAAAGGAACGAGCAACATCAGACGCCACAACGGCAGGCCGATGGGCCTGTCGTGATGACTACTTCGGCGCAGAGAAGATCAGGACGCCTTCTGGTCCCGGTCAGTATTCCCTGTTTTCTCTCCTCTCCCCTCTGCGTTCTCAGCGGCGCGTGGGTGTGGGAATTATCCAGCTCACCCACGTTGCAGCCGCGACACTACCCTAGGCCGCCAGTCTTTCGCGCAGCTGAGCCCGCGCGCGACACATGCGGGTCCGCGCGGCCTGGCTAGTGATTCCCAGCGAGCGAGCCGCGTCGGGAATGGCCAGTTCCTCGAACACGCAAAGCTGGACCACGTCCCGATAGGGACGCGGCAGCTCGGCGACGGCTGCGTGCAAACGGTAGCGGTCTTCCCCGTCCTCCAAACGCGCTGCGGGCGTGGGACTTGAATCCGACAACAAGTTGACAACTTCCACCTGCCCGGATTGGTCGTTGGCTGCAACGCGCTCAGCCGCCCGTCGGCGTCGCCGTGCTCGCATGAGCGCCGCATTTACCACCACCCGGTGCAGCCACGTGCTCACCAGGGATTTTGCGCGAAACGATCCGGACCCGCGCAACGCCTGCTCGACCGCGTCGTGGGCGGCGTCCTCGGCCTCGGTACCGTCGCGCAAGACGGAAAGCGCCACATGTACCAGACGCTCGCGCGCCTGCGGGCTCGAAAGCTCGACTGACACTGGATTGCTGGTCTGAGTGGTGTGGGTGCTCGTGGCCATCTGCTTCCTCCGCGTTCGTAAGTGCCGTCCCCAACTCGGGTCCCGGTCATCTCGCCAAATCCGCTTATGCCATCGGCGTGCCAGTTGCCCAGGATCGCCGTCACCCCAGCGCATTTTTCGCGTGCCCACCCCGAATCAGCGCGTGTCCATAGCTGGTTCGCGGCTTGCGATGACGCAATACTGCGGCTACCCGGAAACTGCAGAAGAACCAGCAACCTCACATGCCTGGCCATCACGACCTGCAGGCAACCACCACGGTTCGATCTGATCGCCTGTCTTGCCTGCCATCAATCCCGCGAATCCCTTGCGCCCGCAGTGCAAGCCGTGGGAAAAAAGGAACGTCATGACCTCCCCGAGATTGCGCGCGCTATTTGTCTGCTCCTCGATCCTGCTGACCCTCGGATGCGACAGTTCCGCACAGAAGCCAACCATCCCGGCACGCTTCCAGGCACTGGCGCAGGCGGTTGAGCAGGAGAGAACCAGCCTTGGGGCTCCAGGGGTGGCGATTGCGATTGTTGAGAAGGGCGAAGTGACTTTCGCCCACGGCTTCGGTCTCAAGGACGCCAGCCGGCCCGACCCGGTCGAGCCGAGCACCCTGTTTCGCATCGGCTCGTGCACCAAGATGCTCACCGCAGTGGCCGTGCTACAAGCTGTACAGGACGGCCTGGTGAGCCTGGATGATCCAATCACGACGCCGGTGCCGGCATTCCATTTCACCAAGACGCCCGAGGCGGTCCCCAGGGTCAAAGTGCGCCACCTGCTGAGCCACTCGGGCGGCCTGTCGGACTATGGAGAGCTCAATGCCCCTGCCGACGAACAGACTGATGCGGCGCTGGAGCAGTTCCTGACCGGCCGGTTCGCCGATATCGGCTACATCGCTTCGCCGCCCGGAGCGGTTTGGGCGTACGCCAATCCTGACTTCATGCTGGCCGGGCTGATCGTGGAGAAAGTCCAGGCCACGCCCTACCGAACTCTTATGCACGACCGGGTGTTCGCTCCGCTGGGCATGAACCGGACCTTCTTTCTGGCGGAGGAGGTTCTGGCCGACGGGGACTATGCCGTCGGGGCGAATTGCACCACGTCCGGTGACCCGCGTTGCTTCTCCCCGGATGTCGGCCCGGTCGTACAGCCCAACACTTACGAAAATCCCTGGGCCCGGCCAGCCGGGTGGGCCTGGTCGTCCGTGCTGGACCTGGCGAAGATCGCCAGCTTCCTGGTTCACGGTCAGGAGGATGTGCTTCGCAGCGACCTGTGGACGGCCATGACCTCCGCGCAGATTTCGACGAAAGACGTTGGGGACATCGTCTCCTACGGGTTCGGCGTCTTCGTGGCGGATGGCATCGGGGGCGGTCTGACGTTTCCCTATCGTGCGCTCCGGACCGTCAGTCACGGGGGGGATATTGCGGGCTTCGCGGCTGACATCACCTGCGCGCCGGATGTGGATCTCTGCTTCATCGCCCTTGCCAACAGCAACGCCGCTCACTTCGTCAACAGCGAACTGGTCGCGCTGCAGACCCTGGCCACTCTCCCGGACCCCAGCCCGATGCCCGACGTCACGTCCAAGCCAGACCGCTATCCTCTCTATGCCGGGACGTATAGGGATCCGTTCACTGTGGGGCCGGTGAACATCACGACAGATGGCAGCAAGCTCTACATCCAGGTTCCCGTGCTGGACTCCTCCAGCGTTTCCTACACACCGGAGCTGACGCCCCGATATGTCGACGAGTTCCTCATGACGGTCGACGGAGAACAGCTTCCCCTGACATTCATCACAGACGCCACCGGCGTGTACACCTACATTCGCTCGCGCCCCTACCTGGCTGTGCGCACCAGCGCACCGTGAACGGCTGCCTCGCCGCCCGCCATTTGTGCTACGTTTTGGCGGCCCGCGCGGGCACTATCCATGCGCCAAGGAGAAGACCATGCCGGAAGCTGACGTCACGACCAAGATGGACAAGGAGTTCTACGTGGACGTCCCGCAGAAGAGCGAGAGCTTCTTTCTCAAAGGCTCGAACGCCCACGACTGGGGCATGAACAACCGTCTGGCCCGCATTTTCAACCCGCAGTCCGGCAAGACCGTGATGCTGGCCTTCGACCATGGCTACTTCCAGGGCCCCACTACGGGCCTCGAACGGGTCGACATCACCATCTTGCCGCTGGCGCCGTACGCCGACGCGTTGATGCTGACCCGGGGAATTCTGCGCAGTGTGATTCCACCTGCCATGACCAACGCCGTGGTCATGCGCGCCAGCGGCGGTCCCAGCATCCTCAAGGAACTGTCCAACGAGCAGATCGCGGTCAGCATGGAGGACGCGGTCCGCATGAACGTTTCCGCGGTCGCGGTCCAGGTCTTCATCGGCGGCGAGTTCGAGACCCAGTCGGTCGCCAACCTGACCCGCCTGGTAGACGAGGGAAATCGCTACGGCATCCCGGTGCTGGCGGTGACCGCCGTGGGCAAGGACATGGCACGCGACGCGAAGTACATGCGTCTGGCCAGCCGAATCTGCGCCGAGCTGGGCGCAGCGTTTGTCAAGACCTACTACGTGCCCGAGGACTTCGAGACCGTAACCGCGTCGTGCCCGGTGCCCATCGTGATTGCAGGCGGGAAAAAGCTCCCGGAACTGGAGGCGCTGCAAATGGCCCACAACGCTATCTCGCAGGGCGCGGCCGGCGTGGACATGGGACGCAACATCTTCCAGGCCGAGGCGCCGATCGCCATGATTCAAGCCGTGCGCAAGGTGGTCCACCAAGGCATGAACCCGGAGCACGCCCTCGACTTCTACAAGACCGCGAAGAACCAGAAGCGCTAGCAGGCGCACATGCAAAATCGTTGGTCCGAGTCGGATGCCGCAGCCGCCGCCCAAGGCGCGTCGTGCGGAAACAACCTTGCGCTTCTGACCTATGCCACGCGGCTGATTGGGTCGGAGCCTGACCTGGCGATGCATGGTGGCGGCAATACCTCGTGCAAGGGCACGCTGGCGAATGTGCTCGGGCAGGAACAGTTGGCGCTCTTCATCAAAGCGTCTGGGGTCAATCTCGCAACAGCCCGGTCTGACGATTTCGTGGCGCTGGATCTCGCGTACTTGACCCGGCTGCTCGACCTTCACACCCTGTCGGATGAGGCCATGGCCGGCGAATTTGCCTGCCACGGTCTGCGTGCATCTTCTCGCCGCGCCTCGGTGGAAACCCTGGTTCACGCCGTGCTTCCCCACGGCTTCGTGATGCACACCCATCCCAGCGCCATCCTCGCCCTCACCAATCGCAGCGGAGGACCCGAGGCGATCGCGGCCGCGCTCGGGCATGAGATCGCCGTGGTGGCCTATGCCAGGGCCGGGCTGGGGCTGGCGCATGCCGTGCGAGACACCATGGCCCGTCGTCCGCAAGCGCACGCGCTGGTGCTCATGCACCACGGGCTCGTGACTTGGGGTGCGACCGCCCGCGCCGCGTACGACGCGACCATCGAACTGGTCAGCCGCGCAGAAACCTACCTGGGAAAGCGTCCTGTCCGCAGCTCGGGGACGCCGCCGGCGCCCGCCGCAGATCGCGAACAGAAATATCTCGGGCTTGCTCCGGTCATCCGCGGGGCACTGGGCCCGAAGGCGCCGGACGATCTCGGCGACCGAGTCATCTTGCAGGCTTTGCTCGATCCCGAGGTTGTGCAGGTCCTCGACGCCCCGGAGGGCAAGAAACTGGCCCTTTCAGCGCCGCTTACGCCTGACTATCTGATCCGCACCCGCAGAGTGCCAATCTGGCTTGACCATCCGATGCTCGACGATGCGAAAGCCTTCAAGCAGCAACTCGCCCAGGCCGTCGCCGCCTTCGCGGCTGAGTATCAGGGGTACGTGCGAGGCCACGCGGGCGAGGGCAGTGCCGCGAGCACGCCGCGCGATTTCTCGCCTCGGGTGCTGATGATTCCGGGACTGGGCGCCGTATGCATCGGGAAGAACGCGGCGGACGCGGCCATGATTCGCGACATCACCCGGCAAGCGCTGGCGGTGAAGACGGCGATCTACCAGAGTGGCACCGACTATCTGCCGCTCGATGATGAACACCTGTTCGACATGGAATTCCGCGAGTACCAGCAAGCAAAGGTGAACAAGCGTCTTGACGGCGCTGCCCACCGCCTGCACGGCAGCGTGGCACTGGTGACCGGCGCCGCAGGGGCGATTGGCTCGGGTATCTGCGAGGCCCTCCTCGAACAGGGTTGCCATGTCGCCGCGACCGATCTTCCTGGCCCCGCCCTTGACGGGCTGGTCGAAGAACTCGGGCAGCGCTATCCCTCGCGGGTTGCGGCCGTGGTCATGGATGTGACCGACCCAGCCTCAGTCAATGCCGGCTTCGGCAAGATCATCCGCACGTGGGGTGGCCTGGATTGCGTGATCATCAACGCCGGGCTCGCCCACGTGGCTCCCCTGACCGAGCTCGGCCTCGATGCCTTTCGCAAGCTCGAAAGCGTCAATGTGGAGGGCACCCTGCTGGTGCTGGCCGAAGCGGGCCGCCACTTCGCGCTGCAAGGCACGGGCGGCGACGTGGTGCTGATTTCGACCAAGAATGTATTCGCCCCTGGTGCGGGCTTCGGCGCCTACAGCGCCACCAAGGCCGCCGCCCATCAACTGGCGCGCATCGCCAGCCTCGAACTGGCCCCGCTGGGCGTTCGGGTCAACATGGTCGCCCCGGATGCCGTCTTCTCCCACGGACTGAAACGCTCTGGTCTGTGGGCAGCCGTGGGGCCCAACCGCATGAAGGCGCGCGGGCTGGACGAGCGCGGGCTGGAAGAATACTACCGCTCGCGCAACCTGCTCAAAGCCCCTGTCACCGCCGAACACGTGGCGCGCGCGGTGCTGTTCTTCATCACGCACCAGACCCCCACTACCGGCGCGACCATTCCCGTCGACGGCGGTCTGCCCGACGCAACCCCGCGCTGACATGGGTTCGTCGGGAAGGCCATAGCCGCGAAAAATCTCCGCCACTTCCTCGCGCTCCTCGGCTGGTTTCGTCTCGGTCTCCTCGAACTCGCGCGCGCGTTCGGTCTGGCAGTGCTCGCGGTCGGCGCGCGCGGCGAGATACCCGCCCAACCCCATGGCAATGGACCCCGCCGCCAGCTCGGCCAACCCTGCCGTGATCACGATGCGGTTGGCAGCGGCCGCGCCCGACAGCCGGCGGCCAGGGCAAAGGGCGCGGTCAGCCTGTCGGACATGCCGATGACTACGTCGCGTACCGCCTCGCTGGCGGTGAAGTGCTTCTCCATGTGGGGCGTGCTGGGCATGAATGCGGATCTACGTGCGCACGCCTGCGGCGGCGCGCAGGGCCTTGATTTCGCCCTTGCTGAGGTCGCGCGAGCCGCCCATTTTCAGACCCTCGAACGACATCTCGCCCAGGCGCACTCGCGAGATTTTCAACAACTGGTGCCGGATGGCCTCGCCCGCGGCCTTGAGCGCGCGCGGCCGGCTCTCGGGCACCACAACCTCGACCCACATGTTCTTGCCCGTGGTGGCCAGGGCCTCGACTTTGATGGGGCACACCGGACGGCCATTGAAGCGCCAGCCACGTTGCAGACGCTCCAGCTCGGATTCGCCCATCACGCCCTGAAACTTCAGGTGGTAGGTCATGGGCACGTGCCCCCCACCGCGCGACATGCGTTCGGCCAGCGCGCCGTCGGTGGTCAGCAAAATCACCCCCTCGGCCAGAAAGTCGAGCGGCGCCACCACATGCCAGCCCAACTCGCGGTCGGGCACATAGCGGGCCAGCGTGGGACGCGCAACGTTCTCGCGTGGGGCAGACTTGTCTGGATTGGCCCTGGTCAGGGTCCCCAGACAACCGCGTGGCTTGAGCAGAAGTCGATACTGCGGATCCTCGACGTGGACGTGCCGGCCACTCACTTCGACCCGGTCATGGCGCTCGTGCACCTGTACACCCAGGGTGGTGACGAGTTTTCCGTTCACCGTGACGGCGCCCGCGGCAATCAGCTCCTCGGCGCGACGACGGGACGCCACCCCGGCGGCAGCCAGAAGTTTCTGCAGTCTCACGATGGCACCCCTTCTCCCTGCGCTCAGTTCGCGCTGGAATCTTATTTCTTCACCTACGAATCGCCGGTCGGCTCTCCCGGCGGCGTGGCCGGCGCAGACTCCGGCTCGGACGCCGCTTCGGCCTCCGGCTCGCTCGATGCACCCAGGATCTTGGATGCGACCTTGGTGGCGCTCTCCAACTCGTCGAGCAACGGGTCATTCTCCTCGGGCTCGTCAGGAAGCTGCGAGCGCGGCACGAAGTTCAGGTTGTACGCCGACGTCGTCGACCCCGCCGCTGCGCCTGCACCGGCTTCGCCCCCGGCAGTCTGCGATGCAGCGGCCCCGGACGCCTCTGCCCCGGGCGCCGCGCCGTGCTCGGCGTCCACGCGCGCCTGTTGCTCGGATGACAGCTCGGCGTATTCGCGCAGGGTGGGCAGCTCACTCAGTTCGCCCAGACTGAACACACGCAAAAACTCTGCCGTGGTGCCGTAGAGCAGCGGCCTCCCGACTTCTTCTTTCTTGCCGATGATGCGAATCAGACCGCGGTCAAGCAAAGTCTTCAGCACCGGCCCGCAGTCCACGCCGCGGATCTCGTCGACCTCGGGTCGGGTCACTGGCTGGCGGTAGGCCACGATGGCCAGGGTCTCCATCATGGCGCGCGACAGGCGCATGGGTCGGCCGGCCAGGAGCTTAGACACCCAGCGCGCGTACTCCGGATTGGTGCGCAGGTGCCAGCCGTTTGCCGCGCGGATCACTTCAATGCCCGAACCCTTGCGCCGTTCCAGCAGTGCCTCGACCGCAGCCGTGACCTTCTTGCCGTCGCGCTCACCCAGCAGGCGCTTGAGATCCGTGAGGCCCAGCACCTTGTCGGACGCAAAGAGCAGGCTCTCGACTATCGATTCCATCTGCGAGGCATCGAGCACCACCGGCACGTCTTCGGCCGCTTCGTCGCCCGGCGGGGCAACCTCGCCGTCGGGTGTTTCCCCGCCCGTGCGTGCTTCCCCGCTATCGGGTGTTTCCCCGTCCGCGCGTGCTTCCCCGCCCTCGGTCGGCTCGACCCACACCGCCCCATCCGTGGCACTTTCTTCCCCCTGCGGACTTTCCGCTTCGACCTTGCCGACGCGATCCTCGGCCCACACATCGGCCTCGGCGCTTCCTGCGGGCTCGCTTGCCGCGGCCACGTCACCGGCAACTTCCGCGGCTGCGGCGGCGGGTTCGATCGGTGCTTGCGCCTCCTCGTTCTTGACACGCGTGGGTTGCTTAGGTTTGGCCATCGGGCTTTCCACCACTATCTGCAGGCGCGCTCTCTACCACGGAAGTCGGCTGCATGACCCGGGCCTGCTCCAAAGCAGCGCCCTCGACCCGGGTGATCAGGAACGCGCCGCTGGCCGGATCTTGCAGCACGCGGATCACCTTGAGACGCGCCAGCTCGAGGATCGCCAGCAGGGAGACCACCGCATTGTGGCGAAACTGAGCCTCGGGCAGGTCGTGCCCGACCACATCATCGAAACGGACGGTGCCCTCTCCGGCTTCTAGCGTGTCGATCACCTGGTTGATGCGGTCGGTGATTGAGATGCGATCGATCACCACGTCGTGGGTATGATTGGGCGCTGCCTTGGACAGAATCTCCGCCCACTGCTCGATGAGCTTCCATACCGAGTGCTCAGCGTAGCCGGCCTCGCCGCCGCCCTCCAGCGGGACACCACGCGCAAAGACCGTGCGGCCCTCGATGGGTCGATTGCCCAGCCTCGCGGCCGCGTCCTTGTACTTCTGGTATTCGAGCAAGCGCCGGATCAACTCCTCGCGCGGGTCGAGCGCCTCTTCCTCCTCGTCGGCCGCCTCCAGGGGCTCGGGCGACGGCACCAGCTCGCGCGACTTGAGATAGACCAAGTGCGCGGCCATGACCAGATATTCAGCCGCCACCTCTACCGCCATGCCCTCCATCATGTCGAGGTATTCGCAGTACTTCTCCGCGACGAAGGCGATGGGGATGTTGAGGATGTCCAGCTCGTGCGTCTGGCAGAGGTGCAGAAGCAGATCAAGCGGCCCTTCGAACTCGGGCAGGGTCAGGCGATAGGCCGAGCTGGGCGGAATCTCGGCACCCCGTCTCTCAGGAAACGGTGCCCGACCGGCCATCGGATGCTCGTCGGTCATAGGTTGATCGCCCATCCAAGTCCGCTGTGCCACAGACCGATCACGATGGCCATGGGGTACATCACGATGCCCAGAAGGGGCAACCCCAGCATGGGACTCAGCACCAGGAGCAGCAGGATGAAGGCACCGTAGCGCTGCAGGAAATCGATGGCCCCCTGCCAGGAGCGTGGCAGCACCCAAGCCAGCACCGCGCCCCCGTCGAGTGGCGGAATAGGCAGCAAGTTGAAGCACATCAGAACCAAGTTCAGCTGCACCAGGTAGTTGAAGATCGCAGCCTGGAAGCGCACCGACATTCCCGTGTGAGCAGCGATCACGATGATCAGCGAGGCGAGCAGCGCCATGAGCAGGTTCATGGTCGGACCGGCGATCGACACCAGCATGCGGCCGGTATTCACCTTCAGACGACGCGTGTAGGCGAGCGGATTGGTCTGCACCGGACGGCCCCAGGCCATGAGAGGCAAAGCCGCCGGAGTGACGGCCGAGATGAAGGGAATCAATATGGTGCCCACGAGATCGATGTGGTGCAAGGGCGAAAGGGTCAGCCGGCCCTGCATGCGCGGGGTCGGGTCTCCCAGACGGTTGGCCAGCCAGGCATGGCCGAACTCATGCACCGACACACAGAGAATGAACGCGATCAAGTAGAGAATCGCCTGCTGAACCTGATCCATGCCGATGTTCAACTGAAATCCTTGGGCAAGAGGCTTCCCCGGGATATAGCCGACGCACTCCTGCGTGGTCAACGATTGAGATGGGAAGGACTACGCCCGCGGGTGGAAGCGGTCGTACACGGTGCGCAGGTGGGCGCGTGAAAGATGCGTGTAGATCTCGGTGGTTCCGATGTCGACGTGGCCGAGCATGGCCTGCACGGCGCGCAAGTCAGCCCCCCGCTCCACCATGTGGGTGGCGAAGGAATGGCGAAGCTTGTGCGGGGAGATCTCCTTGCGGATCCCGGCGGAACGCGCGTACGCGCCCAGAATCTTCCAGAAGGCTTGTCGAGTCATTCGACGGCCCAGCCGGGTAAGGAACACCGCATCCGTACCCGCGCCACGCCCGGGGCGCAGAAAGTGCGGCCGCTCGCCTTCCACGAATGAGCGCAGCGCCACTACAGCGACCTCGCCCAACGGAACCAGGCGCTGTTTGCCGCCCTTGCCCACAGTGGTCAGGTACCCGGCCTCGAAGTTGATGTCAAGGAGGCGCAGCCTGACCAGTTCGGACACGCGCAGCCCGGTTGCGTACAGAGTCTCCAGCATGGCGCCGTCGCGCGCGCCCCGGTCGGTGCGGCGGTCGGGCGCGGCCAGCAGCAGGTCCACCTCAGCGACGGTCAGGAAGGTGGGCAGCGGCCGGCCGAAACGCGGCAGGTCCACATCCTCGGTGGGGTTTGCCTCGCACAGCCGTTCCATCTTGAGAAACCTGAAGAATTGGCGCAGGGCCACCAGCGCCCGGGCCTGCGAACGGGCGGACAGGGCGTCGGCGGTCAACGCGGAAAGGTATTCGAGGATGTGAATGGCGCGCACCGCAGGCAAGTCCGAGATCTCTCGGGCCGCGGCGAAACGCGAAAACGCGGCCAGGTCGTGGCCGTAGGCCGCCAGCGTGGCCACGCTCAGCTCGCGCTCGACCCGCAGGTGGTCGAGAAACTGCTGGATGGCGGCGTCGAGGGTGAGCACCACGGGGAGGATCATCGAACGGCAAAGACAGAACCGCAATTTTGCGAAGTATTCCTGCTAGGCTTGCAGCCATGAAGGTAACCATCGGGACGAGGCAACTGGCCTACGAGTCGATGGGCAGCGGACCCGTCCTGGTGCTGGTGCACGCGTTTCCTTTTGACAGCCGTATGTGGCACAGGACCGCGGCGGCGCTGGCCGGCCAGCGCCAGGTCATCACCCCAGATCTGCGCGGTTTCGGGCTTTCCGATCTCGGCTCGGGCGATTTCTCCATCGCCGACTTGGCCGATGACTTGGCTGGCTTGCTCGACGCGTTCCATCTGCGCACGGCCACGGTCGGCGGCATGTCCATGGGGGGCTACGTGGCTTTGGCCTTTGCCCGTCGACACCGCGACCGACTGACGTCGCTCATCCTGGCCGACACCAAGGCTGCGGCGGACACGCCCGAGGCTCGCCAGGGTCGGGAGGCCGCCCTGACGCTGGTGGAAACGCAAGGCGTGGCTGCCCTGCTCGAAAAACAGATTCCGCGTCTCTTGTCGGCCTCAGCCAGCCAAGGGCTGCGCGCCGAGGTACGCGCGCTGGGAGCCCAGCCGCGAAAGACCGTTCTGGCCGCGATCCGCGCCCTGCGCGACCGGCCTGACCGCACAGCCGAGCTGCCGGAGATCGCCGTGCCCACTCTGGTCGTGGTTGGTACCCATGATGCGCTGTCCTCGCCCGGGGAAACCCGGACCATGGCCGCTGCCATACCCAACGCGCGCGTGGCGGAGATCCCTGGCGCCGGTCACTTGTCGAACCTTGAGAACCCCGACGCCTTCGCCGCCGCACTGGCGGGATTCCCCTAGCAAATCGACGCTGCGGGAGCGGAAAACCATGCGGAATTCGGGCTTCTCTTCGTCATCCCGCGCCACCCTGGCAAAGTTGCGTGCGTCAGGGGAAGAATCCTTGCGTCAGAATTTTCTACCATGGACGTGTCGGTATTCTAGGTCACACTTATCCGAGATGTTGTTCCCGCCGTTCGGCTGGAGCCAGTTACTCACGGCTCCACTGAGTTCTGGGTCGCGCGTTGGTCGCATAAGGGTGAGGCGCTTTGCCGGGCCGGCCGCCTATGCCGGGGCCATGGAACCGATCCGCATTGCGCACCTGACGGACCAGCATGTCGGCCGGGTTACCCCGCTCGCGATTCAGCGCGAAGCGGTTGCCATGACCAACGCCGAGCGCCCGGACTTGGTTGTGATCACTGGGGATTTCGTCTGCCACAGCCAGCTCTATCTCGACCAGCTCATCGAGTTGGTGCAGGAATTCCGCGCGCCCGTGATCGGCGTGCTGGGCAACCATGACCACTGGGCGGGCGCAGACGAGGTGGCGGCAGCGCTAGAGCGCGGTGGAGTGGAGGTGCTGCGCAATGACAGCACCATCATCACCATCCGCCGGCAGCGCCTGCAAATCGTGGGCCTCGACGACGCGTACACCGGCCACGCACGGATCGAAAAGGCCGTGGCAGGCCTGCGCCGGGATCTTCCTACGCTTGCGCTATCCCACATCGCCGAGGAGGCCGACCATCTCTGGAAGTACGGTATCCCGCTGGTGCTGGCCGGGCACACCCATGGCGGCCAGATAACCGTGGCGCGCCTGCACGAGATTGCGTTGGGCAGGATCGGCGGCCACAAATACGTGCACGGCCTGTATGGCACCCGACAGCCGCACCGGGGCGCGGTGGTCACCGGTGCCGTGTACGTGGGGGCTGGCATTGGCGCGTCGGTCATGCCGATTCGTATCGGCGAGCGGGGCAAGCGCGAGATCACGGTCTTCGAGTTTGGTCGCCGGCCCGGTGAATTTGAGGAACCGGATCGCGAACAGGCGCCCTTGACCGGACGCGCACCGTCGCCCAGAAAGATGCGCCGCCGGGCCGAGAAGGTCGTGCGCAGACGCGTTCGTCGCTCGCTGCGCCGAACCGTCGAGATGGACAGCCTGTAGCGTCGGGCTAGCAGCTTCAGCCGTGCAGAATCGCAACCAGTTCAGCTGCGATCTGGCGTGCCTTTTCGACCTCGCCCTTGGGCAACGATATGGCGCCCACGGCAGGGTGACCGCCGCCGCCGTAGCGCTCGCACAGCTTGGCGATGTCATGGGTGCGCGGCATGGGCGGCCAGGGATTGGAGCCAACCGAGACCTTCATGCGCTTGCCCGGCGACAGGACCGTGACTGCATAGCGCGCTTCGGGATGAAGGTAGTAGACGATGAACTTGTTCACCGAACTGATCGGCTCGGCTGAGAGATCGGTGAACACCACTCCCTGTTCAAGATGGGCGAGTCGGCGAACCGACTCCACATTCTTCTTGTGTCGTTCGAGCAGTCCAACCAGCGGCTCGGCCACATATGGGCTGGCGGCAATTTGGTCGAGCGGCTTGGAGATCACATCGGCAATGAACCGCTCGGAAAGCGCGCGGTCGCGGTTGGCTTCGACCCACGTCATCAGGCGCAAGGCCGGCTCGCGCAACTCGACGGCCTGAGCCGCGGATTCGAAAAGCGCGCCGTCGATGATCTCGGCCCAGTGCAGGAGTTCCTGCAAGGACGAGATGTCGAAGCCGAATTTCTCGGCCACGGTGCGGGCCAGGAAGCGCGTGCAGCTCTTGGCGGCTGGATCGTAGAATTTCTGGCCGCTCTGGTCAGCGCGAAAATGGGTTTCGTCCGCCGCACTCTGGAATGTCGAGATGTGATGGTCGAACCACCAGTGCAGCCGCGCGTCCGAGGTGTAGCGGAAGTCCACGCAAGCGTTCACCTCACCGTCGAGCGCATCCGGCGGAATGGCAGGCCCTGCCTCCTTGTGATCCATGGGCGAAAAGCCCACGTCGACAGGTTCCTTGGCCACGCACTCGCGAAAGAAACGGGCGAAGATACCGGCTGAGGCTGCGCCGTCGAAACAACTGCCGTGGTGAAGAATGCGCAGACGCATGCTTAGAACTTAGGGTGCGCCCTGCCGCAGGGCAAGCTGCATTGCCGCGGATTCGCTTCCTCCTCGACGTCGGGGCGACTCTCCAGTAAAAATCACGCTATGCCTGAATTTCTCAAAGACATAAAGCGCACCCATGACTGTGGCGGCCTGCGCGCCAGCGACGTGGGTGGCAGGGCTGTTCTCTTCGGCTGGGTTGCCTCGCGGCGCGACCACGGTGGCTGCGTGTTCATCGACCTGCGTGACCGCGGCGGCATCACCCAGGTGATGTTCGAGCCCGGGGTCAGCGCGGACGCCCATACCCTGGCCGGTGAACTGCGTTCCGAATTCTGCATCGGCGTGTCGGGCGTAGTTGTCGACCGCGCCGAACGGCGCAACCCCAACATGCCCACCGGCGACGTGGAGCTGCACTGCGATCAGCTCACCATTTTCTCGCGCTCTGACACTCCCCCCTTCGAGATTGTCGACGACAGCACGGCCAACGAGATGGTGCGCCTCAAGTACCGCGCGCTGGACCTGCGCCGTCCTTCCTTGCAGCGCAACTTCCTGCTGCGCTCGCAGATCTACCAGACCGCGCGTCGGGTACTGGCCGGCCATCGGTTTCTGGAAATCGAAACGCCCTTCCTGGTCAAGTACACGCCGGGCGGCGCGCGCAACTTCCTCGTGCCCTCGCGCCTGACGCCCGGGACTTTCTACGCTCTGGCCGAGTCGCCGCAGCTCTTCAAACAGCTCTTCATGGTGGCGGGGTTCGATCGCTACTTCCAGATTGTCCGCTGCTTCCGCGACGAGGATCTGCGCCAGGACCGGCAACCCGAGTTCACCCAGATCGATCTTGAGATGAGCTTCGTGGTCGAGGAAGACGTGCAGGCCGTGG
>Ga0182021_10002943_pt1 | contig 20045 bp, 17 predicted proteins | sample 612E3MmetaG_FD_120493 | JGI IMG/M metagenome (GOLD analysis project Ga0182021, IMG submission 120493) | Permafrost microbial communities from Stordalen Mire, Sweden - 612E3M metaG (Illumina Assembly) | ecosystem: Environmental > Terrestrial > Soil > Wetlands > Permafrost | place: Sweden... | reverse complement strand
CAGGGTTGGCAGCCGGCGACATCCGGGTACTCGCGGATACAGCTTATCGAGGAGCTCATGAGCGCCGTCTACCAGCCGGTGCGCGAGGCTTCATGGTATTATCACTTCGCCGGGCTTGATTCGCTCTCGATCAACAGAGAACGGGGCTGGCAGAACATGCTGACGGGTATCCAGAAGATCGCCGAAGCGAAGAAAAACGCCGATCCCCGCAACGTCGTGATCAAGACATTCTTCGAGGCGAAAGCCAAGGAGCTCGCGGAGGTGTTCGTGGACTATCCCGACCCTTCCGTCTATTCGCTCTTCGCCGCCGTCGATCCGAATCACCAGCAGGCATATGACGAGGCCAGGGCGAAGCACAAGTAGGTCCGGGGGGTGACGCGGAGGACGAAAACGCTTTTTCAGCCGGCAGGCGGGACCGCCCCGGCGAGTCCGAGCACACTGTCGACGCGGGCCGTCACCTCCTCCACGGTGAGGGCCCTCATGCAGAACGACCCGTACTGTTCCCCGGGGGGGAGAATGTTCCGGCAGGCCGTCTCAGGGCACACCGGGCACCGCATGCTGCTCTGCATCGTCCCCGCGTCCCGTTCGTCCGTGTAGATCTTCCACATCACGTCGTCAAATCGGGGGATAAGCGCCAGGGAAGGAACGCCCGCCGCGACCGCAAGGTGCCGGGGCCCCGAGTTGTTTGACACGCAGAGGGCGCACTTCTTCAGGTATGCGGCAAGATCCAGCACCCCGGTTGTAAGGACGATTTGCGGCGGGGTCGCACATCTCCTCCGGACCTCTTCAATGACCTGACTATCGAACGCGCTTCCGAGCAGGAGCACAGGAATCTTCCCGCGCTGGAGGTGATCGATAAGCGCGGCGTAGTATTCCGGAGGCCATATTCTGTATGTGCCGCTTGCTCCCGGATGGACGGCCACCACGGTTGATTCTTCTGGAAGACCGAGCGACCTCCAGCGCACGTCAGCCCGTTCAGCGTATTCCCGGGGGACGACGACCGAAGTCCTCCGCGAACTGATGATCGCCCCTGCCGCTTCGGCGAGCCCGCAATAGGTCGCAAGCACCCCCTCCCCGCTTCTTAACTTCCGCACCCTGCGCGACAGGAGCACGGAGAGCGTCTTCCCCTCTTCCCCGACACGGACGCGCGCCCCCGAAAGGAACGCCCAGAGGTAGAACCTGTCCTGCGAAAACGTGCAGACGACCGTGTCGAATTTCCCCTTCCTGAGCCAGCGGACCACCGAGAACTCGGCCTTCAGCCGCCGGAACCCGCGGAGAGCACGGAGCGCCTCCCTGTCAACCTCGGCGACCCGGTCCACGTGCGGGTCCGAGCGCAGCACGGCCGAGGTTCCCCCTGCCGGATTCTCGACAAAGACGGGGGCAACGGCGGAGCCGGTCTCTTCGTATGAACGGCGCTGGATGACAAGCACGGTGAGCGCGGCGGAGGGAAATGTTTCTTTGATGGAGCGGAGTGCAGGGGAGAGGATGAGGAGATCTCCGAGCTGACCCTCCGCGATGACGCATATCCGCTGCGGTGATTTCATGGAGTCCAAGCCCTGACGGACACGCACCGGAGGCCCCTGCCTTTCAAAAGAAGGGGCGCATGTAGAACGTCGCGCCGATCTCCTCCTCGACGAACCGGCGCGCCTTCTCCCTGTCCACGTCGTTGAGATCGACGATCGTAAGGACGACACGGGGAAGGAGCCGGACTGCTTCGCGTGCAAACTCGACCATCGCCGCGAAGAATTTTTCGCCGTCGATACGCATGAGCGCTCCGTACTGCGCGGGGTCCGTCGAGTTCAGGCTTATGGAAACCGCGTCGATAAGGCCCGCGAGCTCGGGCACAATGTTCCGCCTGTTGATAACGTTCCCGTGGCCGTCCGTGTTGAGCCGCGTCTTTCCCCCCCGTGATTTGACCGCCGCGGCGACTTCCTTGAGCACATCGAGCCGTATCGTAGGTTCCCCGTACCCGCAGAAGACAATCTCGTCGTACCGGAGCGGGTCGCCGATCGCATCGATCACTTCGCGCGCGCCGGGCTCCCGTTCGATCCGGAGGTTGTGTCCTTTGATGACCGCCTCCCCTTTCCTGTCGCAGAACACGCAGTCCGCATTGCAGCGGATAGTCAGGTTGATGTACAGCGAATCCTTGAGCCGGTACACGAACACGGGCTTCCCGGGGGAGCCGACGCCGAACATCCTGTAGGCGCCGTAGGCCGTGGTCCGTGCGATGTCATCAACGGCAAGGTGCTGCAGCTCGGCGATTCTGGCGGCAATCAGCGGAAGGCGCGAGGGCTCGTTCCTGGTTCCCCGGTGGGGAACAGGAGCAAGATACGGGCTGTCCGTTTCGAGGAGGAGGTGTTCGGCGGAGACTTCACGTGCGACATCGGCCGCGTGCCCCGGGTTCTTGAACGTAACGATCCCGGGAAGCGAGACGGAGAATCCGAGATTGATCAGCTCCCAGGCCTTCGCCGGGTCGCCGGGGAAGCAATGGAATACGCCCCGGGGCGCGGGAAACCTGCTCCCGGGTGCGGCGGCCCGGCTGCGCCAGAGGGGGAACCTCTCGAGCGCCTCCCGGACGATGCGGACGGTCTCCCCCATCGCGTCGCGCGTGTGGATGATCACCGGCAGATCGTGCCTGGCGGCGATGCCGAGCTGCGCGCTGAAGACACGTTCCTGAACGTCGCGCGGAGCAAGGTCGTAATGGAAGTCCAGCCCGATCTCGCCAATCGCCACGACTTTCGGCTGGGTGCAGAGGTCCTCCACGCCGCGGAGCACCTCCTCGCCGGCGCCGGCCGCCTCATGCGGATGCACGCCCACGCAGGCGTGGACGCAGTATTCCTTCTGCGCGAGCTCGATGGCACGGCGGCTGTCGTCAAGCCCGGTCGCGGGATTGACGATCGCGCTCACCCCCGCGTCCAGGGCACGCCGGATCACCTCGCTCCGGTCCGTGTCGAACTCGCCCGAGGTCAGATGCGCATGTGTGTCAATGAACATGGAGCCTCGTCTTCCTCATTTCACGGTCGCGCCGCTCGGGATCTCCGATACCGGCGACACGAGAACGAGCGTTCCGTCAGGAGCGGAAGCCGCAAGAACCATCCCGTGCGATTCCTCCTTCATGATTGTGGCCGGGCGGAGGTTGGCGACAACCACGACGAGCCGGCCCACAAGATCTTCCGGGCGGTAGTGGCGGGCGATCCCCGCGATGATCTGCCGCTCCTCGGTCCCGATCTCGACCTGAAGCTTCAGAAGCTTCTCGGATTTCGCCACGGGTTCGCACCGGAGGATTTTCCCCACGCGAAGATCCGCTTTCCTGAATTCGTCGATCGTGATCTTCTCCGCCGCCGGTTCCGCCGGCGGCGCCGGCGGCACAGCGCCGTCTGACTCGATCATGCTCTCCTCGATCTTTGTGAATAATATGCCGGCCGTCCCGAGCCGGTGCCCGGCTTCGAGCGCGCCCGTCCGCGCGGACTCCCACGAGGCATGCGCCGCCTCGCCCGGGAGGCCGAGCATCTGCCAGATCTTCTCGCACGAGCCGGGGATCACCGGGCTCATGAGTATCGCGAGCGAGCGCGCGAGCTGAATGCTGACGTTGATCGTCGTGGCGCACCGGGCGGGATCCGATTTCGCGGTCTTCCATGGCTCGCTGTCGTTGAAGTACTTGTTGGCCCCCCGCGCGAGGTTCATGACTTCCATGAGTCCGTCGCGGAACCTGTAGCGTTCGAACAGCGCCGCTGCGGCTCCCGGGGTCCGGTCCATGAGCGCGCGAATCCCCGTGTCGAGTTCGCCGGGGGGGCCCGCCGCCGGGACCGCGTTGCCGAACGTGCGCGAGGCAAACTGAAGCGTGCGGTTCACGAAATTCCCCAGTATGTCGGCAAGCTCGTTGTTGTTCTTCGCCTGGAAATCCCTCCACGTGAAATCCGCGTCGCGGTATTCAGGCAGCCCGGTGGCGAGCGTGTATCGGAGGGGGTCGACCGGGTATTTTGCCAGGAAATCCTGCACGTCGATTCCCCACCCGCGGCTCTTGGAGAACTTCTGCCCCTTGAAATTCAGGAATTCGTTCGCCGGGACGTTTGCCGGAAGGACGTACTGGTCCCCCCCTCCGTCGTTCCACGCCATGAGCATCGCCGGGAACACGATCGTGTGAAACACGACGTTGTCTTTCCCGATGAACGCCACATATTTCGTGTCGCTCCCCAGCCAGTATTCTTTCCAGGCATCCGGGCGCCCCTTCATGAGGGCCCACTCCTTTGTCGCCGAGATATATCCCAAAACAGCGTCAAACCAGACGTAGATGACCTTGGTCTCATACCCGGGGAGCGGGATTTTCACCCCCCACGTCAGGTCGCGCGTCACCGCGCGGTCCTCGAGTCCCTCCCTGAACCATCCGCGGCAATACTGGAGGACGTTTTCCTTCCAGCCGTCCGCCTCGTCGCTCCGCGTGACGTACTCCTCGAGCCTCTTCTGGTACGCGCCCAGGGGGAAATAGAGGTGGGTCGTTTCGCGCACAACGGGGGTGTCACCGGTGATCTTGCTCCTCGGGTTCAGAAGCTGCATCGGATCGAGGAACGTGCCGCACCGCTCGCACTGGTCCCCCCGGGCATCGGGGTTGCCGCAGACAGGGCATGTCCCCTCGACGTACCTGTCGGGAAGGAACATGGCCGCTTTCTCGTCGTACAGCTGCTTCTCCTTCTTTTCTTTCAGTATCCCGCGGCGGTTGAACTCCAGGAGAAACTCCACGGCGGTGGCGTGGTGGAGCGGGATCGAGGTGCGCGAGTAGTTGTCGAAGGACATCCCGAACGCTGCGAACGCTTCCCTGTTCATCGCATGATACCTGTCGACGATCGCCTGCGGGGTGACCTTCTCCTTGTCGGCCGCCAGCGTGATGGCGACACCGTGCTCATCGGAGCCGCAGATGAAAAGGACGTCGCGGCCCCGGAGCCGCTGGAACCGCGCGTAGATGTCCGCCGGGAGATACGCCCCCGAGAGGTGCCCCAGGTGAATCGGGGCGTTCGCGTAGGGGAGTGCCGCCGTAATCAGTATCCGCCGTGTGTCGCTCATAAGCTCTCTGTCAGGCTCCATGTGAACCGTGCGCGGCTGCGGGCTTCAGGATCGCGACCCGGAGCCGGACGGCCAGCTGCGCGAGAACGAGTTTAATATAGGTATATCGATCGACAAGGGAAATCGCCTTCTCCACGTCACCCACGGCGCGCGCGAGGTCCGCGTCGGGAAAACGCGAGACAAAACTGCTGAGTTCCGTCATCTGATCAACGTTGATGACCTCCCGGCCGTGCCGCAGGATCAGGGCGTCGCGGAACCAGAGCAGCACGAGCGTCAGGAAACGCGTGTGGACGTCCCTGTCTTTCGTTTCCGCCATCCGTTCGATAAGCTCGATGAGCTCGAGCGTCTTCCCCCCAATCGCCTTGCGGATGAAATCCACGACGTCGGCTCGCTGCGCCATCAGGTCGCTTTCCGCCAGCTCGAGCGCCCTCGTGTAGCTTCCGCCTGCGAGGCGCGCCAGGAGCGACGCCTGTGCCCCGTCGATGTGACCCCGCTCCGTGAGTGCGGCACGGATCTCCTCCTCGGTCAGCGGATCAAACCTGACGTTCTGGCACCGGGAGAGTATCGTCGGAAGGAGTGCTTCGCGGCGCGACGTCGTCAGAATGAACATCGTGTCCCCCGGGGGCTCCTCCAGGGTCTTGAGGAGCGTGTTCGACGCGGCGTCATTCATCGCATCCGCCCCGGAGATGATGAATATCCTCGTCTTCCCCTCCGACGTGCTCATCGACGATTCCCGGCGGATCTCCCGGATGCTGTTGATCTTGATGACGTTCGCCCGTGGAATCTGGACCCGGTAATACGGGTCGGCTCCCTTCAGCCTGAGCTGCTCCTGCACGGTGCGGACCTCCGCCGCCGTCAGCTTCGCCAGGGGCTCATCGTCGTCTTTTTCCTGGGCTCCCCGGGGGAGCGGCACGATGAGACGGACGTCGGGGTGCTGCATCGACGCTACGCGGAGGCAGGAGGAGCACTGGCCGCAGGCCTCTTCTTCCCCCCGCTCGCAGCGAAGAACGCGCGCGAGCTCGAGCGCGGCGGCGTCCTTCCCCACACCTTCCCCCCCGTAGAAAAGGTACGCGTGCGGAAGCCTGCCGCTTCGCCATGCGGCGAGGAGGGCATGCTTCACGCGCCGCTGGCCGATGACCCGGGGCCAGAGAACCGGCGCGGGGCCGTGACCGGAGTCAGAAGGCATTGCCGATACCGAAGTGGAATATCGCTTCCTTGAACGTCTGTCCGAAGAGCTGCCGCTGCGTGATCCACTGCTGGCCGGGCGGTTCGGAGGGGTTGTAGATGCGGAATCCCCAGTCGATGCGGAACGGCCCGAAAAACGTGTCGTAGCGGATACCGATCCCTGCGGCGATCGCCACGGTGTTCGGCCGGAAATCGCTCATCTGGGTCCAGACGTTCCCGGCGTCGATGAACTGGACGAGCCAGATCTTGTCAAAGATGCCGTCTCTGAGCGACTGCAGGATGTTTGTCCTCAGCTCCACGCTCCCCTCCAGGTCGAGATTTCCGCCAAGCTGCCCGGCGTACGGCGATGACCCGCCGGCAATAAGATCGCGCGAGTTCCATCCCCGAATGCTGTTCCCCCCTCCCGCGTAGAACCGGTGGGTCTGCGGAATGACGATACTGGTGTCCGAACGGGCCCCGCCGTATTTGTCCTCGAAACCGCCTTTGAGCTTGAATGCCAGTATCGAATACCTGTGCGCGGCGGCTTCCGTGTACCATCTCCCGGTGAGAATCACGCGGTAAAACTGGGAAATCGGGAGGTTCGGGAACACCCCCTGGAGGAGAAGCGGGAAGAGTCCCGCCTCGTCCAACTCGGCCGAGGTGATGGTGCCCTCGGACGGGGAAAAAAGATCGTTCGTCACGTCCCGCTGTATCGTGAACGCGAGTATAGAGTTGAATTGCTGCAGCTGCAGGAGGCGGATCTGCTGCTGCACGAGCAGATTGCTCGAGCCCACATAGAAGCTGTCGTTTTTCGCGGAGGCGACGGTTTCCAGCGTCCAGTCGAGGAACCCGCTCGTGGACTCCGTGAACCTGTTCGTAAACCCGAATTTGTTCTGGAAGATCTTCTGCAGGTAGGGAATCTCTTTGTCAAGGATATAGGAAAACGACCATGATCCCTTGATCCTGTTGCTGAACACGTACGGCTGGACGAGTTCGGCGGTCAGATCGAGATTCGACACCGAATAGTTGTTGAGCCCGAAATAATCCGGGAACTGACTCAGCCTCTGCGTCCGGAAACGGAGACTCGTCGTGAAGAGGCGCGCACCCCCGAGGAAATTCCTGTGCGTGTACCCGATACCTGCACCCAGGTTGAGCGCGCCGTCCTCGTCGCTCACAATGAGCTCCGGGCCGAGTTCGTGCTTGTCTTTCGGCCGTATGAGAATCGACGTCGGCACTGTCACGGCGGTATCCGAGCGAAGGGGGATCCTCATGTCCATTGACCGGAGGTCGAATATCCCCAGCCGGTTCAGATTGCTCGCGCTCGAGACGCTGTCTTCGATGCTGTACCGTTTCCCCGGGACGTACGTGAGCTGCTGGAGCAGGATCTCATCGGTGATGTCATCGCGGAAGCCGGGGGACCGGACCGAATCGATCTCCTGTCGTATCGTGACCGGGCCGAAGAAGTACATTCTCCCCAGATCAAACCTGAGCCGCACGCAGCAGTTCCCGGTGCTTGCGTAGCGCGTCGCGCGCGAGCTGTCCCTCATGTACCGGGCGTTCGGGTACCCGGTGTTGGCAAGGACCTTGAGGACCCGCACGACCTCTTCCTCCAGCAGCTGAGCGTTGTACGGGTCTCCCACGACGATCCTAGGAGACGACTGTATGTCCGTCCATATGGTCCCCGGGCCGTTGACAATTCCCTCATACCGGAGCGTATCGATAAGCGCCCGGTACCCCTCGGCAATCCGGACGGTGATGTCCACGTTTCCCCCCTCCGGGTGATACGCCAGCGACGTGTCGATGGCCGCGCCGAAAAAACCCCTGTTCTCATAGTACGTCCGGAGCCGGCGGACATCCCCGCCGAGCGTCAGCGTGCTCAGATACTCATTCTTCCGCCCCAGCTTTTCGCTTATTGTGTTGTGGAGAAACTTATTGAGAAAGCCGGGGGTGACGCGCGTCGTCATCTGTGCGAGGAGCTCGTTCTCTGCCAGCGCACGGTTCCCTTGGAACGTGATCGCGGTGACCTCGAATTTCTGGGTAGCGGGGAGGGATTGAGCATCCGACGGAGAGGCGGAAGGCACAGCGAGCGCCGCACACAGGAGCCACTGCCGGGCGCGCACGACCGGGCACGCCAGGCGCAGGGCGAAAAAGGACCGTTCGAGACGGAACACGCGTGGTGTAGGAATTCGGATGGCCGGTGACAGTAACAAAAAACCCAGCCGCACCGGCTGGGTAGGAAATTTACACAATTCTCCGCAGAGAATCAACGCGGCACCCGGACGCCCGGGGAAGAGTCCCCCTTAATACTCTCCTTCGTCCTCGAAGAAAAAGTCCTCACCGGTGGGGTAGTCCGGCCAGATCTCCTCCATGCTCTCGTACGGTTCTTCGCTGTCTTCAAGCTCCTGAAGGTTCTCCACGGCTTCCACCGGAGCGCCTGTCCGGATGGCATAGTCCACCAGCTCTTCTTTTGTTGCGGGCCAGGGAGCGTCATCCAGATACGAGGCAAGCTCCATCGTCCAGATCAATTATCACCTCGTCCAGTCTTGGCACTGACAAGCTGCGAGCGGTACCGCGCGGCGTCGATGTCGTCGAAGAAGTAATCGACGGGATTCTGTTTCCTCCCGAGGTACCGCACTTCGTAATGGAGGTGCGGGCCGCTCACTAATCCTGAACGTCCGCTTTTCGCAATGAGTTCCCCGCGGCGCACCGTCTGCCCCTCGCGGACCAGCGTCCTGCTCAGATGCGCATAAAGGGACGAATACCCGTACCCGTGGTTGACCTCCACAACCACGCCGTAGCCGCCGGCCGTCCGTCCGGCGAAATGGACCACGCCGTCACCGGCCGCATAGACGTTCGACCCCACGTCGCTCACAATGTCTATCCCTTCGTGCATCTTGTAGACATGGAGGACCGGGTGTATCCGCATGCCGAAGCTGTTGAGCGAATACGGGCCCGCCATCGGTTTGATCGCAGGGATATGCGCAAAGAGGCCTTTGTTGTACTCCATGCGCCGCGTAATCTCTTCGTAGCTCGCCTGCTGCAGTTTCACTTCCCGTTCCAGCTTGTCAAGGAGAGAGGAGGAGCCGGAAAGAACTTCACGCGCCTCTCCCGAGAGGAAAGCGTTGACCGCTGGAGGGACCGCCCCCCCGATGGCCGCAGCCCGCGTATCGTCGTCGATCCTGTTGAGGTCAACCGCCGTTCGGAGTTCGTTCCCCCTGTCCGAGAGTTTTTCGAGCGCCTTCTGCACAACCGAGATCTTGTCGCCGAGCTGGCGCACCTGGTCCTTCAGTATCCGGTTCTCCGCGGTGAGCATCGACATCCTGTCGATCCCGAGACCGAGTACGTCTCCGCCGGCGTGATTCAGAACGAGGAGCGCGGCCATGATCCCGAGTCCCGCAACGGCTCCGAAGCCGAGGACCTTCATCTTGAAGTGCCTGACTTCTTTCAGATCGAGCGATCTGTGTGAGAACACATAAAATTTCGTATGGTGCAGCATGGTCGACACCTCTCAGATCTGAAGGAGCGGACATTGTCCCTGGCGATTCGATCTCATGCGAACAACGTCGCGCAGAGACAGTACTCCCATTACGCGCGTCTTATTCGCAAAATACGGTGGAAGTATAGAGAATTATCGGTGTGTTGTCAAGAGATTTCTTGCGGCGAGGATTATTTATTGCCGCGAGTCACTCGAAATCGTGCTCGAAATAATTGATGGCCCGACTCCCCTTCTTTTTCTGCCCTATGACCCCCTCAAGACGCTTGGAAAACTCCCTCGCGGCGTCATACCCGTAGTGCCGAAGGAGGTAGTTGAGCGAAATCACTTCAGTTATGACGGTGACATTCTTCCCGGGGAATATCGGGAGTTTCACCAGCGGAACGTCCACGTCAAGGAGGGTCATTGTGACGTCGTCCAGCCCTGTGCGCGTGTAATCCCTGTCGGGCTTCCATTCTTCCAGTTCCACGACGAGCTCGACACGTTTCTGATACCGGATTGCCCTTATCCCGAACATGCTCCGCACGTCAATGAGTCCCAGCCCCCGGATCTCCATGAAGTGTTTGACGAGATCGGTGCCGGCACCCATGAGTATTCCTTCCCCTTTCCGGGTGACCATCACCACGTCGTCGGCGACAAGCCGGTGCCCGCGTTCGATGAGATCAAGGGCGATCTCGCTTTTGCCGATCCCCGACCTCCCCGTGAGCAGGACGCCGACCCCGTACACGTCGACAAGAGAGCCGTGAACCACGATCTGGGGGGAGAACTGGTCGTCCAGAAAATCCGCCAGGAAGTAGGAGATCTTCGTGGTCTCAAACGGCGTGCCGAACACCGGGATGTTCTTTGCCGCGGCCGCCTGCAGGAGGTCGTCCGAAATGAGATTGCCGTTCGTCAGGATCACGCACGGAATCTTGAACTCAAGGAGGGACGTGAACGCGGCCGTTCTCTGCGGGGGGCGGAGCGAATTGAGATAGCGGATCTCCGTGTTGCCCATGAACTGGACCCGGTCGTACGTGAACAGCTCCAGGTACCCGGCGAGCGCGAGGCCGGGGCGGTTCAGGTTCCTCTCCTTGATCTGATTGTCGAACCCGTTCTCGCCGTTGAGCTGTTTCAGCTTGAAGCGCTCGTGTGTCTGTTCGTACAGAAATCCGACGGTGATGCTCTTCTTGCGCGTTTCGCGCGTGCGGTCGTTTTTCATCGGTGCTCCTCTGTCCGGGCGAGCAGGACCCTCTCCGGGCGGATCACTCCTTTTCCTTGATCTCCCGTACCTTCTCCTTGTCTTTGCTCCGCCGCTTTGTCTTGTACTTCGCGAGCTGCATCTGCAGCTTCTCCCCCGATGCGTCGATCGATTTGATGAAGTCCTCGGATTTTCCCCGCGCCGTGAGCACGGCCCCGTGAACGCGGAGGTTGATCTCCGCCATCTTGACGCTCTTTGTCACACGCTCATAGCTCAGGATGACTTCGGCGGAGAGGATGCCGTCGCAAAACCGGTCGAGTTTTTTGACCGTTTCGACGGCATGTTCCTTGATGTCCGGGTGAGCATGGAATCGTCGCGCTGTAAATTTCACGTTCATGGCCTGGCTCCTCTGTTGAACATGCGGGCGGCTCAGGAGGCTTTCGGGTGGGCCTGAGCATAGACTTTGCGAAGACGATCGACGCTGACGTGCGTGTACATCTGTGTTGTGGAGAGGCTCTCATGACCGAGAAGTTCCTTCACGGCCCGCAGGTCGGCCCCCCTGTTCAGGAGGTGCGTGGCGAACGTGTGGCGCAACACGTGAGGACTCCTCTTCTCTATTTCCGACACCATGCCGATGTACCTGTTCATCAGCCTGTTGACCCCCTTTGGGCTCATCGGTTTGCCGCGGGCGGACAGAAAGGCGTTGGGGACGCCGCTCCCCCGCGCGGCGAATCCGGCGCGGATGGCGAGGTAGGCGCGCAGCGCGGAGCGGGCCTTTGCGCCGAACGGAATGATCCGCTGCTTGCTCCCCTTCCCCGTCACCTTGATCGTTCCGTTGTCGAAATCGATGTCCGCGACCCGGAGCCCGATGAGCTCCGAGAGGCGGATCCCGGAGCTGTACAGGATCTCAAGAAGGGCCGCATCGCGCGCGCCCTCCGCCCGGCTCCGGTCCGGCTGGTCCATCAGGCGGGCGACGCTCCCCTCGTCGAGCGTCCGCGGGAGCCTCCGTTCAAGCCTGGGGGAGACGACGGTCGCCGCCGGGTTCGATTCGACGACGTGCATCTTACGGAGGTACCGGAAGAATGATTTCAGGCAGGCGAGTTTCCGCGCGATGCTCCGGGTTGCGAATTCCCTGTCGTGGAGCCACGCGAGAAACCGGCGTATCGCCCTCCGGTCCACTCCGCCGGGAGTCATGGGTCGCCCCGGGAATTCGGACCCCCAGAATTCCATGAACTCCCGCAGGTCGCACTCGTATGCCGAGACGGTGTGGGGCGAGTAGTTCCGTCCGGCGGCGATGTACTTGAGAAATGCGCTGATGTGGGTCTGCATGAGTTCGGGACCGTCCCCGGGGAATTCGGGACTCCAGACGGCGCGCGCGTTCAGCCCGCCGCCTGCTGGACTTCATCCCGCGCGACCTCCGCCTTGCATGCGGGGCAGAGAAGGTACTCTCCGCGGTTCTGGTTGTATTTTTCGACCATATAGGCGTTGCCGCACGTATCGCACACGCGCGCGACGGGTTTGTCCCACGACGCGAAATCGCAGTCGGGATACCGCGAACAGCCGTAGAAAACCCTCTTCCGTTTCGTCTTGCGCTCGATGACGTCTCCGGTCGTGCACTTCGGACACTTCACGCCGATCGACAGGGGGCGCGTGCTCTTGCACGCCGGGTAGTTGGAGCATCCCAGGAACGCGCCGAAGCGCCCCCCCTTGACGATCATGTCGCCACCGCAGAGGTCGCACTTGATTCCCACCGCGTGCGCGGCGAGCGCCTGCTCCGCGGGAAGGGGCTTGGTGTTTTTGCATGAGGGGTACCCGCTGCAGGCCATGAACCGGCCGTTCCGTCCCCACTTGATGATCATGGGCCTGCCGCACAGCTCGCACTTTTCGTCCGTCGGTTCCTGGAGCGATTTCTTGATCGCGGCGCTGTTCCTGTCGACCCCTTCCAGGTCGCTGATGAAGGGATTGTAGAACTCCTCCATCACCCGGAGATAGGTCTGCTTCCCGGAGGCGATCGTGTCGAGCTCCTCCTCCATCTTCGCCGTGAACTCCACGTTGAACAGATGCGGAAAATTCTGCACCAGGATCCGGTTGACGGCGATCCCCAGGTCCGTCGGGTACAGGCGCCGTTCCCGCTGTTCGACGTACTTCCGCGCCTGGATCGTATCGACGATGAGGGCGTACGTGCTGGGCCGCCCTATGCCGAGCGCCTCGAGCTCCTTGACGAGGCTCGACTCCGTGAACCGGCCCGGGGGTTTCGTGAAGTGCTGGTTCGGGATGACGTTGAGGAGCGTCGCTCCCTCGTCGACCCTGAGATTCGCCGGAAGCTTTGAGACAGGATCCCCGTCGTCCGCGGACTTGTCCGCCTCTTCCGCGACGTCGTCGTACACCTGGAGGAATCCCCTGAACTGCGGGATCGAGTCGGTCGCGCGGAAGACGTAGTCGCCTCCCCTGACGTCCACCGTCGTCTGCTCGAAGACCGCCGCGCTCATCTGGCATGCGAGGAACCTGTTCCAGATCAGCTCGTACAGATCGAACATCTCCTTGTCGAGGTACTTTTTGACCGCCTTCGGCGAGTGCTTCATCGAGGTGGGACGGATCGCCTCGTGCGCATCCTGCGAGGACTTCCCTTTCTTGAAAAGGCGCGGCTCGTTCGGGAGGTATTCCTTCCCGTAATTTTCGTAGATGTAGGCGCGGACTTCGTTCACCGCGTCGTCGCTGATGCGCGTGGAATCCGTCCTCATATATGTAATGAGCCCCACCCGACCCTCCTCACCGACTTCGATCCCCTCGTACAATTTCTGGGCGAGCATCATTGTACGCTTGGCGTGAAACCGGAGCCTGCGCGCCGACTCCTGCTGGAGTGTGCTCGTGATGAACGGCGCCCCCGGGTTTCTCCTGACCGGCCGCTTCTGGATGTCCGCGATCGCAAACGCCTGTTTGCGGATGTCGTTGACGTACCCTTCCGCCGTCGTCCCGTCGGCGATGACGGGATCACTGCCCGCCACCTTGAACAGCTTGGCAAAAAACGGCTCGCTGGACGCGGTCCGGAACTCCCCGATGACCGACCAGTATTCGTCCGGGATGAACGAGGTCACGGCGACCTCCCGCTCGCAGATGAGACGGACCGCAACGGACTGCACGCGCCCGGCCGACAGGCCATAGAAGACCGTCTTCCAGACGAACGGAGAGATCTTGTAGCCGACGAGCCGGTCCATCACGCGGCGCGCCTGCTGGGAATCCACGAGGTTCTGGTCCACCTTTGTCGGATGCTTCATCGCTTCGGTGATTCCGCGCTCGGTGATCTCGTTGAACATCACCCGGAACACGTTCCGGTTGTCCGGCTCGATCTCCCGCGCAATGTGCCAGGCGATCGCCTCGCCTTCACGGTCGGGATCCGTCGCGAGGTATACATTGGTGGCCCTGAGCGCATGGGCGCGGAGACGGGTGATCACCTCATCCTTCCCCTTGATCGTCTCGTATTCCGGCAGAAACCCGTTGTCGACATCGATCCCGATCTTGCTCTTCGGAAGGTTTTTAATATGCCCGACCGACGCTTCGACGATGAAGTCTTTCCCCAGGTACTTGTTGATAGTCTTCGCTTTCGCCGGAGATTCGACGATGATCAGCGATTTCCCCGTCGGGTCGACGACGGGGACCGCCCGCCGCCTCGGCCGTTTGGCAGGACTTGCATGCACCGCAGCCTCCCCTTCCGGAACCACCGCCGCCTCTTTTCTTTTTCTGGCCATCAGTGTATTGTGTCCCCGCTTGTGAGCATCGAACGGTTCCCCGACGCATCGTCGCCTCCTCTGGCAAACAGCACAGAGGCGACGATTTCCCGGAGTTCCGGCACAGAGAGTTTTTCATACCCGGCCATCATCGCCCGCTCGATGACCGTCTCAAAGTCCTTTTCGTCAAGAAGACCGAGCTCCCGGAGCTGGATCAGGTATCCCTGGCTCTCGATGCCAAGGACCGACTTTTCCGCTTCGTGGAGGATCCGCCGGGAACCCTCCCCCGCGGGGGCGCTCGGCGCCGGGCGCTGCTGGTTCAGCTCGCTGTTCTCGTAGATCCAGCTGAAGGCGGCGCTGATCTCCGACGGTGTGTACCCCCTGGTCTTCAGATCGGCCAGATCGATGTCGCTGATCCGCTTGTTGTCCTGGATCTCCGACATGATATAGATGAGGAGCTCGACGACTTTTTCCTTCATGGATTCCCGCTGCCCTTCCGCAATGCGAGGATCTTTACGTAGCGGTCTTCCTGCCGTTTCATGTGCCGCGCCAGGAGCGCGGTTCTGTCATCGTATCCGAACAGGTGGAGCGTCCCGTGGACGACAAGCCGGGAGACCTCCTCGGCAAACCTGACGCCGTACTCCCGTGCCTGCGTGCGGGCCCTGTCGAGATTGACGTAGATTTCACCCTCGACCCTGCGCCCCTCCCCCAGGGGGAAACTGATGACGTCGGTCCCGCCGGCGTGGCCCAGGAACTTCCGGTTCATCCGGGCGGATGCGCTGTTGCCGATGAACACGACGCTCACCGAGGCCTGTTTCCGCCGTTCCCCTCCCGCGACGCATGCGACCGCAGCGGCGACTCCCGAGCGGCGGATCCTGACCGCCCGGTGGGCATTGAACACCGCTACGTCGATCACGAACGCGCGCCGGCCTTCGTCCGCCGTGCGCGGGTGGGCCGCCTTCGCGGCGTTTTCTTCTCCGCTTCAAGCACGGGCTCCGTCAGGGAGAGCGCCACCCCGGACATCATGACCTCCGGGGAGAGCTGCGTAAAATCCCCGGACAGGATCGCCCGGTCCACATTGGCGAACAGCGTGCACCCCGCCGTCCGTTCCACGATCAATCCCGAGAGTTTTCCCCCGTGCTCGCCGACAAACGTCGCCTCACCGAGATCCTCGCTGATGACGAACCCGGAACAGAAGTGCATCTGCAGATGCGCCGCCTCGGTGTACACCGAGATCAGATTCCCCTTCCTGCGCCCGATCCTGATGTCGGGATAGATCTCGAGGGCGAGCTTCCTCACGGCGGTGCCCCCGGATTCCTGCGCGGCGATCTCAAACCTGTAGTTGGACCCCATGCTCCTGGCTGGAACACCGAAGAGCGATTCCAGACGCTTGATCGCTGACGGAGAGAAAATTGTTCCCATGCGGACGCCTCAGGAATATCGTACTATCGGATGCGGGGCAGGGTACACGAAAGCCCCGGCTGGCTTCCCGCTCCACGCGGAGGTCCACCGACCGGGGCTCGCTGATGCTGTAAATGTCCGGCCCCCCGATGCCGGGCCGGACTTACGATCTCGTTGCCCATCCATTCATGCAAATTCGACTTGAGCTCCTCCCCCGCAAATATACCCAGCACAGGATCGATTGTCAAGCGTTCACCATTCCAGCTCCATTCCTTCCGCCGCCGCGATGCACTCGAACCGGTAATTCCGGGTCCGGATCTCGCGGAGGCACTTGCTCAGGATCTCGTCCACCTTGTCATCCGTGTGCGACTGTTCGTGATGGAAGAGGACGAGCCGCTTGACGGCGGCCTCGTCGGCAATCTTCAGCGAGAACAGATAGTGGGAATGCCCCCACCCCACGTGATTGACATACTCTTCCGGCGTGTACGTGGTGTCGTGGATGAGGATGTCGGCGCCGCGGGCAAAGTCGAATATGCGCTGGTTCGGATCCCCTTTCACCGCAAGGTATTTCTCGACGATGTTCTTGTCGACGTTCTTGACGGAGCGCGCGACCTCCCTGTCGAACGGTTCGTTGTCGCTGATATAGACAAGGGATTTCCCCCCGACGTTCAGACGGTACCCGAGCGCGAACGCGGGATGGTTGACGTAGATGGACGAGAGCGTCGCTTCAAACAGGGGGATGGTCTCCTCGCGGACCGGGTGAAACCGGATTTTGGCCTTCAGCTCGTTGAGCTGGATCGGGAAGTAGACCTTGTCCATCTGATCGGAGATCATCTGGCGGAGTTTCAGGTTTCTGGACTGAGCCCCGATGATCGTAAACTCGTTCCCCGAGATGTAGAGCGGCTTGAAAAAAGGAAAGCCGTGGATGTGGTCCCAGTGGGGGTGGCTGATGGCCAGGAACGCCTTGACGGACTCCCCCGTCGCCATCAGGGCGTCGCCGAGGCCCCGAATCCCGGTGCCGGCGTCGAAAACCACGAGGTTGTCCCTGTGGAGCCGTACCTCGACACAAGGGGTGTTCCCGCCGTAGCGGACCGTGTCCTTGCCGGGCGTGGGGAGAGATCCACGCGTCCCCCAGAATTTGACTTTCATGCGCCTGCTCCCTGACGGACGTTGATTGTTGAGCTTGCGGCATACGCGACGTAGTTGGCCGCCGACTGCAGAATCGCCTTCCGCTCCTCCCCGGTCAACTCACGCACGACTCTCGCGGGTACGCCTGCCGCCAGCGTCCCGGCGGGCACGACAAAGTCCTCCTTCACCACCGCGCCGGCGGCCACAAGCGCCCCCTCGCCCACCTCCGCATTATCAAGGACAACCGCGTTCATCCCGATAAGCGATCCCCTTCCGATCCGGCATCCGTGGATCATCGCCATGTGCCCGACGGTCACCTCCTCGCCGATCTCCACGGGGAGCCTTGCGGTCACGTGGAGGACGCATCCGTCCTGTACATTCGACCTCCGTCCGACGCGTATGGCATTGATGTCACCCCGGAGCACGGCATTGTACCAGATGCTTGCCTCTTCCCCGAGCACGACGTCGCCGATGAGCCAGGCTCCATCCGCGACAAATGCCGTCGGGTGCACCGAAGGGGCCACGCCGTGATGGACGACGATCCCCACGCACTACCCTTTCGCCCGTGGCGGGTTCCAGCCCGGCCGGGTCCATTTCATGAGCTCAACCGTGACGCTCCCGATGATGACCTTCATTTTCGCCAGGATCGGCACGCGGGCGTCGTCGTTGGAAAACCATCCTTCGAACCCGCCGGTGAGCCCGTAGATGCCGACGAAATCCATGTTCCCCTCGAACCGGACGACGTCCACCGGGTAATTGACCGCATCGAGGTCAACCGACGTATGGTCCCCTTTGAAATCGATGTACGTGCTCACCTTCTGCTCTTTGATGAGCGTGGGGATGTTCAGCTTTTCCCCCGAGAAGAGCTTTGCGCGCGCGAAGTAGAACAGCGAGAGCCCGTCGTGGTACTCGGTTCCGATGGAGAGCGTGTCCCGCTTGACGATGACGGAATCGTGATCTCCCACTTCGATCAGGACGCGCTTCCCGGGATAGTCGAAAAAGTACCGGGAGACGTCCCACTGGCCGTTGTCCTTCTGTTTTCCTACAAACCGACGGGAGAACATCCCGCTGTCGATCAGGCTTTCATAGACTGCATGAAGGTCGACAAACGGGACCTTCGGGTACGAGTCAATGTACCCTTTACCGTCGTACGCCAGCGAGGATCCATTGCGGACGGATCCCAAAACCTTGATCCTTACCTGCCCGAGATCGAAGAACCCGTACCGGACGTTATACACGAGCTCCTCCCCCTCGACGAACACCCTGTTGGGGGGGGGAGGCTGTACCTGCGAGCGAACGACTGTCGGCATGCTTGCCGCGGCGGCAAGAAGCACCGCCAGGAGCGCCGCGCGCGCGCCCAGAGGACGCGCGGCGGGGGGAAAAATGTTTCTCCTCATTTAAGGCTCGAGAGATTGCTCAGAATGCGCTCCGTCTCGGGGAAGAGCGCCATCGCCTTCTGGAACTGGCCGTCCTCGCGCAGCATGACGCGCGACGACCCCTCGTTCCCCCAGATGCCGCGCGCGATAAACGCCTTTGTGAATGCCTTAATATAGTGGAGGTCCTTGTCATACTCTTCCTGCTTGAACGGCGCCCCCGCGGCCTTCGCAAGCGCCTGGATATCCGCGAGCATCGCGCCGGTCACGTCGAACTCCTCCGCAAATCTGGAGGGATCCTTCCCGTACTGCGATTTGAGCTCCGCGCCGTGGCGGTCCAGGTATTTGTCCGCAAACTGGAGGAAGACGTTCCGGCTTCGGAGCTGGACCGTGTACTCCGTCAGGTGGTCCGATTTGACGATGTAGTCCGGCGTGATCCCTCCCCCGCCGTAGACGATGCGCCCCCCCATGGTCTTGAAGACCGGGCGCGTCGAATCCCGTTCCTCGCTGTGCGTGACGTTGTCCCCCTCGACCTCGTGGCGTTCATAGGCGGCGCGGGCGTATTTCGCCTTGTCCTGATCGTACGGCCGCTGGATGAGCCGGCCGCTCGGCGTGTAATAACGGGCGGTCGTCAGGCGGAAGGCGGAACCGTCTTTCAGGTCGAACTGGCGCTGCACGAGCCCCTTGCCGAACGTCGTCTCGCCGACGATGAGCCCCCGGTCCCAGTCCTGCACCGCGCCGGCGACGATCTCGCTTGCGGAAGCCGACCCGGCGTTGACGAGGATGATCAGCGTCACGTCCTTGAACTTTCCGGCACCGGAGGAGACGTACTCGTCGTCAAACTCCGGCCTGCGGCCCTTGGTATAGACGATTTTCCGTCCCCGGGGCATCAGCTCGTCCACGAGCTTGTACGCCTGCTCGAGGTAGCCGCCCGGGTTGGCGCGCAGATCGAGGACCAGGCGCTTCATCCCCTCCCCGGAAAGCTTCGAGAGCGCGGCGAAAAACTCGTCGTGCGTCTTGGCTGCAAAGCGGTTGACGCTCACATAGCCGGTCTGGCCGTTGATCATGAATGAAGCGTCGACCGTGTAAATCGGAATCTTGTCGCGCGTGATGTCGAAATCGAGAAGGCCCGCCATCCCTGCGCGGACGATGGAGACCTTTACCCGGCTCCCCTTCGGACCGCGGAGTTTCTTCTGCACGCCTTCCTGCGTGATCCCGATGGCGGAGCTGTCGTTGATCCGGACGATCTTGTCCCCCGACTGGATGCCGAGCGCCTCGCTCGGTCCGCCGGCGATGGGCGCCACGACGAGAAGCGTGTCTGCGAGAACCTGGTATTCGATGCCGATCCCTTCAAAACTCCCCTGGAAATCCTCGGTCACCCTCTGCATCTCCGCCGCGGGGATGTACACGGAATGGGGATCGAGCTGATTCAGGAGGCCGTTGATCGCGGATTCGGTCAGCTTGCCGGTATCGACGTCCTCCACGTAGTATTTCTCGGTGTAGTTGAGTACGTCGCCGAATTTGTG
>Ga0182021_10002942_pt1 | contig 20049 bp, 17 predicted proteins | sample 612E3MmetaG_FD_120493 | JGI IMG/M metagenome (GOLD analysis project Ga0182021, IMG submission 120493) | Permafrost microbial communities from Stordalen Mire, Sweden - 612E3M metaG (Illumina Assembly) | ecosystem: Environmental > Terrestrial > Soil > Wetlands > Permafrost | place: Sweden... | reverse complement strand
TGCCACACGAAGAACAGCCGATAATCGGTCCAGCGGCCGCTGATCTCGACCAGGATCTCGTCGTCCGCCGACCGTTGGAACGGCCAGTCATTCGCGATCACCAGCTCTTCGATCAGGTCGAGCGGGTTGCTCTGGGTCGTCGCGGTTTCAAGGGAGGGAAGCGTCATCCTTGTCTCCATACAGCCAAACGGCACGTGCGCGAACCCGCGCCCGCTGAAATTAAACGTATTGAACATTTTAAACCGTGACATCTGGCGGTGGTCACGGCGTCGGCCATCAAGACCGTCCGCGCCCGCGCCGGACAGGAACCGCCTGACCGCCGCCCCCACCATCGGTATCGGCGGTGGCGGGCTTTACAGCGGCCGCACGCTTGGCCCGTTTCGGCGCCGCGGCCGCCGGCTTGGCCAGCGTCGCCTCGAGCGCGGCCAATCGCTCCGCCAGTTCTTCCTGGGCGGCCCGGGCGTTGCGCGCCACCTCGGCGACCACGTCGAATTCCTCGCGGGTGACCAGATTCATGCGGGCGAGCATGCGCTCGACCTGATCGCGCAACTCTCCCTCCAGCCGGGACTTGATCCCGCCGAGGGCGCCCGCGGCGCCGCTGGCGACGCGCGCCATATCGTCAAACACTCGTCTGTCACCCAGCATTCAAGCGACCTCAGGGACGCCACACCGCAAGCCGATCATCGACTCACGATGGTTTTGGGTAGCACGGTGGCCCGGCCTGCGGCAAGGCGACCGGGTGCGACCCAGAATCACAGACGAGTCGCGCCCATGATATCGCGATCCTCGCAACTGCGGAATCCTCGGCCTGAATGCCGCAACTTGCCGGGATCGCCGCGCCGCCGGTATAACGGCCGGCGAAAGCAGGAGTCGCGAGCAGCATGATCATCGTGACCGGCGGCGCCGGATTCATCGGCTCCAACCTCGTAGCCGCACTGGAAGCGCGGGGAGTGCCCGACATCGTCGTCGTCGACCGGTTCGGCACGGACGATAAATGGCGCAACCTCGCCAGGCGCGACCTTGCCGACATCATCCCGCCCGAGGCGCTTCCCGGCCTGATCGCGTCCAACCCGCGCGACATCGACATGATTTTCCACATGGGCGCGATCTCGACCACGACCGAGCGCGACGCCGACCTGATCCTCGCCAACAACTGGCGCGCCAGCGGCGACATCTGGGATCTCGCCGCCCGGCACCAGCTTAGGATGGTGTACGCCTCGTCCGCGGCGACCTATGGCGATGGCGCGCGGGGCTTCGATGACGATCCGGCGCCCGAGGCGCTGGGACGGCTCGTGCCGCTCAACCCCTATGCCTGGTCCAAGCATCTGTTCGACCGCAAGGTCGCGCGTACCGCCCGTCGCGGCGAACGCGTCCCGGCGCAGTGGGCCGGCCTCAAGTTCTTCAACGTCTTCGGACCCAACGAACTGCACAAGGGCTCGCAAATGAGCGTGGTGCCGCAGTTCCACGCCCAGATCGTCGAACAGGGAACGGCCCGCCTGTTCCGGTCGCATCGCGAAGGCTACGCCGACGGCGGGCAGTCGCGCGACTTCATCCATGTCGACGACGTGGTTTCGGTGATGCTCTGGCTCTACGACAATCCCGGCGTCAACGGGCTGTTCAATGTCGGCACCGGCGTCGCCCGCAGCTTTCTGGACATGGCGCACGCGATCTTCGCCGCGATGGGCCGCGAGCCGTCGATCGCCTTCGTCGACATGCCGGTGACCTTGCGTGACCGCTACCAGTATTTCACCGAGGCGCGGATGCAACGCCTGCGCGCCACCGGCTATGACCGGCCGTTCCTGACATTGGAGCAAGGCGTGACGGACTACGTCGCCAACTATCTCGCCGCCCCCGATCCCTACAGGTAAACGGCCATGGCGCTGCATTATCCGGCACTGAACCCGGTCGCGCTCAAGCTCGGACCGCTCGCGATCCGCTGGTATGGGCTGGCCTATATCACCGGCCTGCTGCTCGGCTGGCGCTATACGGTCTGGCTGGCGCGGCAGCCGCGCTTCAATCCACCCGGCAGCCGGCCCAACGCCGTCGATCTCGACGATTTCCTGTTCTGGGCGATGGCCGGGGTGCTGCTCGGCGGCCGGCTGGGCATCGTTCTGTTCTATCGCCCGAGCGATTATTTCGCCGACCCGCTCAGCATCCTGCGCATCTGGGAAGGCGGCATGTCGTTCCATGGCGGCATGCTGGGGGTCACGGCGGCGCTGATCCTGTTTTCCCGACGACGCGGCATCAAGCTGTTCCGCCTGTCCGACTTGGTCGCCGCCGCCGCGCCGATCGGCCTGTTCTTCGGACGCATCGCCAATTTCGTGAATGGCGAGCTTTGGGGCCGGGTCACCGATTCCCCATTGGGCATGGTGTTCCCCAGCCCCGAGGCCGGCCCCCTGCCCCGCCACCCCAGCCAGCTCTACGAGGCGACATCCGAAGGTCTGATCCTGTTCCTGATCCTGGCCGTCCTGGCGCAGACGCCCTCCGTCCGCCGCCGCGACGGCATGCTGACCGGCCTGTTCCTGGTCGGCTATTCGATCGCGCGTTCGATCTGCGAGCTGTTCCGCCAGCCCGACGCCTATCTGCCGCATTCCGGCTTCATCTTCGGCGGCGTCAGCATGGGGCAGATCCTGTCCTTTCCCATGTTCCTGGCCGGCTTCGCCCTCATCATCCTGGCCCTGCGGCGGACTCAGCCCACGCCAGCAGCATGACAGACCTGGCGGCGCGGCTGGCCCGGCGCATCGCCACGGCCGGGCCGATCACCGTCGCCGACTACATGGCGGCGGCGCTGGGAGACTTCACGGAAGGCTATTATCGCCGTGCCCTCACGCCGGACGAAGGACCGCTCGGCGCCGGCGGCGACTTCGTCACCGCGCCCGAGATCAGCCAATTGTTCGGCGAACTGATCGGGGCGTGGCTGATTGACTGCTGGGACCGGCTCGGCCGGCCGAAGCCCGTCCGGCTGGTCGAGCTTGGACCGGGACGCGGCGTGCTGATGGCGGACGCGCTCAGGATCGGCCGCCATGTCCCCCAATGGCTGGACGCGATCGAACTGCATCTGGTCGAAATCAACCCCGGTCTCCGGCAGGCTCAGGCCGATCGCCTGAAGGACTACCGCCCGGTCTGGCACGAATCCCTCGCCACCGTCCCGGACGGCCCGATCCTGATCGTCGCCAATGAATTCCTGGACGCGCTGCCGGTGCGCCAGCTCGTCCATCATCAGGGGGCATGGCGCGAGCGCCTGGTCGGCTGGCAGGCAGAAGGCGGCTTTCACTACGCCCTGTCGCGCGGGCCCAGCCCGCTGACGCTGCTGGTCCCGCCGAACCTGCCGCCCGCCGCCGAGGGAACCATCTTCGAGATTTCCCCGGCCGCGATCGCCGTGGTCACGGATATTGCCCGCCGCGTCGTCCGGCAGGGCGGCGCCGCCCTGCTGATCGATTACGGACGGGCTGAATCGACATTGGGCGGAACCCTGCAGGCGGTGCGCGCCCACAAGATGGTGGACGTTCTGCGCGACCCCGGCAGGTCCGACCTGTCAGCGCATGTCGATTTCGGCGTCCTGGGCAGAGTTGCGAAAGAAGCCGGCGCGGCCGTGCACGGGCCGACCACTCAAGGCGCTTTCCTGACAGAGCTGGGCATCAAAATCCGCGCCGAACGGCTGAAGGGCGGAGCGCCCCCGGATCAGGCGCTTGCATTGGAGGCCAGTGTCGCGAGGCTGATCGAACCGTCCCAGATGGGAACTCTGTTCAAGGTGGCGGCGATCGCCACGCCCGCCCTCGACGTCGCGGGGTTCGGAAAGCCAACCTAACGATTAGTCTTCAGGCGACGGTCCGTCTCCGGATTTTTCACGCGTCCCTGGCCGCCCGGCTGGACATTCGTCCGGCCCTCGGAATCCTTAGGTCCCGGATTCTGGCGATTCTGCTTGAGGCGTCGATCGACCTGCGGGTTGCGGACCGCGCCCCGCTGGCCGGCGGAAGAATACCTCTGAGACATCGTGATACTCCAAGATTGTTGGCTTGGTTGACCGCACTGACAGTCTTAGAACGATCGGGCCGTTTCCTTGTTCCGCGAATTTGCGCACAAATGAAAAGCGAGATTCGAATCCTGCGGTTTTCACCCGCGTCCGCCTCCGCGACAGACAGGCAACCATGATCGAAAGCACGATCCTCAGCGGGACGAAAAATCTCCGGCACGGGTTCTTTACCCGCCAGGGCGGCGTCGGCGCCGGCATTTACGCTTCGCTCAATTGCGGCCTCGGATCGAACGACGATCCCGCGATCGTGCGGGAAAATCGCGCCCGCTGCGCCGTCGCTTTGGGGGTTGACCCCACCGACCTAGTCACCGCCTATCAGGTGCACGGAACCACCGTCACCGAGGTCGATGCACCATGGGCGCCGGGCGCGGGTCCCCGCGCCGATGCGATGGTCACCCGCCGACGCGGCATCGCGCTCGGCATACTGACGGCCGATTGCGGCCCGATCCTGCTGGCGGACCGCGCCGCCGGAATCATCGGCGCCGCGCATTCCGGATGGAAAGGCGCCAAGGCCGGCATGGCGGAAGCGGTAGTCGCCGCCATGATCAGGCTCGGCGCGTCGACCGGCAACATCGTCGCGGCGGTCGGCCCGACGATCGGCGTCGAATCCTATGAGGTGGGAGAGGATTTCCGTCGGGCGTTCCTGGAAACCGACCCGTCGGCGGACCGCTTCTTCGTCACGCCCGCGGGGTTCCGCCCATTTTTCGACCTGCAAGCCTTTGTCGCGACGCGCCTGGAAGCCCTCGGTCTCGCGGCCGTGGAGCGCATCGCCGCCGATACCTGCGCCGATCCCGAACGCTTCTTCAGTTACCGTCGGTCCTGCCTTAACGGCGAGCCCGATTACGGCCGTCAACTTTCGGCTATAGCCCTCCTGTAATCCAGGAAAGACGCGGCATTGCGAGAAAATCGGGATAGTATGATAAGGGGGGCGGCCGTAAGGTTGCTCGCCGGTTTTCGCATCTCGACTCGGGTCCCATGAAACTTCTCTCAGGCAATTCCAACAAGCCTCTCGCCGAGGCAATCGCGGCCGAACTCGGCCTCTCGCTCACCCGCGCCAACATCCAGCGCTTCGCCGACCTCGAAGTTTTCGTCGAGATTTTGGAGAACGTGCGTGGCGAGGATGTGTTCCTGATCCAATCGACCTCCTTTCCAGCCAACGACAATCTGATGGAGCTGCTGGTCACGATCGACGCGCTGAAGCGCGGTTCGGCCAAACGCATCACGGCCGTGCTGCCCTATTACGGCTATGCCCGGCAGGACCGGAAGACCGGCCCGAGGACACCGATTTCGGCCAAGTTGGTGGCGAACCTAATCACCGTGGCGGGCGCCGACCGCGTGCTGACCATGGATCTCCATGCCGGGCAGATTCAGGGCTTCTTCGACATCCCGACCGACAATCTGGTGGCGGCGCCGGTATTCGTCGCCGACATCTCCAAGCACGCGGCAAAGTACGACACGCCGATCGTGGTTTCGCCCGACGTCGGCGGCGTCGTGCGCGCCCGGGCGCTGGCCAAGCGATTGGATGCCGACCTCGCCATCATCGACAAGCGCCGCGAACGCGCGGGCGTTTCGGAAGTGATGAACATCATCGGCGACGTGAAGGGCCGCGCCTGCATCCTGATCGACGATATCGTCGATTCCGCCGGCACGCTGTGCAACGCGGCCGTGGCGCTGGTCGAAGCCGGCGCCAGTTCGGTGCGGGCCTATAGCACCCACGGCGTCCTGTCAGGTGGCGCGGTCGCCCGCATCGCCGCATCGCCCCTGGTGGAGGTCATCACGACCGATTCGATCCAGGCGACCGACGCGATGAATGCGTCGCCGACGATCCGCCAACTGTCCGTGGCGCCGCTGATCGCCGAGGCGATCCGGCGCATCACGGAAGAGCGTTCGGTCTCAAGCCTGTTCGACTGACCCCGTTCGCGTCGGGGCCGACCGGATTACGGGTGGTCGCTGGGGTTCGCCGGCACCTCGTAGAGACTATCATCCCCAGGCGTCTGGCCAAGATCGAACCTGCGGTTCTGACGATAGGAGCTGCGCAGATAGGCGTAGAAATCGAGCGAGGTGCGCTTCGCCTCCCGATAATCGTTTGCCCGTCCGCCCAATTGATCGATGCCTTTGCCGAAAGCGACGCCGATTTGTTCGGGATAGGTTGTGTAGAGAACATAGCCCCAGGGATCGGCGAAACCATCGACGCCCAGACCGATGCCGTCGCGCGGATTGCTTGGGCCGAACAACGGCAATACCAGGTAAGGGCCCTCGCCCACGCCGTAACGATACAGGGTCGCGCCGAAATCGCCTGCCCTGGGTTCCGCCAGCTTGTTCGGCGTCGCGACGTCGATCAGGCCGCCGAAACCGAAGATCGCGTTGACCAGAAACCGCGCGGCGGTCCGGCCGGCGGAAGAGACGTCGCCCTGCAACGATTTGTTCATGAAGACGACCGGCTCGTTCAGAGTGTCGATGACATTGTGAACGCCGGTTCGCGCCGGAGTGGGAAGGCCGTTATAAGCATCGGCGATCGGAAACAGGACGTAGGTGTAGGCCTTGTCATTGAAATCGAAGATCGCGCGGTTCATCGGCTCCAACGGATCGTTGGTCTGTTCGAATGCCGTGCGCTGGGCCGCATCCTTGGGCGGCGTGGCGCAGCCCGCCAGCATGATCGGCAGCAGGACCGCAAGCGCGGTCACGCGGCGCGTCCCGGCGAAATTCACAAACCCGGCCATATCGAAATGCTCCTTACAGAACCCGGTCCTGGCGCAAAGCGCGTTACTGGCCGCGACGCACCCAACGCCTAAGATAGGGGGTTTGTTCAACATGGCCAGATATCGCGAATCAAGATAGCAAAAAATGTCAGGATATTCATTGTTCGCCACCGTCCTGGCGGAGCTTTTCGTCGCAATCGCCGTTATGGGCTCGGCCTATCAACTCCTCGCCGCCTTCGCGGTCCGGCGTTTGGTGTCGCGGCCGCGGCCGATTCCGCGCGAGCGACCGCCGGTCACGCTGCTCAAGCCGCTGTGCGGCGACGAGTGGGAACTCACCCGCAATCTGAAATCCTTCTGCGCGCTGGATTACCCGGTGACGCAACTCGTCTGCGGCGTGCGACAGGAAGACGATCCCGCCGCCGCCATCGTGCGGACGCTGCGGCAGCAGTTGCCGGATGCCGATATAGCGCTGGTCGCGGCGGATGTGCAGCACGGAACCAACAACAAGGTCAGCAATGTCATCAACATGATGTCCGCCGCCAAACACGATCTGCTGGTCCTGTCCGACAGCGACATGCTGGTCGATCCCCACTATCTGGACGCGGTGGTCGCCGCCATGGAGCAACCGGGAGTCGGGCTGGCCACCTGCCTCTATCTCGGCGCGCCCGCCCCTGGTGTCTGGTCGGCGATCGGCGCGGCCGGGATCAATTTCTGGTTCCTGCCGTCGGCGTCTGTCTCCAAGCTCCTGGGCGGAAAGACGGGCTGCTATGGCGCGACGATCGCGATGAATCGGAAGACGCTGGCGGCGATCGGAGGCTTCGAGGCGGTTAAGAATCAGCTGGCCGACGACTACGCGCTGGGCGATCTGGTTCAGCGCAGCGGCCGACAGGTGGCGGTCGTCCCCTATTTCCCCGCGACGGTCATTGACGAGCCGACCTTCGGCGCGCTCTACCGGCATGAGCTGCGATGGGCGCGGACGATCCGCAATACCGCGCCATGGGGCTTCGCCGGTTCCATCATCACCCACCCGCTGCCCTTTGCGGTATTGGGGCTTGCGCTGGGTTCGGTTGCTGGACTGCCCTGGCCGATGCTATTATCCGTACTTGCGTCGGCTTGGCTTTGCCGCCTGGGGTTGCTGACGTTCGTGTCGCGCCGCTTGGGCGCGCCGAAACTGCATTGGTGGCTGTTGCTGCCGCGGGATGCGCTATCCGTAGCTATTCTCGTGGCGGCGTTTTTTGGTAGGTCTGTATCCTGGCGCAGCAGCGCCTTTCGCGTCGATAAGGTCGGCGCGCTGTCGCGAAAGACGAATGGAAACTAGCGCATGATGAAGACATTATTCCTGCAGCCGCCTTCTTTCGACGGGTTCGACGGCGGCGCCGGTTCACGCTATCAGGCGCGCCGCGAAATCAAATCTTTCTGGTTTCCGACCTGGCTGGCGCAGCCCGCCGCGCTGGTCCCCGGATCAAAGCTGATCGACGCGCCGCCGGCGCGACTCGGCCTCGACTCGGTGCTGCCGATGGCCAAGGATTACGAGATGGTGGTCATCCACACCTCGACGCCCTCCTTCGCCTCCGACGTGAAGGTCGCCCAGGCGATGAAGGACACCAACCCCAATCTGAAGATCGGGTTCGTCGGCGCCAAGGTGGCGGTCGATGCCGAGGGCAGCCTGAAGAACGGCGCGCCGATCGACTTCGTCGCGCGCAACGAGTTTGATTTCACCATCCGCGACGTGGCCGAGGGTCGCTCCTTCGCCACCATTGACGGGATCAGCTTCCGCAATGACGAGGGCGTCATCGTCCATAATCGCGACCGCGCCATGATCGAGAACATGGACGATCTGCCGTTCGTGACCGAGGTCTACAAGCGCGACCTCAGGATCGAAGACTACTTCATCGGCTATCTGAAACATCCCTACCTCTCGCTCTATACCGGCCGCGGCTGCAAATCGCGTTGCACCTTCTGCCTGTGGCCGCAGACCGTCGGCGGCCATCGCTATCGCACGCGCAGCGTCGGTCACGTCGCCGAGGAAATCCGGCTGGCGAAGAGCTATTTCCCGCAGGTGAAGGAATTCTTCTTCGATGACGACACCTTCACCGACGACCTGCCGCGCGCCGAGGCGATCGCCAAGGAACTCGGCAAGATGGGCGTCATGTGGTCGTGCAACGCCAAGGCCAACGTGCCGCGCGAGACCCTGAAGGTGCTCCGCGACAACGGCCTGCGCCTGTTGCTGGTCGGCTATGAGTCGGGCAACCAGCAGATCCTGCACAACATCAAAAAGGGCATGCTGATCGACGTCGCCAAGAAGTTCACCAAGGACTGCCACGAACTCGGCATCACGATTCACGGCACCTTCATCATGGGATTGCCGGGCGAGACCCAGCAGACGATCGAGGAGACGATCAAGTTCGCGACCGAGATCAACCCGCACACATTGCAGGTTTCGCTGGCCGCGCCCTATCCGGGCACCTTCCTCTATAAACAGGCGGTCGAAAATAACTGGCTGGACGCGGCCCACGCCGAACTGATCGACGAGCACGGCGTTCAGATGGCGCCGCTGCACTACCCGCATCTGTCGCACACCGAAATCTTCGATTCCGTCGAGACCTTCTATCGCCGCTTCTATTTCCGCGCGCCCAAGATCGCTTCGATCGTGGGCGAGATGGTGCGCAGCCCGGAGATGATGAAACGCCGGTTGCGCGAGGGCGTGGAGTTCTTCCAGTTCCTGAAAGAGCGCAAAGGCATGGCGGCGCACTGATCCAGGGCTCCGGGAAGCGCGTGACATGCCGGCAGGGATCGCGGCCACGGCCGGATCGTCGTCGCCGCGGCGCCTCATCGTCACCGCCGACGATTTCGGCGTGGATATCGCCGTCAACGAGGCCGTCGAACAGGCCTTCACCAACGGCATCCTGACTTGCGCCAGCCTGATGATGGGCGCCCCGGCCACTGCAGACGCCGTGGCGCGCGCCCGGCGTCTGAAAGGCCTGGGGGTGGGGCTGCACCTGACCTTGGCGGACGGCGTGCCCGTATCGCCGCCCCATGCCGTGCGCGGGTTGATCGACATGCATGGCCGCTTCCGCGACGATCTGGTCGGTTCGGGAATCCGTTGGGCGTTCAATCCCATCGTCCGCCTGCAACTGGCGCATGAGATCAACGCCCAGTTCCAGGCCTTCATTGCGACCGGCCTGATCCTGGACCATGTCAACGTCCACAAGCACCTGCATCTCCACCCGACAGTATCGTCGCTGGTGATCCATATCGGGCGCCGTTACGGATTGCTGGCGATCCGCGTGCCCGACGAGCCGCGCCACATACTGATGCAGGCGGAGCCCGCTCGGAAACTGCCCCGCAGCGGACTGGCGCCGGTACTGCGCCTCCTGCGCCGCCGGGCGCGACGGGCGCATCTCGTCCATAACGAAAACGTGTTCGGGCTGGCCTGGTCGGGCGCCATGACCGAGGAACGGCTGTTGGCTCTGATTCCACATTTGCCGGAAGGCCTGAGCGAGCTCTACACCCACCCCGCCACGGCCGACGAAGCCCACATGCCGCATGCGGCCAAGGGGTATCGCTACCAGGACGAGTTGAAGGCTCTGCTGAGCCCGGCCGTGCGTCAGGCGCTGGCCGACCGGAACATCATTCTCACCCGCTTTTCGTCGGCGCTGCCTGGCGCGGCGGTCCTAGCAGCGCCGGCATGATCAGCAGGACGCAGAAAAGCGTATAGGACACTTCGATCGACAGCAGTCGCCCCATCTCCGACGTGCCGGGATGGGATGAGAGGATGAGGCTGCCAAAGGCCGCCGTTGTCGTCAGCGCGCTGAACACGATCGCCCGGGCGGTGCCGGATTGCAGTGGGTTGGCCCGCCCCGCCCGCCAATTCATCACGAAATAGATATCGAACGCGACACCGATGCCCAGCAGCAGCGGCAGCGCGATGATGTTGGCGAAGTTCAGCGGCATGCCGATGATCACGGTTGTTGCGAGCGTGAACAGCGCCGCGAGCAAAAGCGGCGTCAGCGCCATGACCACGTCGTGGACCCGCCGCAAGGTTATCGCCAGCAACAGCATGATCCCCAGTGTCGCCAGGCCGCCCGCGGTTTCGAACGCGGATACGATCGTCCGGCTGGAGTTCTGGATCGACACCGGCGTTCCGACGGCGTCGGGCGCAACCTTCTGCACCGCGGTCACGAAGCGCTTCAGGACGACATTGTCGTCGGCGTTGCCCGCCGGAAAAATTTCGACGCGGGCTTGACCGTCCGGCGCGACCCACGAGCGGACCAAGTCCGGCGGCAGGTCGGCCATGGTCACGTTCGTCGCCGACAGCGTCAGGCGAAGCTGTTGCAACTGGTTGGTCAGGCCGCTCAGCAGCACGGTCTGGATGCGCTCCAGCACCGCTCCGGGCGCGGCCGCGACCTTGTCGAACAGGACGGCGAGCCTGAGCTCCGGCGCGACCTTGGTTCCGGCGGGAACCACGGCCCTGAGCGCCACGGCGGCGGCGGACAGCGCCGAGCGCATGGCCGGATAGTCCGGCGGCGGCATCGTATGGGGCGGGTCGAGGGTGGGGCCGATGAGAGAGGCCGCGTCGTGCAGGATGGCGAGCTTCTGGTCCTGGTCCTCGGGGACATAGCTCAGCAGCGTCACCGCGCGCGACACCTCATGGAGCTTCCCGATCTGGTCGGCGAAATCGCCGGCCTGCTTCAGCGTCGGCTGGAGCACTTCGATCGTGTTGGGCGTCGTGTTCTGGTCCTTCATCAGCTCGAGCATCGTGGCGACGGACTCGGTGTGCGGATCCATCAGATCGAGCGGGTTGAAGTCGAACCGCAACTGCGGCAACAGTGCGATGGCGCCCGCGGTCAGGACCGCCGTCGCCGCCAGCACGAGCCGGCGGCGTCGGAGCAGGAAGGCATCCAGCCCGGCCAGGGACGAAAAGCCGATCCGGTTCGGTTCCGGTCCCAGCCGAAACAGGGTCATCAGCGCGGGCAGCAGCGTCAGGTTGAACAGAACGGCGATGACCATGCCGCCGCCGGCGATGATCCCGAGTTCCGAGACGCCGCGATAGGCGGTCGGCAGGAAGGAAACGAAACCCGACGCCGCCGCCAGCGCCGCCAGCACGAGGGCCGGCCCGACAAGGCTGCCGGTCCGCTTCAGCGCCAGGGGAAAATCGTCGACCAGATTGCGTTGCCCGCGATAACGAACCGAGAACTGGATCCCGAAATCCACCGCGATCCCGACGAACAGGATCGCGAACGCGACCGAAATCAGGTTGAGAGGGCCGATCAGCGTCGCGAATGCCGCCGTTCCCAGCAGACCGGTCACCAGGGTCAGCAAGATCGCCACGGCCATGCGCACGGACCGCAGCGCGCCATAGAGCAGCAGCGCGACCAGCGTCAGCGCCACCACCAGAGAAATGCCAAGCCCCTGGCTGACGGTCGCGAACTGCTCGTCGTTGAGCGGCACGTCACCGGTCAGCTTGATGGAAATTCCATTCGCGGGCGTCAGACCGAGATCGGCCGCCGCATGCCGGATAAAGCTGGTGGCGCCTTCGCCGGGCGTCAGCGAGCTGTAGTCGAGCACCGGCTTCACCTGAATGAAGCGCCGAAGGTCGGACGAGGATGGTTGCCGCCCCGTCAGCATCGATTGCCACGAAAGCGGCCGCAGGGGCTGATCGGGATCCAGATTGGCATCGATGGCGCCGGCGACCCCGGTCAAGGCCGGCAACAGGGCGGAGCGATCCGTATCGCCATGCTTCACGCCTTCGAGCGCCAGCGTCAGCGTGTCGCAAAGGCCGCGCAGACTGGGATCGGCCGCGACGCTGCCGATCAGGCCTTGGGCCTGGATCATCGAATCGGCCAGATTCTGGACATCCGAGACTGGCAGCAGCAGCAGGCCGTTACGATCGAAGAACGGACCGCCGTCAGGCCGCACGACGCTGGTAAAGAGAGTTGGCTGCGCGGCAAGCTTGGCCGTCAGCGCCGCGGTCGCGGCTTCCGCCTGCTCCGGCGTCGATCCATCGACAACCACCGCGATCAGGTCCGAATTCTGGGGAAACTCCTTGTCGAACGCAATCTCGCGCTGCCGCCACTCCAGCTTGTCGGACAACAGGCGCACGGTGTCGGTATCGATGCTGAGGCGCGTGATCGCGACCCAGCCGGTCCCCAATCCCACCAGCGTCGCCAGGAAAACCACCAGCCAGGCGTGCCGTCGACACCAATCGACCAGACCGGCGGTCAGATCGCCGATCGGAGTCGCCGCGCGTTTATCGTTTGATTTAAGGGGCTTTGACACTGAACGGGATGTCCCCTCGCGTGAGATGCCCGTCGATTGCCAGCACCTGCCACCTGAGCCGATAGCGCCCTGGTTCGAGCTTCGCGAGTTTGGCCGTGACAAGATCCGGCGCGCCGTCCTGCACGATCGTCAGCGGACGCGCCCGACCGTCGGCCGACACCAGAGTCAGTCGCGACCGCAGATGATCTATGCGGCTGTTGAAATGCAGGGCGATCTCACTGTCGGCGGATTCCAGCTCCGCGCCTACGGTAGGCACCGAATCGATAATGACGGCGTGGGCGCGCGCGGAGGGCGCGGTTGTCCAAAGCGCCAGAACGCAAAAAAGGGTCAGCGCCGTGGCGCGAAGGGAGAGCAGCGACGGCATGGCCTATCCTGTTCCTGAAGGTTGGGGCAGTCCCATACCAAACCCCCCCACAAACGCCAAGCCGGACGCGTCCGGACAGGCACCGAACCTGCCCTTTTGTTCCGACGGCTGGCCCGGGGGCTGCGCGGCGTCGCCGCCTCGCTGAAATGCGACGCCCGACGCATCGACGCGGGCATCTCGGTTGGTTATAAAAGTTCGATGATGGCCGTCGACCTTCTGAAGAACGATGCGTTCCTGACCCAGGAAGTCCTCAGGCTTGCGCTCGAATCCGCCGGAATAGGCGTTTGGAGGGTCGATCCCCTGACACGTTCGGTCGAGCTGACCGCGGCGATGAAACAGATTTTCGGCCTCCCGCTCGACCAACAGGTCGACTACGGCGCCTTCTTCCAATTGCTGCATCCCGACGATCGCGACCGGGCCCTGGCCGGCCTCGCCGGAGCCTTCGATCCGGCCGGCGACGGCCACACCGAGGTTGAGTTCCGCATCCTGACCGCGGCAGCCGAAACCAAATGGCTCCAGGCGCGCGGACAGGCCTATTTCGAGGGCGAGGGTGTATCCCGGAAGCCGACATTGTTCGTTGGCACATTGCGTGACGTGACCGAGAGCAAGGCAGCCGAGGCCGCGCAAGGCGCGCTGGTGGAACATCAGCAAACCCTGATTCATGAAGTCAACCACAGGGTCAAGAACAGCCTTCAACTCGTCACCAGCCTGCTCCGGCTGCAGGCTCGCCAGATCGGGGATGCCGCCAGCCGCGGGCCGCTGGAAGTCGCCATCAACCGCATATCAACGATCGCACACATCCATCAGCGTCTGTACCGGGATCAGGATGTCAAAAATATAAACTTTGGGGCTTTTCTGTCCGAATTGTGCGCCGATCTGCAGTCGACGTCGCCAAGCTGTTCGCTCTCGGTTTCCGCGCCTCAGTTCCTGATCGCCACCGACCGCGCCATCCCGTTGGCGCTCGCCGTCAATGAGTTGATTACGAACGCTTTCAAATACGCCTATCCGGGCGGCAAGGGTCCGGTCTCCGTGGCGGTCGAACAGCCGCGGTCGGGAGAAATCGTCATCCGTGTCGAGGACCAGGGTGTTGGCCTGCCCGACGAGTTTTCCATCGAGGGTACGCGCAGCCTCGGAATGATCCTGATCACGAACCTGATCGGTCAGCTCGCCGGCAAGGTCGAAGTGCAACGCAATACGCCCATCGGTTCGCGCTTCGTCATCACGGTGCCAGGAGAAATTCCGGCCTGATCGGTCAGACCAGGCCGGAAGTCATGAGCAAACGGTCGGCTTAGGAGTTGGCCCCGCCGCCATAGACGATGGTGACGCGCCGGTTCTGCGGCTCGCGGACACCGTCCTTGGTCGGAACCAGAAGATCGCGCTTGCCCATGGCCACGATCGCGATCTCGCTGGCTGGTATGCCGTCCTTCTGCAGCTGAGCGGACACCGATTCCGCGCGCCGCTTGCTGAGACGCATGTTGTACGCGTCCGAGCCGACCGTGTCGGTGTGGCCGGTGACCGTGATCTCAGTCACTTTGGCCGGCGCGGCGTTCCTGGCGGCCTGATCGACGATCGCCGTGGCGTCGCTGGTCAGGTCGGACTTGTCGAAGTCGAAGAACACCATGTAGCTGTGCGCCACCGCCGGAGCCGGAGCGACGGCCGGCGGCGGCACATAGGCGGCCGGCGCCTCCGGCGCCTGAGCCGGCTCATAGGTGTAGGTCAGCTGGAAGCCGACTGTCCGCGGCCGATTGTAGGTGTTGTTGCCGAAATAGGACAAGCCCGAGACAATTTCGAAGTCGATGCCGGCATAGCGCTGGTCTTCGTCAAGCAGATTGCTGCCATAGACCTTGGCCTCCCACTTGCCATATTCGGTTTCGATGTTCTTCAGCAGAACGTAGGCCTTCAGATCGTGATAATTCGACGATTTGATGATCGGGTTCAGCGGAGCGAACAGCGTCACTGGGTGGAAGGTCTTCGGGCTGGCGAAGGCGAAATCGACGCGCGCTGACAGATCGCCGAAGGTGAACGGCTCGAAATCGTACTCGGCGCCGACGTTCCAGGTCATCTTGGACACGTAGTTGAACGTGGCCTGGTCAGCGATATTCACCTGTTGTCCGTTAATATCCGCCATATACTGCTGGAAGTTCGGGTCGACATAGCCAAACGATCCGTCGAACTTCCAGTGATTGTCCGGCACGTAATCGACCGACAATTCACCGCCCTTGTAAGTCGCCGCACCGGCGTTCTGGGTTATACTGGCCGCTGCATGAGTAACGGGATCCTCGGTGAAGAAGTTCACCTGCAGGTTCTCGTATTTCATATAGAAGACATCGGCGTTCAAACGCAGCGTGTGGTCGAAGAATTCACTCTTGAGGCCGAATTCGTACGAGGTGTTGATTTCCGGGTTGTACTCGTTCGCATGGGTGCGGGCACTGAAGCCGCCGGATTTATAGGCATTGGACACGCTGGCATAACCCATCACGTCGTCCGTGAACTGGTATTTCGCCGACAGCATCCAGCTCAAATTATGGAAATTCTTGGCGCCGTTGAAGTAATTCGAATAAACGGACGGGTTGTCAGCCGCGAAGTCGCGCTGATGAATCGTCTTCTGATCGAACGTATAACGCAGGCCGGCCGTGAACTCGAATTTATCGTCGAGGAAATCCGGCTTGTACGAGGTCTGTTCATAGGCCGCGAACGATTTCGACTCGGCGTAGTAGTTCGTAACGGGATAGGCCTGGAAGCCAATCGTATTGTTCGCCTTGATGACCAGGGGATTGTTTTGAATGTAGCCGATGAAGGGAGCGGGAACGCCAAAGCCTTGTAGAATGGCCGCCCCGACAGGACCGGCAGTCGGAACCGCAATGGTCAGGAACTCAGGATCCTGCTCATGGACCTTTTCGTCGAAGAAATACAAGCCGCCAACGAACTTGAATTCATCAAGTTTGACCGACGCGTTGAATTCCTGTGAAATCTGGTACTGACGCTGCGTGTCGCAGCTGTTGCTTGCGAAAACCGGCGTGTTGCCCGGGCAGAGCGTGATGAACGGATGAACCTGCTGGACCTTGATGCCCGTTGAGGTCAGAACCGGACCGAGCAGCAACCCCTGGCCGGCTTCGTCGTTGTGCGAATCCGAAGCCAAAGAGCGGTAGGCTGAAATCGACTTCAGGTGAAGGGCGTCGTTGACGTCGTAATTGATCGTCAACGAATGACCGTACACGACATCGTGGTTGGTCGGGACCGAGTCATAACTGGTCACTGAATCGAGCCGGTTGGGCGACACCACCAGAGGTGAGCCGCCGAATTTCGGCGACGAGCCAAAGAAGGCCTGATCGACCGGCGACACATAAGTCAGCTGGTTGGTCGACGCCTGATCGTGCATGTCCGTGTAGTCGATCTTGTAATCGAACGACAAATCATCGGTCAGGTCGCCGCGCAGGGCAAAGAAAAAGGCGTTGGAGTCAAGCGAACCGCCGGCTTCGCTGTCATTGACCAGCGGATTGTGGACCCAGCCATCCATCTGGTGATGGGAATAGGCCAACAAGGCCTTCAGGCCGGTGTTGCCGATGTCGCCGGTGTTGACCTCGGTCCGCGACTCGAATTCGTTGTTGCTGGCATAGCCGACGCGCTGCGAGACCCAGAAATCGGGCTCCGGCGAGCGGGTGGTTATTTGGATCGCGCCGCCTGTCGTATTGCGGCCGAACAGGGTGCCTTGCGGACCGCGCAGCACTTCGACCTGAGCCAGATCGACGAGGTCGAACAGGCCACCGATCTGGCGGCCGTTATAAACGCCGTCGATATACATCGCCACCGGTGCATCGTTGGTCAGGACGTTATCGGCCTGGTTGACGCCGCGAATGGTGACGTTGAGCGACGTGCCGTAGCCGGCACCCTTGCTGATATTCAGGTTCGGAACGAAACCGTTCAAGCCATCGGCTGTCGTGATGTTCTGCGCATCCAGCTTCGCCGCGGTGATCGCGGTGACCGACAGCGGCGCGGTCTGAAGCTTTTCTTCGGTCTTGCGGGCCGTGACGACGATCTCTTCGAGGCCACCTGTCTGCGACGACGCCGCGGGCTGCGCCGCCTGCTGCGCGTACGCCGGCTGAACCGCCGAAAAGGCGCAAATCGCCGTGGTGCAGCACAGAGCCGCGATAATGCGAGTTGTCATCCCCAAGTCACTCCCTCTTTAATTAAAGCTTTTGATCCGTACGGACACCGCCGATGCGTCATGCATCGGCTAAATTCGAGCGACCGCAGGCGACTGCCCGCGAATCAGCAGTCGGAAAATTAGGCGAAACGGATTCGCCGGGTCAATTCATTTCAATGATTCTGGAGCCGTCGAGCGAAAACACCCCGGACGCGCGTGACGAAAATGCAACAGGGCGTCGCATCGCGGCGCCCTGTTCATTCAGCATCAGTGTTCGATCTTCGACCAGACTTTGCGCTTCACGCCGTACATCACGCCGCTGAACGCCGCCAGGAAGATCATGACCCGCGCGCCGAGCCGGTGCCGATCCTCGAGATGCGGATCGGATGCCCAGGACAGGAAGGTCACGACATCGCGCGCTTCCTCCGCCACATTCGCCTTGGTGCCGTCGGCGAAAGTCACCCGATCGTCGCTGAGCGGCGGCGGCATGGCGATCTGATGGCCGGGGAATTCGGCGTCGTAATACATGCCATTGGCCATCTTCACGTCCTTCGGCGGGTCGCCGAATTCGGTCAACAGGGCGAAGACATAGTCCGGACCGTATTCGCGGCCGCGCACGATCAGCGACAGATCCTTGGGCAGCGCGCCGTTATTGGCGGCCTGCGCGGCCTTCTCGTTCGGGAATGGCGCCTTGAACCGGTCGGACGGGCGGCCCGGGCGCTCCATCGGCTGCCCGCTGTCGTCTTCGTCCGCCACCGACACCGAAGCCGCGATCGCCTTGACCTCGGCGTCGCTGTATCCGATCCCGCTTAGGTCGTGATAGGCGAGCAGGTTCATCGAGTGGCAGGCGGCGCAGACTTCGCGATAGACCTGGAATCCGCGCTGAAGCGCGGCGCGGTCATAGGTGCCGAAGGCGCCGTTGAAGCTCCAGTCCTGCTTGGCGGGCACAGGAATTTCCTGAGCGAGAACGGGCGTAACCGAAGCGAGCGCGAGCGCGCCGCCGGTCAGAATTGCGCGGAGGCTCTGCATCAGGCCTTCTCCATCGGCTTGGCGGCAATCGCATTGTTGTTCAAACGGCCACCACCCAGGACGGATTCACTGATGCTGGCAGGCAGCGGCAAGGTCTTCTCGAACCAGCCGAGGAACGGCAGCAGGATCAGGAAGAAGCCGAAATAATAGATCGTCCCCACCCGGCCCAGCAAAATCCAGATGCCTTCCGGATGCTGCGAACCGACCAGCCCCAGCAGGAGCGAATCGAGCGCAAAGAACCAGAAGCACCACTGATACCAGGGCCGGAACTTGGCGCTTCGCACCCGCGAGGTGTCGAGCCACGGCATCAGGAACAGCATGACCACCGCGCCGAACATCAGGATGACGCCGAGCAGCTTGTTCGGAACCGACCGCAGGATCGCGTAGAACGGCAGGAAGTACCATTCCGGCTCGATCGAGGACGGCGTCACCAGCGGGTTCGCCTTCACGTAATTGTCCGGATCGCCCAGATAGTCGGGGATGTAGAACACGATCACGGCATAGATCATCAGGAACACCGAAATGCCGAACATGTCCTTCATCGTGTAGTACGGATGAAAGGGCAGCGTGTCCTTCTCGCTCTTGGGCTCGATGCCGAGCGGGTTGTTCGAACCCGTGACGTGCAGCGCCCAGACGTGCAGGAAGACCACGGCGGCGATGACGAACGGCATCAGATAATGCAGCGCGAAGAAGCGGTTCAAGGTCGGATTGGCCACCGAGAAGCCGCCCCACAGCCAGGTCGTGATCGCCTTGCCGACCCAGGGTATCGCCGTGAAGAAATTGGTGATGACGGTGGCGCCCCAGAAGCTCATCTGGCCCCAGGGCAGCGTGTAACCGAGGAAGGCGGTGGCCATCATCAAGAGGTAGATGACCGCGCCGAACAGCCACAGAAGTTCACGCGGCCGCTTATAGGAGCCGTAATACATCCCGCGGAAGATATGGATGTAGACGACCAGGAAGAACATCGACGAGCCGTTGGAGTGCAAGGTCCGCAACAGCCAGCCGTAATTGACGTCGCGTGTGATCCGGTCGACGGAATCGAACGCCAGATCGGCGTTGGGCGTGTACTGCATCGCCAGGAACACGCCGGTGATGATCATCACGACCAACATCACGAGCGCGATCGCGCCGAAATTCCAGAGATAGTTGAAGTTCCGCGGCGTCGGAAAGACGCCATATTCCTTTGACAGCATGGTGAAGACCGGCAGCCGGTCGTCGACCCAGCGGATCAGCGGATTCTTGAATGTGGAAGGGGTTTGTGTGTGCGCCATGCGAACGGTCCTTGTTGCCTTTTTCCTCAGCCGATCCGAACGGCGGTGTCGCTGGTGAAATTATAGGGCGGCACTGCGAGATTGAGCGGCGCTGGCCCGTGGCGCACGCGGCCGGACGTATCGTACTGCGATCCGTGGCACGGACAAAAATAGCCGCCCCAATCGCCGCGAAGGTCGGTCGGCTTATTGCCGAGCGGAATGCAGCCCAGATGCGTGCAGATGCCGATCAG
>Ga0182021_10002941_pt1 | contig 20051 bp, 18 predicted proteins | sample 612E3MmetaG_FD_120493 | JGI IMG/M metagenome (GOLD analysis project Ga0182021, IMG submission 120493) | Permafrost microbial communities from Stordalen Mire, Sweden - 612E3M metaG (Illumina Assembly) | ecosystem: Environmental > Terrestrial > Soil > Wetlands > Permafrost | place: Sweden... | reverse complement strand
GCTGAGGGACCTCTCGAGCGGCGGCGTGCTCTGGCTGCTCACCCCGAAGGTGGGGCGACCTGGGCACGTCACCCAGGCTGACCTTCAGGAGGGTGCGGTGACCGCAGGTCTCGCGCTCACCAGCTCGGTGTCGGTCTCGAAGAACTGGGCCTGCCACAAGTTCGTACGGCCCAAGGGTGTTCGCCGCTGACCGTGGCTTGAGGTTCTGAATGCCTGTAAGTCGTGGTTATGACGACGCCACACATCGGATCCATGGCCTGCCGCCTCACACTTGTGGTTATCAGGCCCGGATCCGGCTCCACAACCACGAGTTCGTAGGCCGACCCGTCGTCCACCCGTTCGGAAGGCCGGCATAACAACGATGTCGAGGCACGTGACTGCCCACCAGCCTGCCGCCACGGGTATCCCTGCACGCCAGGAGGTCTGGACACGACGCGACGCGGCTGACGATCCTCTGGCAGACTTGTCCAGGCGTCGACGAGGCGCCGGATCGGGCGCATAGCTCAGTTGGTTAGAGCACTTCCCTTACAAGGAAGGGGTCGAGGGTTCGAGTCCCCCTGCGCCCACCGTGTGATCAGTCTGCGTGGAGCTTCTGGAACAGCAGGTGGTCCTGCCAGCGCCCGGCGATGGAGAGATAGCGCGGCGCGTAGCCGAACTGTACGAACCCGTTGCGCTGGAGTACGGCCTGGGAGCGGATGTTCTCAGGGACCGTGCCGGCTTCGAGCCGGTGAAGTCCTTCCTCATCGAAGCCGACGCTGATCACCTCCGCCACCGCTGCGGTTGCCAGGCCGCGGCCGCCGGCCTGCTCGGCCAGCCAGTACCCCACGCTGGCCGACTGGAAGGGTCCTCGGACGATGTTGTTGAGGTTGATCCGGCCCACAACAGCGCTGGATTCGTCCAGTATGACGCGGGGGATCTGGGTCCCATCCTCGTACCGCCCCAACGCCTCGGAGATCACCTCGGCCTGTCCGTCGTAGGAGAAATATGTGTCAGGGCGCACAGGCTCCCACGGGGCCAGGAAGTCCCGGTTCCGGGTGACGAGCTCAGCCAGTACGGCTGCATCGCCAGGCTCGAGGAGTCTTGTCGTGATCACCGCAGCATGCTGCCACAGCCAGCTCGGGACAGGCGCACCCGTTCTGCGTCGTACGACACCCTGCTCGCGGCCCGGTAGTCTCTGCGCGTGGGACAGATTGACGATATCCGCGCCGAGCTCGGCGCCCTCGACCGGACGCTGGCTTCGATCGAGGCCGTCCTCGACCTCCCGTCCAAGCGGGTGACGATCGCGGATCTCGAGGAGCAGTCCGCCGCGCCGGACCTCTGGAGCGACCAGGAGCACGCCCAGAAGGTCACCTCGCGTCTGTCGCGGCTCAAGGCCGAGGTCGAGCGGATGATGAGCATCCGGGTGCGCCTCGACGACCTGAGCGTGCTCGTCGACCTGGCCGAGGAGGAGTCCGACCCCGGCACCGTCGACGAGGTGCGCCGCGAGGTCAACCGGATCCAGCCGGAGATCCAGGCGCTGGAGGTACGCACGCTGCTGTCCGGCGAGTACGACGAGCGCGACGCTCTCATCACGATCCGGTCCGAGGCCGGCGGAGTGGACGCCGCGGACTTCGCCGAGATGCTGTTCCGCATGTACACACGTTGGGCGGACCGCCACGGCTACCCCGTTGACGTGTACGACACGTCGTACGCCGAAGAGGCCGGCCTGAAGTCTGCGACGTTCTCCATCAAGGCGCCGTTCGCGTACGGCACGTTGTCGGTGGAGCAGGGCACGCACCGGCTCGTACGGATCTCTCCGTTCGACAACCAGGGCCGACGCCAGACCTCGTTCGCGGGTGTCGAGGTGCTCCCGGTGACCGAGGAGGCCGACCACATCGACATCCCCGAGGCGGACATCCGGGTCGACGTCTTCCGGTCCTCCGGGCCGGGCGGGCAGTCCGTCAACACGACCGACTCCGCTGTCCGGATCACGCACCTCCCGTCCGGCATCGTCGTGAGCTGTCAGAACGAGAAGTCCCAGCTGCAGAACAAGGCCGCGGCGCTGCGGGTACTGCAGTCGCGGCTGCTCGAGAAGGTCCGTGCCGACCGTGCCGCCGAGCTGAACACGCTCAAGGGCGACGGCGGCAACTCCTGGGGATCCCAGATGCGCAGCTACGTGCTGCACCCGTACCAGATGGTCAAGGACCTCCGTACAGAGCACGAGGTCGGCAACCCCGACGCGGTGTTCGACGGCGACATCGACGGCTTCATCGACGCCGGGGTGCGCTGGCGCAAGCAGCAGGGCTGAGGCGTCCAGCAGGCTCACAGGCTTCCCGTCGGCGCGCGCGTCGAGTCGTGACCTCAGTGGCGGGACGCTTACACTCGGACGAGGCCGGCTGAGAAATCTCAGGAACTTCCTTGTCCCCGATCCCGGCCCAGGGTGAGCTGTGATCAGATTCGAAGACGTCTCGAAGGTGTACGAGGGCCAGCAGCGCGCCGCCCTCAAGAACGTGACCCTCGAGGTCGAAAAGGGCGAGTTCGTGTTCCTCGTGGGCACCTCGGGATCGGGCAAGTCGACGTTCCTGAGGCTGATCCTTCGCGAGTACCGCGCGACGCGGGGCCACGTGTACGTGGCGGGCAAGGACATCAGCAAGCTGCCGGCCTGGAAGATCCCCGGGTTGCGGCGCCAGATCGGCACGGTGTTCCAGGACTTCCGCCTGCTGCCGGGCAAGACGGTCCACGAGAACGTCGCCTTCGCGCTGCAGGTCATCGGCAAGCCGTCGTCGGTCATCAAGAAGGTCGTACCGGAGACGCTCGAGCTCGTGGGTCTCGCCGGTAAGGGCGACCGGCTCCCCGAGGAGCTGTCCGGTGGCGAGCAGCAGCGGGTCGCGATCGCACGCGCCTTCGTCAACCGGCCACGCATCCTCATCGCCGACGAGCCGACCGGAAACCTGGATCCGGCCACCAGCGTGGGAATCATGAAGCTTCTCGACCGCATCAACCGTGCGGACACCACCGTCGTCATGGCGACCCATGACTCGGCGATCGTCGACCAGATGCGCAAGCGCGTCATCGAGCTCGATGCAGGTCAGATCGTCCGCGACCAGGTCAAGGGCGTCTACGGGGCGCGGTAGGAGATTTCCATGCGACACACATTCGCTGAGGCGTTCAGCGGCCTTCGCCGAAACGCCAGCATGACCTTGGCCGTCGTGGTCACCATGTGGGTCTCGCTGTCCCTCTTCGGCGCGGGACTCCTTGCGGCCCGACAGGTCGACCTTCTCAAGGATCGCTGGTACGACAAGATCGAGATCTCAGCCTTCCTGTGCGTCAAGGACGTCAAGGGTGACAACTGCGACACCGGGCAGGACGCGACCGACGCCGAGAAAGCCGCGATTCTCACGGCGATCCAGCAGAACCCCGAGACCCAGGACGTCTTCTACGAGTCCAAGCAGCAGGCGTTCGACCAGTTCAAGCAGGTCTTCGCCGGGTCGTCGATCGAGGACTCGCTGACGGTCGACCAGATGCAGGACTCGTACCGGATCAAGCTGAAGAACCCCGCCAACTACCAGGGCCTCGTCAGCGAGATCTCGACGATGAAGGGCGTGCAGTTCGTCCAGGACCTCCATGTCTATCTCGACCCGATCTTCACGTGGCTCAACGCGTTGAGGTGGGGGACGATCGGGATGAGCGTGCTGCTCCTGCTCGCGGCCTCGCTGCAGATCGGGAACACCATACGTATGGCCGCGTTCGCTCGAAGACGAGAGCTCGGAATCATGCGCCTGGTGGGCGCGAGCAACATCTACATCATGCTGCCATTCCTGCTGGAGAGCCTGTTCGCGGCAGTCCTCGGCGCCGCTCTGGCCAGCGGGACCCTTGCAGCCGGGCTGTACTTCGTCATCGTCCAGAATGCTCAAGTGTCACTCAAGGGTTTACGTTGGATCGGCTGGTCTGACGCTGGATTAGCGATGGCGGGTGTCACTGGGGTCGCCATTGTGCTTTCAATAGTCCCGACGTTGATAGCGACCAGGAGGTATCTCCGGGTCTGACTTCCCCTAAGCAAGGAGTACCCGGTGCGGAACTCTTCTCGTCTGTTAGGCGTTCGACTCGCCGCAGCAACGCTCGCTGTGGCCGCGCTTGCAGCCTGGGCAACTCCCAACGCGATCGCTGACTCGACCACCGATCAGATCGCCCGCGACAACGCGGCAGCCGCCGCGGCAAGGGCCGACGTCGACACCCTCACCGCACAGAGGGTTGCTGCCGCTGCGAAGGCGGCCGACGCGCAGGCGACGGTCGAGGAGTCGTCCGCCGTACTCGCCGCCGCCAGCGCCAAGCTCCAGGACTCCGAGGCCAACCTCGCCAGCGCGCAGGCAGTCCTCGCGGTTGCCCAGCAGAACCTCGTGACCGCCCAGCGCAAGGATTCCGAGACCGCCGGTTCGCTCGCTCAGACCGAGATCCTGCTGAAGGCCTCCGACAATCTCGTTCAGCAGAACCAGGACGCCCTCGACAAGGCGCAGGTCCAGGTCGGACAGATGGCTCGCGAGCAGTACCAGCAGAACTCCACGCTGATCGGCATCGTCACCGTGGTCACCCCGGCGACCACCGGGTCGATGAACGACAAGCTGCAGTGGGCGACGACGATGTTCGAGACGTCCGCCACCGCGATCACCCGCCTCGAAGACACCCAGGCCCAGCTTGCTGACGCGAAGAACTCGCGTGCGGTGCTCGAGGCCCGGGCGGGCATCGCTCGCCAGGACGCCGCCGCCCAGCTCGGTCAGAGCCGGTCCGCGCAGCAGACCGCGTCAGACGCGGCAGCGAAGGTTCAGGCGGCCGTCGACGCCAACAACGCGGCGAAGGCCGCAGCCGCTCAGGCCGTCGCGCAGGACCAGGCGAACGCAGCGGCGCAGCAGGCCGAAGTCGACTCCGTGAACGCACGCATCGCCCAGCGGCTCGCGGACGAGAAGGCTGCTCTCGCCGCTGCCCAGGCAGCTGCGGCCGCCAAGTCCGGCGGCAGCGGCTCTTCCTCTTCCAACTCCGCCCCCGCATCCAGCAGCGGCCTGATCAAGCCGATCCCCGGTGCGTCGATCACGTCGCCGTACGGGATGCGGATGCACCCCATCCTCCACGTCTGGAAGCTCCACGACGGTACGGACTTCGGCGCGGGATGCGGTACGCCGGTCCACGCCGCCGCTTCGGGAACCGTTACCGAGGAGTACTACAACGGTGGCTACGGCAACCGCCTGTTCATCGACCACGGGATCATCAACGCCCGGGCACTGACGACCTCGTACAACCACCTCTCGGGTTATGCCGTGCAGGTCGGACAGCACGTGACGCAGGGCCAGGTCATCGCATACGTCGGTACCACCGGCTACAGCACCGGCTGCCACCTGCACTTCATGCTCTGGGTCAACGGCACCATGGTGAACCCCGCCAACTACCTGTGATGCCCCAGCCGGAACGTCGATCAGCACAGCCGTTCGTCAACAGCAGCGTCGCGGGCGACGTCGCGATCGTCACGGGCGCCGCGAGCGGCATCGGGCAAGCCATCGCGATCGCGCTGGCCGAGGCCGGAGCCACGGTGGGTTGCGCCGATCTGGCGAGCAGTAACCAGTCCGAGACGATGGCGCGGATCGCTGAGGTCGGGGGAGTGGGCATCCCGATCGTCTGGGACGTCACGGTGCCGGAGGACGCGACGCGCGCCGTCGCCGAGGTCGAGGACGCGTACGGGCGGTTGTCGCTCGCCGTGAACTCCGCCGGTATCGCCAACGCGGCGCCGGCGACCGAGCTCAGCCTCGCGCAGTGGCAGCGAATGTACGACGTCGACGCGACGGGGGTCTTCCTCGCCTGCCAGGCAGAAGGTCGGGCCATGCTGGCCCATGGGCGCGGAGCGATCGTCAACATCGCCTCCATGTCGGGGTCCATCGCGAACCGCGGCCTGACCCAGATCCACTACAACAGCGCCAAGGCGGCGGTCATCCACTTGACGAAGTCGCTGGCGGTCGAGTGGATCTCGGGCGGCGTCCGCGTGAACTCGATCAGCCCCGGCTACACCTGGACGCCGATGAACCAGCGTCCCGAAGTGGCTGAGCAGACGAAGGAGTTCGCCGCGTCCACACCCATCGGGCGTCTCGCCGAGCCGGTGGAGATCGCCGGACCCGCCCTCTTCCTGCTGAGCCCGGCCGCATCGTTCGTCACCGGCGTGGATCTCCTCGTCGACGGTGGCTTCTGCTGCTGGTGAGCCCGCCGGAATAAGGCGGACAGCATGTCGCGCGCGCTTGCTAGGCTGGCGCGGCCGAGAGGAGGTACGGACATGCCCCGCGAAAAGGGACGGACCATGGTCGCCCAGAACCGCAAAGCGCGTCACGACTACCACCTGCACGACACGTTCGAAGCGGGCCTGGTCCTCATGGGGACCGAGGTGAAGTCGTTGCGGGCAGGGCGCGCGTCTCTGAGCGAGGCGTTCGCCACGGTCGACGACGGGGAGGTCTGGCTGCGCAACGCCCACATCCCGGAGTACAGCCACGGGAAGGTCAACCACCTGACACGGCGGAACCGCAAGCTCCTGCTCCACAAGAAGGAGATCGCGAAGCTGGTCAAGGAGACGGACGCATCGGGACGCACGATCGTCCCGTTGGCCATCTACTTCTCGGACGGCTACGCGAAGGTCGAGATCGCCGTCGCGACCGGCAAGCGCGACTGGGACAAGCGGCAGACGCTCGCTGAGCGCGAGGCGAACCGCGAGGCTGAGCGCGAGATGTCCCGTCATGTGCGCGACCGGCGCCGGACCTGAGTCCGGGTAAGTGCCGGGCATGCCCCCATTGTCCGGCCCGTGCGCGGCGACAAGGATGAACGCGTGAGCGCGTTCAGGGAGCACCCCAGTCTGGTGCTCGCCGTCACGCCCGCAGACCGTCAGGCAGCCGTCGAGAGGCTGCGCGCGGCATACGACGAGGGCACGCTCACCCCGAACGACTACGACCGCCGGGCCGGCATGGCCGCCATGGCCCAGTCCCGACGCGATCTCAACACCGCTTTCCTGGGGCTCGTCGACGTGACTCCTGACGACGTCCGTCGGAGCATGGCCCCGGAGGCGGGGCGAGGCCTTGCGGTGGCGGCTCACCTGTCCGGATGGGTGCTGTTCCTCGTGGGGCCGCTCGTCTGCTACGCGGTGGCCCCGTCGGGATCGTACGCACGCCGAGAGGCCGCTAAGGCGGTGAACCTCTCCGTCCTCACGCTGTTCGGATTGGCGATCGCCCTGGTCGTCATGATGTTCAACGCTCACGTAGGCGCTCCGATAGCGCTCCTCATCGGGGGCTGCTGGTGGCTCACCTCGCTCGTGGCGGCCATCCAGGCGGCCAAGGGCAACGACTGGGACCACCCGCTGAAGCGCTGGCTCCCGTTCGAGGCAGTACGCGGGTAGGGCCACGACAATGCGGGGGGCTCCCCGCCGCCCGTCGGGTACAGTGGACGCTGTACAACTCAACAGGGGGTGACTGGTTTCGACTCGGGACGATAGTCCCAGGAGAAGCGGGCCGAGGATCCAGGGTTAACTCGTTAACGATCTCTGGAAACCAATAAGTGCCGACAACACGCGCACTGACTTCGCTCTCGCTGCCTGAGCAGTGACCGAAGGGTCAGCCCGGATGTGCCTTCCGTCCGGATACTGGCCTCATTGAGAAGGCTTACTTTTGCGGCTTCGTCCTAGGGCCGCTTAAGGACATTTATGGGAATGGGCTTGTTCACCACGCTCCGACGGGAGGGTGAGAGCCGAGTAGAACGACAGCGTCGGATGCGCCCGGAGAAGGTCTGGTTCGTCGCTCAAGGACGCGGGTTCAATTCCCGCCACCTCCACCCCTGTGACCTTGCCGAGTTGGCAGGTCTGGTTGACGCACAAGGGTGGCCACCCGTTGGTTCGGGTGGCCACCCTTGTGTCATGCGTCCCGAGTCGGGCTCACCCCTTGGTGGGCGGCACCTCCGGGTTCTCTGCTGGCGGCAGTCCGGTCGCGGGCACTAGAGCCAACGGTTCCACGGCCGGGGCGGCTTGGGCAGGGGTCCAGGTCCGCAGGGCATTGATCAGGGTTGCTGCCAGGCCCGTGATAGCTCCTCCTGTGTCGCCACCGCCCACGAGGACGTCGGGGACGATCTTGATCTGGCCGTCACCGACGGCTGCAGCGACCGCGACGGCGGCGGTGGCCGACTGGCCGAGGGCCTTCACCTGAGCCTCGTAGCCGGTTGCCTTCGCCAGTCCGAGAGCCTCGGCGGCCTTCGCCTGGGCAAGTCCGATGGCGCGACGCTTGTCGGCCTCCGCCTGACCCGTGAGGCGTACGAACGTGGCCTCGCCCTCGGCGGCGGCGCTGCGGGCGGCGGCACCAGCCTTCTGGATGTCGACGTTGACGTTCGCCTTGGCGAGGTCCTTCTGCATGTCGGCGGTTCCGCGGACACGCTCGAGGTCCACTCGTACGGCCTGGGCGCGCTGCTGCTCTTCGAACGTCACGCGCTCCTGGTTCGCGATCTCGCGCTCCGTCAGGACGGCCACGAGCTCGGGCGGGAAGATGACGTCCTGTACGTAGACGCCGCGTGTCTCGACGTCGTACTTCATGAGGTAACCGGTGATGTATTCCTGCGCCCGCGTCTGGACGACGTCGCGCGTCTCAATGAATTGCACGGCGGGCAGTTCCTGGAGTGCGTTACGGAAATAGTTCCCCACCGCGGACTGCAGCACCTCATTGACGAGGTTCTGCATCGTGCCGACCATGGAGATCACCTTCGGCGCTCTGGAATCAGGCACGTGGATCTGTACCTGGAGATCGATGCCGAAGACGAATCCTTCGCGGGACTTGCCGTCGATCGGGCTCAGCGCGGCATCGAGGTTGTGCGCCGACGAGGTCTCGTTGGCCCAGTTCAGCGTGAGGATCGAGGTCGGTACGAGCTCGGCCGCGTACAGGCGGGGGTTGATCGCGTACTTGCCCGTACGGAGCGGCTCGTTCCAGATCCCTCGGTGGCCCGGGCGGACGATCGAGCCGAACTTGAACTCCTCGCCGGAGGTGTCGACGGTGGGCAGGCCCACGTAGGCCTTGACGACAGCCACTTCGCCCTGACGCACGACCAGCATCGGTACGAGCTCGACGCTCACGAGGAACGGGTTCAGCAGGTACGAGCCGTACAGGAGCGGATCGTGCTGGAGACCGATGCGGCCGCCGTGGTCCAGGAATGCCTGGTAGTCCTGGTAGTTGTTGTGGAGCCCGTTCTTGCTCGAAAGGATCGCCTCGATCTTCTCGGCGTCCGCCGCGCCTGATGCCTCGAGCTCCGTGATGTCGGAGAACCCGCCCAGCCGGCTGGCGATGTCTCCGCCGTCGGGCGCGTACCCCTCGAGGGTGGTCACGACGGCGACGACGTCCTGGCCTGCTTGGGGCTGTACGAACGTGACGCGCAGCTCGTCAGGGCTGAGGCCGAAGGTGTCGCTCGTCGGGACCTGCTGGCGACCGCCGCTCGATGTCGGGACGCCGTAGACCCTGCTCGCGGTGAGCACGAGGAACGCCAACGGGTGGAGGGGCAGTAACGATCCCGGTGGAAGCACCGGACGCTGGACGCCCTTCTGGCCGCCTTCGGCGAGGAATGTGGGGAGGTCGGTGAAGTTGGCGAAGACCGCCTTGTACTCGGCGCTCTTGGCTCCGATCAGCAGCGCCGCTCCGAGCTGGGAGATCACGACACCGATCTCGCCGGGGGACACCCGGACCCAGGGGTGCTTGGTGACGGAGAATACGGGCCACAGCTTGAAACGCAGTCCGGGCATGAGCAGCTCGGCTTGATATCCAGCCTCCCCGTTGAATGCGATTGCCTGGTCGCCGGTCAATCGTCGTCCGGCGCGTTTGTTCACCAGCCCGACTTCAGCGGCTCCGATGAATCGGAACGAGCGCAAGGCGATGAACACGATGATGAGAAGAAGGATCAGCCCAAGAACAAGCAAGGGCGCGGGGAACGGCACGGGGACCTCCGGTTGCAGGGCGTCCGATGGCGCCCAATTTCAGTATGCACCCGGGGGTGTCGCGGGGTCCGGGCCTGCCGTCGACCGTGAGAGGATGCCTGCTGTGGAGCCGATGGTGCGACCCCGGGCCGGCGACCTCCTGATCGCGAGCGTCGCCCTCAGCGATGGTGTCTTCGACCAGACCGTCGTGCTGCTGCTCGACCACGACGAGTCAGGCTCCTTGGGCGTGATCCTGAACAAGGTCTCCGACCTCACCCTTGAGGAGGTCCTGCCGCAGTGGGCCGAGGACGTCAGCGAGCCGCGCAAGCTGTTCGTCGGCGGACCCGTGTCGCCGAACGGCGCCATCTGCCTGGCAAGCCTGCTCGACGTCGACATCGAGCCTGCCGGCTGGCGCGGACTGTTCCACCACGTCGGACTGCTCCACCTCGACACCCCGGTAGAGATCACCCGTGGTGCCTTCGAGGATCTCCGCATCTACGCCGGCTACGCGGGCTGGGAACCGGGTCAGCTCGACGGCGAGCTGATGCGTGGTGCCTGGCACGTGATCGCGGCTCAGTACGACGACATCTTCGGCCCGTCGTACGCCGATCTGTGGCAGCGGGTGCTACGCCGTCAAGGTGGCGACATCGCCATGTACGCGACGTGGCCGGGGGATCTCAGCCGCAACTGACTGACCCATGCGCGTGTCACACTGACGCACGTGATGAGGGGCGCTGAATGAGCATGTGGACCGATGAGTCGGCGGGCGACGGGCCCACCGATCAGCTCACCACGTCGGATGACGACGTCGATGCCATGGCGCCGGATGACCTGCTGGTGCCGACCGGAGCCGGTGAGGAGTGGACGCCGGACCAGGGCTACCCCGACAGCTCCCTCTCCGTACGGATCTGGGTCGACGACGACAAGCGGCTGATGAAGGTCAGGATCTCCAACCGGTGGCGCGACCGTGCCAGGGGTACGAGCCTGTCGAGCATGTTCGACGAGGCGTTCCTGCTTGCCAACGCGACACTCGGCTCGTCTGCGCCACCGGTCGACGACGTCCCTGGGGACGGCGAGCCGTCGGGCGCACTCAGCTGGGACTCCCTGGATGCGATCCTCGCCGAGACCACCCGGCTCGCGAAGGAGGCTGCGGCTCTCGACCAGCTCCCGCCCGATCACGTGATTCCCAACCGCTGGGTGGGCTCGCCGATCGAGGCGTACAGCGCCAACCAGATGGTGGCCGTCAGGCTCTCCATCCACGGCCGTACGGAAAAGGTCGCGTTCTCCGAGCAGTGGCTGCGCCAGGCACGCGTGGCTGAGGTCTGCGACGCGGTGCTGGAGGCGCATCGCGCCGCGTACGCACAGTTCGTACCTCCCGTCTTCGAGCCCGGGGACCGTCAGCGACTCGCCGATCGATACGCACGGCTCCAGAACCAGTCCATGGCGTTGCTCGCGGCGCCCCCGACCCCGCAGGGAGGATCACGATGACTGAGCCCGGACGCGAAGAGCGGATCCAGGAGCCCGGTGTCGTCGGCCACAGCTACGACACCGACGACCGGCTCGGGGATCTCGACATCTACGAGGCCCTCATCAACCCACACGACGACCAGGGGGCCGGCCAGAAGAAGAGCGGTGCCGGAGGCCCGATGATGATGCCGATGGGGGGGTCCGGATCGGGGTCCTCGACCGGTACCTCTGCCGGGGCCGGTACGACGGCAGCCGGCGCGGCGAAAGGCACCTCGGCGGCATCGGCGGGAGCGGGGAGCGGCTCCGGCTTCAGCGGTACGGGCGTCAGCGGCATCGGGGGAGCGGGGTACACACCATCGGGACTGGGTGCTGACTCACTGTCCGGAGTCGGGGGAGCGGGGCTGAGCGGCCTGAGCTCTTCTCTCGGAACCGGGGGCCTGTCCAGCTCCGGGTCGTCCTGGGGGGCACCGTCGTTCGGCACCGGTGCGGCGGGCCTCACCGCCCCAACGCTCGACCAGCTGGGTACGGCTGCGGGAACCGGGGGCTTCACGGTTCCTACCGTGCCCACGACACCGACGCAGACGATCCCAACCATCCCTGTACCGACGGTTCCTGCACCGACGGCCCCCCGCACGAATCCTGGCGGCGCCTCTTCACCCATCACGATGCCCAGCACGGGGACTCCCTCCGGAAGCGGCATCAAGGTGCCGAGCTCTGCAGGCGGCGCGGGGATGCCCAGCGTGGGCGGTGGCGGAGGCGCGTCCGCGAGCACCGCGAACCTAGGCGTCAAGACGGTCAAGGCCAGCCCCGAGATGCTCCACAAGGAGGCGCAGCACTGGGACGACACGTCCAAGGAGTTCACGGCGAACGTGTCGAACCCGATCGGCAACCAGTCGCCGTCGTCGGTCGACTTCGGGATGATGGCGGCGGCGTTCGACCCGTACAACGTCCTCCTGAACCGCCTCAAGACGTGGTCGAACGAGGCCGGTGCGGAGTTCTCCGCGATCAGCGACGCGCTGCAGTCGGCGTCCGGCGGGTACTCCGACACGGAGACCACGAACACGGCGACCGCCGGACAGGTTCGTACGAGCTCGAACAACCCGGTCTAGGAGGAACGCGATGACGACGACGACGCAGACGCCCACGGCGTCGGCCGCGATGCAGAGCCTGGATCCCGACGCGGTCAGGGCTCTCGCGGCGCTCAAGGCGGCTTGCCAGGCATGCGAGGACGCCGACAACGCGCAGGCCAAGAAGGGCGCTGACCAAGCCCACGACACGTACGACGGCTGGTGTCAGGACCAAGCGAAGAAGAACTTCCTGGCGCTGGGTCAGGCCGAGATCGACGGCATGTGGGCGAAGTTCAACGATCTGCAGGACCGGTACCAGAGGACGTTGCGCCCGCACGAGAACGTGGGCCCGAAGCTTCACCAGGTGTACACGGACACCTGGGTCGTCGTCGGGCAGAAGATCGCTCCGATCATCACCGACGTCCAGACGCGCCAGCAGCAGGACCACTGGACCGGTGCCGGCGCAGACGACTACATGAAGCAGCTGCCTGTCCAGCTCAGCGCGCTCAACGAGTTCTCGCAGTACGTCTCCGTGGCCGGGGCAGGCGTCGAGACGCCCGCCAAGCTGCAGCAGGCGGTGTTCACCAGTTTCGTGACCATGGCCGCCGGTTCGGCCCAGCAGCTCCTGGGATATGCCGAAACGGACACGGGCACCCACTACTTCCAGCGGTGCGGGTGGGCCGCGCACACGTTGTCGCAGGACCTCACGTGGTTCACGAACAAGCTCATGACCGGCAGCGGCACCTTGCAGGCAGTGGTGGACGAGCACATCCGGATGATGACCTCCAGCTCGGTGACGACGGCAACGGTGCTCACGGGGGACGCCTGGCCGAAGGCGACGAAGGCTACCGAAACGTCCAAGCTCCCGACCGGGACCGACCCGAAGTACTCCTCACCGTCCGGGCTGAACTCCGTCGGCGGCGACGCGCCCATCACCGATCGGGGCGACTCGCAGGGTGTCAGCGTGGACGACGCAGCGCCCAAACCCACGGCGGCGGCGCCTAGTCCGGCCCCCACACCCGCCCCAGCGCCGACGACGTCCGGATAGAGGTCCTCAGGGGACTGCACCCATTCCTCGCGACCCGCTCCGAGGCGTCCCCGACTGGAGTGGACCGACCAGGCTACGATCGATCCAGGGGGTGAGTCGTGAGCGAGACTCCGAATGGGCGCAGGATCCTCATCATCGATGACGATGCGTCGCTGGCCGAGATGCTGCAGCTCGTGCTGCGCCAGGAAGGCTTCGAGACGACCTGGTGTGCCTCAGGTGACACGGCCCTCGAGGTGTTCCGGTCAGCGCAGTTCGACCTCGTACTGCTCGACCTCATGCTGCCGGGCCTGGACGGGGTCGCGGTGTGCAGGCGGATTCGGGCCGACTCCGGGGTACCGATCGTGATGCTGACGGCCAAGTCCGATACAGGCGATGTCGTCGACGGGCTCGAAGCCGGGGCCGACGACTACATCCCCAAGCCGTTCAAGCCTCGCGAACTCGTCGCCCGGGTCTGGACCAGGCTTCGTCGGCCGCCGGCCGAGTCGGAGACAGACATGATCCGCGTCGGTGACGTGACGATCGACGTGTCTGCGCACGAGGTGAAGCGAGGGAGCGATCCCATCGCTCTCACGCCGCTCGAGTTCGACCTGCTCTTGGCTCTCGCACGACGGCCGCACCAGGTCTTCACCCGGGAGAAGCTGCTCGAGCAGGTCTGGGGCTACCGCCATGCGGCCGACACGAGGCTCGTGAACGTCCACATCCAGCGCCTTCGGTCGAAGATCGAGCAGGACCCCGAGCGACCGGAGCTCGTACTGACAGTTCGAGGGATCGGGTACAAGGCCGGTGGCGTCGCAGGAGTCAAGTAGGGGCTTGGATCAGGCCCGCCGGCTGCTACGTGCGCCGAGCCGGGCCTGGTGGGGCTCGCTCACGCTGCGTGTCGTGGGGACGACGCTGATCGGTACCGTCCTCGTCCTGCTGCTCGGCGGGTGGCTGCTTCAGCAGCAGGCTGCCGCAGGCATCGAGAAGGGCAAGGTGGACTCCTCCTATGCCGAGGCGTCGACGGCTCTCGACATCTTCGAGAGCTCACTGCGCGATTCGACGGTTCAGGGGAGCGCGACTCAGAGCATCAACCGCGTCGCGGGCGCGGCTGTCGCGCGAGGCTCTGTCGGTGGCCAGTACTACGTGCTCGTCTCGCTTCCCACCTCAGACATCCGTACCGAGAAGCTCGACCCGTCGAGCGTTCCCAGCTCGTTGCGCCAGACCGTGGAGCAGGCCATCAACTCAACCGACTCCCGGTTGTACTCGAGCTCGACGCTGGTGCGGTACCGCGACGGGACCGACTCCGTCCCGGGCATTGTGGTGGGCGCCGTGGCGGGGTCGTCGGGCCTGACCCGCTACCCGGTGTACTTCGTCTTCCCCATGTCGCAGGAGCAGAAGACTCTGGGCGTGGTCCAGCAGGCGCTGATCTCGACGGGCCTCGCGGTCGCGCTCGGAATGGTCATCATCGCGTTCTGGGTGGCCCGGGCCGTGATCACGCCGGTCCGTTCGGCGCGTCAATCGGCGGAACGGCTCGCTTCCGGACAGCTGGCCGACCGCATGCCCGTCCGGGGGACGGACGACCTGGCGCGGCTGGCCGTGTCGATGAACTACATGGCCTCCGAGCTGCAGCACCGCATCAGGCAGCTCGAAGAGCTGTCCCGCCTCCAGCAGCGGTTCGTCGCCGACGTGTCCCATGAGCTGCGGACGCCGTTGACGACCGTACGGCTCGCGGCGGACGTCCTGTACGAGGCTCACGACAGCTTCCCGGCGCTGGAGAACCGGTCGGCGGTGCTGATGCGACGGGAGCTGGACCGTTTCGAGGCGCTGCTCGCGGACCTGCTGGAGATCTCCCGTTTCGACGCCGGAGCTGCCGAGCTGACGCTGGACGAGCAGGACCTGTGCGAGCTGGTACGGACCGAGGTGGATGCCCTGCACGCGTTGGCAGCCACCCGCGGCGTCGAGCTGGTGCTGATACTCCCGGACTCCAGCTGCGACGCCGACTTCGACCAGCGTCGGATCGGGCGGGTGCTGAGGAACCTGCTCACGAACGCCATCGAGCACGGAGAAGGGCGGCCGGTCGAGATCGAGGTCGCGGCGAACCAGACGGCCGTCGCCGTGACCGTACGCGACCATGGCGTGGGCTTCGACGCGAATGACAGCCACAACGTGTTCGAGCGCTTCTGGCGTGCCGATCGGGCGAGAGCTCGCAGCCTGGGCGGGACGGGCCTCGGTCTGGCGATCGCGATGGAAGACGTGCGCCTCCACGGGGGCAACCTCACCGCCTGGGGCAGACCGATGCGAGGGGCACAGTTCCGCGTGACCATCCCGCGGCGTCACGGGACCCCCATCGCCTCGTCCCCGCTGCCGCTGGTGCCGCGCGACCTGCCGCGACGCCGTCCCGTGGCCAAAGCGATCGGCAGGGCCGAGAAGTGATGAAGAGACGCACAGCGCTCGGCCTGGTACTCGCGCTCGGCCTGCCCGCAGGGTGTGCGACACTGCCCACCTCCGGGTCGGTCGTCAGCGAGCCGAGGCGTTCTCAAGCCTCCGATCCCGGGGCAGCCGCGATCGACCCCGACCCGCCGACACCAGGCGCCAGCCCGTCCCTGATCATCGATGGCTTCCTCCATGCCATGGCGGCGTACCTGCCTGGCTATCCCGCGGCGCGGGAGTACCTCACCTCTGCCGCGAAGACGACATGGAAGCCCGAGGCGGGGGTCCTGGTGTACGCCGACGGCACTGAGCCGACGGTCACCGCGGACACGGTCTCGATGGAGGTTCCGCTGGTCGGTACGGTCGGGGCGGACGGGGCTTTCGACGCCGCGGGGGTCGGCATGTGGAGCCACGACTTCGGCCTCATCAAGGAGAACGGGGAGTGGCGGATCAGCAACCCGCAGTCGGGCATCCTCATCTCCCGCTACCTGTTCGCCTCCGGGTTCGTCCTTCACGACGTCTTCTTCCTCGACAGCACGCGCTCCACGCTCGTCCCGGACGCCCGCTACGTGGCGAGGGGCAACCGCACGCCCACCACAGTGATGAAGATGCTGCTGTCCGGGCCTTCCCAATGGCTGGGCCCCGCGGTCGTGACCGCTGTGCCGCCGGCCACGGCGCTGATCGGCAGCGTCAGCGACAGCGGCGAGATCACGATCCCGCTCTCCGTCGTGCCTGCGAACGCGGCGGACCGGTCCCTCATGTGTGCCCAGATCGCGGCCGTACTTCGGCAGCTTCCTGACGCGACGGGATTCCGGCTCACCGCTCAGGGGGCTGCGGTCGACATCACGGAGCAACGCGCTGACGGTTCCGTGCCGTTCGGGATGGCTGACCGGTACGACCCGCTCCCCACCCTGACGATCCAGCTGTTCGCGATGAGCGACGGCCACCTCGTACGAGCCCCCGACGGCTCCGGCGGTCAGGCGCGCGTCGTCAACGGTGACTTCGGCACCCAGACATGGCAGGCATCTGCCGTGGCGGTCGCGGCCGACGGCGTCGATGCCGCCCTGCTGGTCGGCAACCAGGTCATCAGGGGCACCGTGGACGGCCAAGGCACCAAGTCCGTGCTGACACGCGACAAGATCCTCCGCCCTCAGTTCAGCCGTGATGGCGGGCTGTGGACGATGACGCCCTCGGGTGAGGTCTGGCGGATCGACGCCGACCACGCCGTACAGGTCGCTGCTCCCGGGCTGGAGGGTCGAAGCGTCGTCGCGTTCAGGATCTCCCCTGATGGGCAGCGCATGGCGGTGGTCTCGGACACGAACGGCACCCGCGAGGTCGGCCTGGTCCGGATCGAGGCCGGGACCAGCTACGTCGTCAACGGTTGGCGCACGGTGCCGCTGCTCCAGGACACCTCGCCGATCGTTGGTGCCGTCGATGTGGGATGGAGCTCCACGACGTCGATCACCGTGCTGGCCGGAATCCAGCGGCCGGCGGACGTGGTGGAGGTCGACATCGACGGAATCGTGCTCCATGACGACGGCCGCTCGGACACGTGGTCGGCGACGTCCCTGGCTGTGTCTGCCCGCGGTTCCCGCAAGGCCGTCGGCGACTCGACGGGTGCTGTGTGGCTCTACCAGGACAGCTTCCGCTGGAACCCTGTTGCCGGAAAGCTGACCGTACCGTCGTATCCCGGCTGATCCACAGGTCCGGAGCTTGTCCACAAGCATCGGTTCACCTGACGCGTGGCCCGCCCGGGCGTACATGGTCGGGGTGTGACGAACTGGCGTGACACTGCTGCGGACCTCCTGCTCGGGGCGACGTGCCCCGGGTGCGGTACGCCCGGGTGGGGGATCTGTACGGGCTGTCGTACGGCTCTCGGGACCACGGCGGCGTTCGAGGTCAGCCGGAGCCTCGAGGGGTTCCCGCGCGCCAGCGCTGCCCGCGTGTACGAGGGGCAGCTCCGGCGCCTCATCGCGGCACACAAGGAGCGACACGCGCGCGACGCCACGTCGGTGCTCGGCGCCCTGCTCGCCGAGGCGGTGGCGCATCGACGCCCCGAGGGACCTCTGACACTCGTACCGGTCCCGTCGAGCCGGTCCGCGGTGCGTGAGCGAGGGTACGACTCCGTACAGGTGCTGGCCGTCTCCGCCGCGCGCCGGTTGTCTCGAGACGGCCGTCCGGTGGCCGTGGTCCCGGCGCTGCGCCACGTACGGCGGATCGCCGACCAGGCCTCGCTCGACACAGCAGCCCGGTGGGCGAACCTGCGGGGCGCCATGGTGGCGCGTCCGCTGCGCGGACCGGTGGTCGTCGTGGATGACGTGTGCACCACGGGTGCGACGCTCGCCGAGGCCTGTCGAGCCCTCACGGCGGTCGGTGCGCACGACAGCGACGCAGCGACCATCAGCGCCACAGTGCTGCGGAGGGGCCGCCAGACACAGAGATCGGCCGGCCCGGCAACTGCCGGACCGGCCGATCTCTAGAGACAACTTCTAGACGGCGATCTCACCCTTCTCGCCGGTGCGGATGCGGACCACTTCATCAATTGTCGTGACCCAGATCTTGCCGTCACCGATCTCACCCGTCCGGGCTGCGTCGGCGACGACGGTGACGACTTCGTCGGCGCCGGCGTCGGTCACGAGGATCTCGACCTTGACCTTGAGCACGAAGTCGATCGTGAACTCTTCGCCGCGGTAGATCTCACTGTGGCCGTGCTGGCGGGCGTAGCCGGAAGCCTCACTGACGGTCATCCCGCTGACGCCATGCATGGCGAGGGCGAGCTGGACGTCGGCTAGCTTGTGCGGCTGGACGATGGCGGTGACGAGCTTCATGCCTTGACCTCCTCCGGCTTGGAAGCCGGGATCACGAGACGCTGGTTGACACGGTAGGCGGTGTAACGAACGCTCGAGAGGTCGTAGGCGACCTCGGCGTGCTCTTCGAGGTCGATGCCGTCGAGCTCTGCCTGCGGAGCAACACGGATCTTCATGATCGCCTTCAGGAACAAGCCGATGAGCAGCGTCACGATGGCCGAGTAGGCGAGCACCGAGAAGGCGCCGATCGCCTGCTTGCCGAGCTGTGTGGCGTCACCGCCGTAGAACAGCCCCTTGACGATCGTGACCGTTCCGTCCGCCGCGGTGAAGTGGGTTCCCGGAGCGCTGCCGCTTGCCAGGAAGCCGATCAGGAGGGTTCCGGTGAGGCCGCCGACCATGTGGACGCCCACGACATCGAGCGAGTCGTCGTAGCCGAACTTGAACTTCAGACCGACTGCCAGGGCGCACAGGACGCCGGCGACGACACCGACGACGATCGCGCCGATGGGGGTCACTGACGAGCAGGCCGGCGTGATGGCGACCAGTCCAGCCACGACGCCCGAGGCTGCACCCAAGGAGGTGAAGTGACCGTCACGGATACGCTCTGTGGCGAGCCAGGCGAGCATGGCTGCGGACGTGGCGACCAGGGTCGTGACCCATGCGTGGGACGCGAGGCCGTTGGCGCCGAGGGCGGAGCCGGCGTTGAAGCCGAACCAGCCGAACCAGAGGATTCCGGCGCCGAGCATGACGAGGGTCATGTTGTGCGGCCGCATGGGCTTGGACCCGAAGCCGATGCGGGGCTTCAGGACGATCGCCATCATCAGCGCCGCGATGCCGGCGTTGATGTGGATCGCGGTGCCACCAGCGAAGTCGATCACGCCGATCTTGTTGGCGATCCATCCGCCCTTGGCAGCGGCGAACCCGTCGAAGGCGAAGACCCAGTGGGCGGCCGGGAAGTAGACCAGCGTTCCCCACAGGATGGTGAACAGGATCCAGGCCGGGAACGTCATGCGATCGGCCACCGCGCCGGAGACCAGGGCCACGGCGATGATGGCGAAGCCCGCCTGGAACGCGACGAACGCCATCGCCGGGAGGGTCCCGGCCGTCGCGTCGCCCATCGCGCCCTGGAGGCCGAGCAAGGGGATCGGGTTGCCGATGATCCCGGCGCCGCCGACTGAGTTCCCGAAGGCCATCCCGTAGCCGTACAAGGCCCACATGACGCCGACGGTGCCCATCGTGACGAAGCTCATCATGATCATGTTGAGCGTGCTGTTGGCGCGGACCATGCCGCCGTAGAACATGGCGAGACCGGG
>Ga0182021_10002940_pt1 | contig 20055 bp, 12 predicted proteins | sample 612E3MmetaG_FD_120493 | JGI IMG/M metagenome (GOLD analysis project Ga0182021, IMG submission 120493) | Permafrost microbial communities from Stordalen Mire, Sweden - 612E3M metaG (Illumina Assembly) | ecosystem: Environmental > Terrestrial > Soil > Wetlands > Permafrost | place: Sweden... | reverse complement strand
GATTTATTGATCAGGTTGCTGCCCACAGGCGTGTACCCGTCACCGGCAATGGCCCGCAGAAGTTTAACCTGCATGTTCAGACCGATTTCTCCGACTTCGTCGAGAAACATCGTTCCGCCATCGGCCTCATCGAGATAACCCCGCTTGTCGATATTGGCGCCGGTAAAAGCCCCTTTTTTGTAACCGAAAAGTTCGCTTTCCATGAGTGTTTCCGGGATCGCACCGCAATGGATTGTAACAAATCGCTTTTGGCTTCTGTCGCTCGTCTCGTGGATCGCCTTGGCCACCAGCTCTTTCCCCGTTCCCGACTCTCCGTAAATGATGATATTGGTTTGAGTCGCTGCCGCCAGAAGAATAAATTCGTAAACTTCCTGCATGACCCCGCTCTTGCCGATGATGTCACAGAATCGGTAGCGTTCCCTGATGGAAGAACGCAGACGAAGGTTCTCTTTCTGGAGATGTTCCCGGCTTTCCATCAGAGCCATCTCAGCCTGTTTCCGGGAGGTGATGTCCGTAAATGAGGCGATAAACTGATCTGCCCCGGGGATTTGTCCCAGTCGAATTAGGACGTCGAAGCGTTCTCCGTTGCGGTGGGCAATCCGGCATTCGTATTCGACGGGCGTGTCTCCCTTGCGACGGGAAAAGCCTTTCATCAGGGCATTGCGATCTCCCGAGGCGATAAAGTCCGTGAATTTCATCCGGCCTTCTATTTCATCTTTTCCATACCCGGACATCTCTACAAACCGATCATTGACCATGAAGATCAGCAATGAATCCTCCATGATCACCATCGGGAGGCCTGCGTTCTCAAAGACGCTGCGATAACGCTCCTCGCTCTTTTTCAGGGCTTTTTCCGCCATCTTGCGCTCGGTGATATCTCTGCCTTCGCCCAGGATGGATAAAGGTTTACCATTTTCGTCCCTGATGAAACTGAATTTGCTTTCCCCCCATACCGTACGGCCGTCTTTACAGCAAAATTCCAGTTCCAGTGAGCGATCCAAAATATAGTCTGCAGGAGAGGCCAAAGCTAAGGACATCTCCGTCGAAAAGAAGTCCATCGCCGTCCGGAAGGATTCAGCCGTGAGGATATTTTTCAGCGATAACTCTTTGAGTTCCGCGAAAGTGTATTTCAATAATTTTTCTACGGAAGGGCTTACATAGACCACTGTTAAATTCAAATCCATGACCCACACCTGGTCTTTCATGTGATCTGCAAGCAAACGATACTTTTCTTCACTTTGTTTTAGCAATTCGTCCGCCTGCTTGCGTTCGGTGATGTTTTTGGTTTCACCCAGCAATAATGAAAGGTTTCCGTTTTGATCCCGCAGGAAACTTATGGTGTTATCCATCCACAACAGATGACCGTCCTTACGACGAGCTTGTGTTTCAAATGAATACTTATGGACGGAAGGTGGCAAAGTTTTCAGGGCTTTGGGCATTTCAGTTATAAATGTATCCACCATTTTCTGAAAAGATTCTTCCGTAAGGAGTTTTCTCAAAGGAAGATTTTTAATTTCATCCAAAGGATATCCATACATTTTCTCCACAGATGGACTAATATAGATTATTTTCAAAGAGTTTATATCCCTGAGCCACACATGCTCTGTTATGTTGTCGGCCAGGAGGCGGTATTGCTCTTCAACTTTCTTGCGTTCGGTAATGTCGCGTATAATTCCCCTAAACCCTATCGGCTTACCTGAAGAATCTTTCCGCAGCGATGCAGAGGCTTCAACGTATCTTTTCGTCCCGTCTTTCCCGATCATCTGCCAATCGAATCCTTTAGACGGTTCACCCGTATGGTAAACTTTATTGAACATTTGAAAAACTTCTTGGGCGGTTTCTTTATCTGTAAATTGCCGGTTATTCATTCCCAGCAATTCCTCTTTGGGGCACCCGGAGAGTTTGCCCAGTGCGTTGTTGAAGAATGTAAAGTTTCCGGCGAGATCTACTTCGTAATAACCATCTTCAATGTTTTCAAGAATGGTCCGGTATTTTTCCTCACTCTGATGCAGTGATTCTTCTGCCTGTTTGCGCATCGTGATGTCACGGACAATCCCCTTAAACCCTATCGGTTTACCTGATGGATCTTTTCGTAACGATGCGGATATTTCCAGATATCTTTTATCCCCGTCTTTTCTTGTCACCCACCAACCGAATCCTCTGGCCGGTTTTCCTGTCAGATAAACTTCACTATATGCATCGAAAAGTTTTTTGGCGGTTTCTTCATCTGTATACTGCCGGTAGTCCAGACCCGTCATTTCCTCTCTGGAGCGGCCGTGAAGACGGCATAATGAATCGTTGAAAAAAGTGAATTTTCCGGCAAGGTCTAATTCGTAATAAGCATCCTCAATGTTTTCAAGGATAGATCGATATTTTTCTTCGCTTTCACGGTGCAATTCTTCCGCAGATTTGTTTCTATGGGCAGTATTTTGGGCTCCAGGTTTATTGTTATACAATTCGTGACTATTTTTTTTCATGTATATTTTCCATTTAGATTTTTATTGTTGAAACTCCAATTCCGAAAGCGAATAACCTAAAGGTCACTATAGGCGCAGCGGAATTGGTAAGTTGAACAATCCCGCGAAGCGGAGGGTAATGAGACTCAAACTTCAAAAGCGTAGCGCATAGAAGTTTGTTAGTCGAATTATCCCGTATAAGCGGGGTTTAATACCCCGCAGCTTGCTTTTGGGTTCATACCCGTGATTCGTTAAATTCGGCAAAAATCTAAAGCGGCACATCGTCCGGATTAAAAGTTTTTTGCTTTTGCTTCCATGAGATATAATCCTCAAGCTTCCTGACCGCATCACCGGGATTTTTGACGAATTCCACGCCCACCTCATAAGAGGCATCCTCAATGATGACTTTAATCCATTTTACTTTTCCAAGCGCGGTTATATTTTTGTGCACAGTCTTTGTTAGCAAATCTATCTCGAGGAGTGTATCAACGGGAAATTGAACACGGGAATGAATTTTGGCACCGTACACGGAAATGTCTTTACTGCTGTCATAGATAACTTTTTGTCTTTTTCCTTCAGAGACGACTGTTATAGTAACATCGCTCTCTTCTTTCATCCTCGGCGCTTTTCTTTTTTCGTTCATCCAATTTCTCCCTTTTAGAATAAAAGGTTTTTCGCTCTTTCTTTCAAACTCCATTTGTTTATTCTTTAGATATAAGAAACTCAATCTTGTATGTCAATTAAATATTGAATAGATGATGCTATGTGCCAATATTTACCTTGCGTTAATTACATACATTACAATTTCCGGCAGAGAAAATAAAAGCGTCAAATTTGTTTTTGAACTTTTGATATTATTTCTCAAGTGATGAACAAATCATTGGTGGAAAAGTTCGGGCCTATTGTCAGGTTGATTCCCAAACGACGAGGCTCCGCTTCATCGCCCGGAGTGGGAATATGGGTTATATAGACTTCACAATACTTAAGTCTCTGATCTTTTCCAGCGCCAACCGGGCGGCCTCATTGTTCGCCGCGCTGATGCTGATGGCAATAAGGGTTTCTTCAAAGTCTGAACTTAAAAAAATAATTCGGGCGTTCATTAAACTGCTCGCCCGAATTATTTATAATTATTTGTTTTCTGCCTGATTCGACTCGCTATTTTTTCTGCGCATCATAAATTTTGATGATTTTATCAGTTACATCAAGGCCTTCTGCGGTTATCAAAGCGGCCTTTCTCTCGAAGATAATAGAATAATTTTCACTTTTGGAAAATTGTTTCATAATTTGCTGAACATCGACAAGAATTTTCTGTGTTAGTTCGGCATCTTTCTTCTTCAATTGTTCAGTGGAATCGCTCTCCATACGTTTCAATTCTTTGAATTCCTGTGCCAGCTTTTCGCGCTTTTCCTTCCAGGCGGGAGAATCCTGTTTCGTGTTTTTCAGATCCTTTTCCAAATTCGCGACTTTATCACCTTTCTCTTTTAGCATGGCTTTCTTGGATTCAAGGTCCTTCTGGTATATTGCTCTGGCATTTTTTGCGGCCTTGGATTCTGTCAGTATCCTGCCGATATCGACAAAACCGATTTTGAGAGAAACATTCTCTGCCCTGACAACATTTGCCGCACTCATACTGACCAGTAAAGCAAAAACAAGCGCCAACGAATATACAAACCAGCTATTTGCCCTTTTCATGAGATATTCTCCTTTCTCTTGTATAATTAGCAGTTAAACATATTATTCATCCTGTTTGGTTTCATAACTCTTTAAAATTTTAAATTATCTTTTGTCAATAAAATCTTGGCACAATTTAAAAAGGCAGGGCCTCAGACCCTGCCTTTTTGTTTTAACATCCCGACGGATGCGTTATTAAACTATCCTTTCCGTCTATCGTTGACGGAAAAGTCCTCTTACCATTCCAGCCGTAAACCCACCAGGCCGGTGTGGTTCACGAAATCTCTGTTCAACTCCGCGTCATACTGGATGTAAGCCGCCAGGTGCTTATTGAATCTGAGATTCATACCCAATCCGACAACTGCCGTGTCACGGTTTAATGGTTCCGCCTCGACCGTGAATGAACCGGAGCCCATACCGCCGAACTGCGCATTGATGAGATGCGCATCATTGGAGAATTCATGCGCCCACTTCAGTCTCAATTCAGGCGTCAAAGCGGAAACACTGCCCATCTTGATTTTGCCGCTGATATTCACGCCCAGGAAACTCTGGTAAGATCCGGTGTTGCGCTTGTCGACCGTCAGGTTGTAAATGCCGGCTCCGGTTTCCACGAATCCATCCTGCGACAGGTAGTCAGCCTGGAACGCCGCCAACGGGCGAATGATAACGCCGCCGGCATCCAGTTTGTAGCCAACCTCGGCATAACCCGTGTACTCATTTCCCTTGTAATCGGAATTAGCCACCTGCGTCGGACCGAGAGTGATAAAGCGCTCCAGATCGTACTTGTTGTACGCGTAAGTAAACACGCCTTCCGCATACCAGGGCTTGCCATCATAGACCATATAGAACGAACCATGGTAGCTGTCCATATGCCCGTTGTCCTGGAGATCGTCAAAATCCAAATTGGTGCGGGAAATACCGCCGCTGATACCGACAAACAGGTTCTCCGCGGCGCGGATATCAAAGCCCATCATTCCGCCGTAGAGGGTCTGCTTATATTTGGAAATTATATCATCCGAACGGCGATTTCCAACGCTCCCATAACCGTCAATCCAGAGCCCCCAATTCGTTCCGGAAGCTATCTGTCCCTGTCCCTGACCCTGACCAACCAGGTTGCCTGCCGCGGCCAGAAGTACGGGTGCGGCGTCGCTCATGGAGTTGCCGCCGCCGGCCATGGCCAACTGAACGCCCTCCGGATAATTACTCGCGTACCATGATTTGGTTCCCATGTAACTGGCAAAGCCGCTGCCGCCGCCAATGTGATTGTTCAACACTCCCAGGTATTTGCCCAGGCCATTGAAACTCAGGGACTGGAAGGCGATATGTGTTCCGCCGCCCAGTTCGGAAAGGACATGTTGCGCTTCGCCCGGAGGTAGAACGATCAACTCATCCAGGAACGTCCGTAAATCGCCGCTTGTCCCCGGATCGTCATACAGATCGTCCAGAGCGCCTCCCAGGCCTTTGTCGCTGGGCGGGGCGCCTGTCGTGAAACTCAGACGATCCAGTCCCAGATCGTACAACTGGCCACCGCCGCTGTTCTGGAGCAGATAGGGCTGGAGGTATGCCGATGTGGATGTGACCTGGGCCAATGTGGGCAGGGCGCTAGCTGCGATAGTCACGCCACCCAGATACATATTGTTATCCACCTGCAATACTTTTAGATATGTCGTTGTCGGGGCATAGGTGCCTGCCGCCGGAATGACGACAATCTTGCCGGTATTGAGATCCGCGTCGCCGGTCACATGAAGAGCGCCCGTTGCGCCTAGAGCCGTTACAGCATACCCCAGGGCTCCGTTGCCGGTCTGCGTGTAGGAACTGGCTATCACACCACCCGCGAGACCACGCGCTCCGAAGGCCAGAACGCCGTCCTCGACGTACATTGGCATATCTCCGCCATACGCGGTGTAATCCTGATCACCCGTCAGCGTCCAGGTGCCAGTGCCTGTCTTGGTCATCGAACCGAAATTCTGGATCTGGTTGGCCTGCAGAGTGCCCTCGTCTTTGAGCGTGATGGTGTTGGTTGTGTCATATGAGCCATTGCGTACGACAATATTACCGTCGATGACTGTTCCCGTGCCCAGAGTCACATGGTTGTCATGACCTTCCAGTGAAATGGCCCTGTAGGCGCCACCCGCATCCGTACTCGTTACCCGGCCGTAGTTGAAGATGGTCGTGTAACCTAAATTATTACCTTTGATGCCGATTGTACCGCTGATCAGACCGCCGGTATTGTTTGTTACTGTCTTCAGACCGACGCCAGCCAGTTTGATGCCTTCGCCATTTGTCGCCGTGATGATACCGGAGTTTGTTACCGTTGCCGTCGATCCTTCATCTGTGCCGATATCCAGGTCAACACCACGGCCGTTGGTGGCGCTGATTGTTCCCGCAGCTGTATTGGTCACTGTTGCCGTCGAACCTGCGCCCGCAAGCTTGATGCGAACCGCATGGCCGTCGGTGGCGCTGATCGTACCGGAATTGGTCACACTGGCAGAGGCGCCCTCATCACTAGCCTTGATGATCACACCCATGCCATTCGTGCCGGTAATTGAGCCGGCGTTCGTTACTGTCGCCGCATGAGCGTCTTCGATGGAGATGCCGGTATCGCCGGAAATCGCTCCGGTACTCTTGTTATCAACCGTCGCTGTACCAACCGCTGTCCCCATCCCCATCACATTAGCGATTTCGATGCCGTAGGAGTAACCGTCGTAACTATAATCGCCACTGGCTTTGCCACTGGTCGCGGTGATAGATCCGGAATTTGTTACCGATGCCGTTCCCACATCACCGATGTAGATGCCTGCGGCGTCACCGCCGTAAGAATAATAACCGGTGGCGTCACCGCCGGTCGCGGTGATCGTGCCGGAGTTGGTTACCGAGGCTGTTCCCGCTCCATCGATGGATATGCCGTAAGCAGAACCGCCGTAACCGTCACCGTTGTAGTCATCACCATACCCGCCGCTGGCTTTGCCACCGGTTGCGTTGATCGTGCCGGAATTGGTCACCGTCGCCGACGCCATTATCGTCGGATCGATGTAGATGCCATAAGCGTTACCGCCCCAAGCGGTGCCCCCTTGTGAGTAACCGTCGCTTTCAGCATCACCGCCGGTGGCGTTACCGCCGGTGGCATTGATCAGACCGGCATTCGTTACTGTTGCCGTTTCCGTTCTGTCGATGTAGATGCCGTAAGCATAACCGCCGGTAGCGTAGCCGCCGTAAGCGTCATAGATATAAGCGTTGCCGCCGGTGGCTTTACCGCCGTAGGCGTTAATCGTGCCGGTTGCGGAGTTCGTCACCGTTGCTGTCGCCACGCTGTCGACATAGATGCCGTAAGCCTCACTATAGGAACCGCCGTAACCATCTACATATGAAGGTTCTATGCCACTGCCGTTAGCGTTACCGCCGTAAGCGGAATCACCGGAAACGCTGTAAGCGTCACCACCCGTGGCTGTGCCGCCGTACGCGTTGATCGTGCCGGAGTTATTAACCGTCGCTATCCCCACGTTATTAACCGGTGATGGTATAGATGTGATGTCGGGGCCGCTGCTGGCGCCGATGGCGATGCCGTAAGCGTCACCGCCGGTGGCTTTACCGCCGTAGCCGTCATAACCGCCGTGACCCATGCCGCCGATAGCTTCACCGCCGGTAGCGGTAATCGTGCCGGAGTTCGTCACCGTTGCCGTACCGACATTATTGACGGCGATGCCATAGGCGTCACCGCCGTAAGCCCAGCCGCCGTAGCCATAAGAATAGGCAAAAGGAGCATCACCGCCGGTGGCTTTTCCGCCGGTGGCGTTGATTTGTCCGGCGCTGGTCACTGTTGCCGTTGTTGCATCTTGAATAGCGATGCCGAAAGCGTAACCGCCGTAAGCGTTTCCGCCGTTTCCGCCGTACCCTCCATAACCGCCATAACCATTGTCGTAACCGCCTTGAGCGCCGATGGCTTCACCGCCGGTGGCATTGATAATGCCGGTCGCGGAGTTTATTATATTCGCCGCGCCGTCAATATTGGCAGCAGCAATACCGAAAGCATCGCCCGGGTAACCGCCGTAACCGTCGACGACTTTGGTGGTGGAAGTTATAAGACCGTAATAATCGTTGGCGCCTCCGCCGAAACTAAACCAGCCGCCATAACCGGCATCACCGACACCGCCGGTGGCTTTACCGCCGGTGGCGTTGATTGTGCCGGAATTGGTCACGGTTGCCGAGCCGATAGATTCGATGCCGATGCCGTAGGCCTGACCGCCGTAAGCATAACCGCCGTACCCGCCATAACCGCCATACCCTCCGTAACCGCCGTAACCGATGTCATAACCGTAACCGGCGCCGCCGATGGCTTCACCGCCGGTGGTGTTGATCAGGCCTGCGTTGGTCACATTTGCCGTTCCTACATTATTGAGGGCAACGCCGTAAGCGTCACCGCCAAAAGCGTTACCGCCGTAACCTCCGTAGCCCCCATAACCATCGTAAAAGTAGGAATCTCCTTCACCGCCGGTGGCCTTACCGCCGGTGGCGTTGATAATGCCGGTTTCAGCAGAGTTTATAACTGTTGCCGTTCCGGTAACATTAGCGATATCAATGCCGATGGCTTCACCGCCGTAACCGTAACCGCCAAAAGCGTAACCGCCGTAACCGTAGGAATCGCTCTGGCCGCCGGTGGCTTTACCGCCGTAAGCGGAAATCAGACCGGAGTTTGTTGCCGCTACCGCCGTTTTTACATCAGCGATGTATGTGCCGTAAGCGCCGCCGCCGTAAGCATAACCGCCATACCCTCCATAACCACCACCGTAACCACCGTAGCTCTCACCGCCGGTGGCTTCACCACCGTAAGCGTTAATCCAGCCGGAGTTAGTCGCCGTCGTCGCCGCCACAGTATCAATATAGATTCCGTCCGCGTGGCCGCCGTAGGCGTCACCGGCGTAAGCACCGTAATAACCACCGTAACCATCACCGCCGGTGGCTTTGCCGCCGTAGGCGTTAATCCAGCCGGAGTTGGTCACCGTTGCCGTCGCTGTTACATCAGCGATGTAGATGCCGTCACCAGCACCGCCTGTGGCATCACCGCCGTAACCTCTGTAACCGTAACCGGCACCGCCTGTTGCTTCACCACCGTAAGCGTTGATCAGACCGGAGCTGGTTACCGACGCCGTTCCCACCTTATCGATGTAGATGCCGTAAGCGTAACCGCCTTCAGCGTCACCGCCGTAACCGCCGTAACCGCCGTAACCGGCACCGCCTGTTGCTTCACCGCCGTAGGCGTTGATTGTGCCGTGGCCGGAGTTGGTCACCGTCGCCGTTCCCGTCACATCAGCGATGTAGATGCCGTAAGCATCACCGAGATAACCGCCGTAACCGTCTTCGTCAATGATGACCTTTTCGTATTCGGTGTTGGCATCACCGCCGTACGCGTCATCGCTGTTAGCGTCACCGCCGATGGCCTTCCCGCCGTAAGCGTTAATCATGCCGAAGTCGGAGTTGGTCACCGACGCTGTTCCCACACTGGTGATAGACACGCCGTACGCGTCACCGCCGTAGGCGTTGCCGCCGTAAGTATGAACTTCTGAATCGCCGTAACCGATACCGCCGTACGCGTCACCGCCGGTTGCGTTGATCGCGCCGCCGTCTTTATTTGTTACCGTCGCCGCCCCTGTTACTTTAGTTATGGCGATACCGTAAGCGCTGCCACCGGTGGCATCACCGCCGTATACTTCGGAGTAATTGCCGGTAGCATCACCGCCGTAACCGTAACCACCGGAAGCGCTGATCTTACCTAAGCCGGAATTTGTCACCGTTGCCGTTGCCGCACTATCTATGTTGATGCCGTACGCATCACCGCCGTAACCGTAACCGCCGTACGCGTCACCGTAATCACCGCCATAGCCGCCGTAAGCGTTACTGCCGGTGGCGTTACCGCCGGAAGCCTTGATTGTGTTGGAGTTGGTCACCGCCGCCGTTCCCGTTACATCAGAGATGTCAATGCCGTAAGCATAGCCGCCGTAAGCGTCAGCACCGTAGGCGTCATCGTAATTGCCGTAAGCGTCACCGCCGGTAGCGTTACCACCGGTAGCGTTGATCAGGCCTGCGTTTGTCACCGTCGCCGTTCCCACATTAGCGATGCTGATGCCGTAGGCGTCACCGCCCCAGGCGTAACCGAATTCATAAACATCGCCATCTTCGTAATAGCCGTAGGCTGCATCGCCGTTAGCCATGCCGCCGTACGCGCTGCCGCCAAAGACGTTGATCGTGCCGGAGTTGGTCACCGTTGCCGTTGCCGCATCAGCGATGGAGATGCCATAGGCGTCACCGCCGTAACCGTAACCGCCATAAGCGTCACCGAGATAACCACCGTAACCGCCGTAAGCGTCACCGCCATACGCATAACCGCCGGTAGCGTTGATCGTGCCGGAGTTGGTCACCGCTGCCGTCCCCGCCACGTCGGTGATGGAAATGCCGTAAGCATCACCACCCCAAGCGTCCCCTCCGTAGCCGTCGTTAAAATCGTAGTAAGCGATACCACCGTACGCGTAACCGCCTGTGGCGTTGATCGTGCCGGCGTTCGTCACCGTTGCCGTCCCCACATTATTGATAGCGATGCCGTAAGCATAACCGCCCCAGGCGTTACCGCCGTAACCGTAGTTACCGGAACCCGCGTCAAATTCGCCGTTAGCGTCACCGCCGTAAGCATAACCGCCGGCAGCGTTGATCGTGCCGGAGCCGGAGTTGGTCACCGTCGCCGTTCCCACATCAGCGATGTAGATGCCGTAAGCATCACCGAGATAACCACCGTAACCGACGCCAATGGCAAAACCGGGAGCTTCGCTGTTGGCGTCACCGCCGTATGCTAAACCGTCGTCGTAAGCGTCACCGCCGTATGCGTAACCGCCGTAGGCATTGATCACGCCGGAGTTGGTCACCGTCGCCGTCCCCGTTCCCTCATTGGCGATATAGAGACCATAAGCGTCACCGCCCCAAGCGTAACCGCCTTCAACTTCGTCATAGCTGTGACCGTCACCGCCGTAACCGTAACCGCCGTAACCGGTTATTGTGCCGGAATTCGTTACTATCGTTGTTCCCGCGCCGTTACTATAGAAGTAACCGCCGTAACCGGTACCGCCGTTACCGCCGTAACCGTATTCGGAACCACCATAGCCGTAAGCATAACCGCCGTAACCGCTTATCGCGCCAGAGTTCGTCACTGCTGCCGTCCCCGCGCCATTGCTTGAGAATCTGATGCCGTAGGCATCACCTCCATAAACTCCATAGCCTGCAACTTCAGGGGCGTAGCCAGCGATTGTGCCGGAATTGTTCACCGTCAACGTGCCCGCGCCGCCGCTCGCGAAATCAATGCCTGCTTCATAACCGGCGATGATGCCGGAGTTCGATACCGTTGATGTTATGGCTCCGTCGCTGTAAAAGCCGATGCCGACTTCACTGTATTCATAACCTCCGGGAGTATTGATACGGCCGATAACACCGGAGTTTGTTACGGTGCCGGAACCCATTATGACACCGGCCCAGTCGCCGTAAATGGTGCCTGTGTTTGTTAATGTACCGCTATAGGTAGTTATATCCTCAGGACCATCGACAAGCAAGAAGTCGGCATTATTGATGACGAGGTCACCATTAAGGTCTTTAGGGGTGCCGTAGAAGACGCCGACAGGCATACTGCCTACGCTATGATAACTTTCGATGAAGCCGTTGTTGGTAATACTCCAGCCGTTCGCGTTTGCCCAGAGTGCGGGATAATCGGCAACCTCTAAGTCACCGCCGGATTTAACTGTAGCGGTGCGAGTTCCCGGGTTGGGGTCACTGCCAGGCAACGAATCCTCCAGATTTATCATGCCGGAATAATATCCATCAATCCATACCATGGAATGGATTGATGACGGCATGACCATCAACAGGCAAAAAATAATACCCATTAAAAAGCCTATCCAACCTTTCTTCTTCATGACGCGCTCCTTTCCTTTAACTTATAATTTTAATAATAAATCGTTTTATAAAAAGACGGGCAAATATCCATTTGCCTCCTTCGTATTTGCTCAGGATAAATTACAGAGAAAGATTTTCGTTCCGAAAAGCAGAAGGGAGAGATGTTCGAGATGTCGTGACGCTTTGCTGTCCGAAATAACATGACTTGACCCTTGATTTGCAGTCTGCGCTAAACGCAAAATACTAAAAAAAAGTTGTTTTGATCAAGATGTACTTCTAAAAAATTAAAGAATTGAATATAACTGCCGCGACAACGCAATCACTAATTATCAGTGGGTAAAAAACTGATGTAATGATAAATCATTAAATATTTTGTGTGTCAAGCGAATTTTAATCAAAAAATCAAGCATTCTTTGATGTTGGGACGACTTATGGTGAGAATAACTATCCTGGGGAAAATGGATTAAAATCATCTACAGAAACGAGGCGTGTAAGGCCTTAGATTTGCTGGAATTTACATTAAATCATAGATAGAATGATTCGATATACTTTAAGGTCTGCAATTCCTTTTCTGCCTTCTGAGGATCTTTGATTTGATAAAGATCAATCAGTTTTCTCCTTGGTATTCTTTCGCCGGAGTTGATGGAGAGTGATTTTTCGTAGGCGGCAATCGCGGCATCCAAGTCTTTTCTGGCAGTGAAAAGACTGCCTAATATATTATACTTCTGGGCGGCGGCAAATGAATCATCATGGATTTTATAAAGATAGGCATTTCCCTCTTGAATGTATCCTTTGCGATAGTGCTGATCGGCCAAAGATAGATTGGCAAAATCGGAAAAAGTGTTATTCATTTCTGAAGACTTTTTCCAATATAAAATTGCCTCGTTATTGTATCCTTTTGAGGATAGGATGATAGCGTGGGTATTATAGTATGTTGTCATATCGTCCGTTGCCCTGAGTGGTAGAAAAGCAACAATTAGGAATATACCGCAAATTGCCGCGTGTTTCGCGAACAAGCTATACAGTTTTTTGCTGAAGTCGGAATAAAGTTCAGCGATACCTGATGCGGCAAAAGGAATCATCACCGCCAGCATCGGCAAACGGTACCGGCCATTTGCAAAGAATATAATAATAGTAGCACTGTAGAATAATAATACCGCAATCAGCGCTTTTACCCTTCTCTTTCTCCAGCTTGTCAGCATGCCTAACATGGAAAGAGGAAAAATAACCCAGAAACCGGGAAACGGTATCTTGAAGAATTTTGCAAAATTGCTCAGAAAATCTATATCGTAATGATCACCGGCTTCAAATCTGTTAAAGTGGGCGAGAGTTTTTTGCCCTATCTTGCCAAAAAAGACCAAAGGGTTGGAGACGGCTTGTTTTACAGTCAGTGCCGTCCAGTAATCCGATGCTTCATGAGATGTTAACTGCTTTCCAGTTCTTCGACTGGCCTCAATAGTAAACTGGATGCCCTGTGCAAATGGTGAAGTGGAAGCAAAAGGGACCGGACGGAAATAGGGAGTGGGATTGTCAATATTATTGCCGATGAAAAAATTAAAACCGGACTGGGTCGTCATGAGAGCGAATTTCCCGGCAACGACGTAGTTTCTAATCATAAAGGGAGCTATGGCAATAGACAGACCGATAACATAGATTGCTGCGAACTTACAAAGATGTTTCCATGAAAATTTATCCCTGTATCCGCACCATAGAACAAGGAGTATTATAACGGGAACTAGCACGATCGCATTAGGTCTTACATTCAATAACATCCCGACGATTAAACCGAGGAATCCAATCCTGATAATATTGCCGGTTTCATTTGTGTTTTTGCCTTGTTTACTGGAATCGTCGGGACTGATAATTTTTATAAGAAGATAAGACATCAAGGCAAATAATAAAAGGCCAAGAGAATCTTTAAGCGGTACAATGCTATAGAGAATGAAAGGTTTGTATAGACAGGCAATTATGCAGGCAAGAAGGGCAACTTTCCTGTTGGTCAGTTCTTTGCCTATCAGATAGACGATCCAGCAGGTAAGAGTTCCATAAACAATGCTCAATATTCGAATGTAAAATACATCCGGCAAAAATAGCCTGTAGATTATGGCCATGATATAAGCCGGCAATGGAGCGTACTCATATACGGATTTTGATTGAAAGGTGCCTGCGGCGATTTCTTTTGCCCAGGTATGATATATCCGCTCATCCCAGAGGAGAAAATCAGTATAGATTGTTGTTTCCAGATTCATCAGGGCGAATATTCGAACCATGAGTCCGCAAGCTATAATGATGAATAATAAGAAAGAAAATGAATTTATTGCCTGATTAGCGGGGGAGTTGTCTTCAAATGAAGCGGTTTTGTGACGGGGCGTTTTTTTATTTCCCCCTTTTTCTGTCCTTACCATAAATATGCTTCCTAACCCCTGAGAATCGAAAGCTGCTTGACTGACATTAATAAATATTTTTTATTCGCATTAATATTTTCATTCTTGAATCAAATTTCCCGAAAATCCGGCTCGTACATGGTTGACTGGATATGGCCGGGCAGGTCAGCGGGCTTGGGCATTTTTGTAAGTCCTCGTTCAAAAACGACGCCTGCCACCGCCACTGCGATGTTGGCCGATACTTCGCGAATTCGTGAAAGCGCGGGGTAAATGCGTCCTATTTTCAAATCTTCCGCGGTAACCTGATCATTGAGCGATTTGGCGGCGGCTGTGAACATTTCATCCGTGACACGTGATGCTTCCGAAGCAAGCACACCCAGTCCGACTCCGGGGAAAATATAGGCGTTATTGGCCTGTCCCGGCACAAAAGTCCGGCCGTCAATATTCACTTCCGGGAAGGGACTGCCGCTGGCGAAAATGGCGCGCTTATCCGTGCAGCGGTAGGCGTCTTCGGCCGTGCATTCCGCTTTGGATGTAGGATTGGAAAGAGCGAAAATTATCGGACGATCGTTTATTTTGCCCATTGACGTAAGTATGTCAGGAGTGAAGGTGTTGGGTTGACCCGATACGCCGATTATCGCTGTCGGCTTTACTGCTGTCACCGCGGAGAGCAGGTCCTTATGGAAAGGATAGTCATGGGCATAGCGACGCTTGTGTTCTGCAAGATCGTTTCGGCTGCTGACGACAAGGCCTTTGGAATCCACAAACCAGCAGTTGCCGTGAGCGGCAGACAGCGATAGCCCTTCTTCCATCATTGCCGAAGAAACAAGATTGCCTATGCCGATGGCGGCTTCACCCGCGCCTAAGAACAGCAAGCGCTGTTCGGATAACCTGCCGCCGGTAATCCGCAATGCGGAATATAAACCGGCCAGCGCGACAGAGGCGGTTCCCTGGATATCATCGTTAAACATACAGTATTTGTCGCGGTATTTTTCGAGCAGACGGAAGGCGTTCACGTTTCCGAAATCTTCCATTTGAATCATGACACCGGGAAAGAGTTTTGCGGCCGCGGCCATAAACTCATTGATCAGCAAGTCGTACTCTCTGCCCCGTAGGCGTTCCTCCGGCAGGCCGATATAATCCGGCGCGTTCAAAAGCTCCTGATTGTTGGTTCCGACATCTATCGTCACCGGCAGACAGAATTGCGGATCAATGCCGGCGCAGGCTGTATAAAGTGATAACTTGCCGACGGGAATTCCCATCCCGTTGGCACCGAGATCGCCGAGACCTAGGATTCGTTCGCCGTCGGTGACCACAATGACGCGGACATTTTTCTGCGGCCAGTTCTTCAGTATTTTTTTTAGGCGGCCGCGATCATTTTTGGTAATAAATATGCCGCGGGGTTCACTGAAAATACTGCTGTATTCCTGACAGGCCTGGCCGACAGTCGGAGTATAAATCACGGGCATGAGTTCCTGCATGTTGTCAATCAGGACGCGATAGAACAGTTTTTCGTTGCGATTTTGCAGACCGGCCAGATAAATATATTTTTCGAGATCGCTTGTTTTGCGCCGGACATTGTTGATGATATGCAAAGCCCTGTCCGCCGGAGAGAAAACGCGCGGCGGGAGCAATCCGTGCAAACCCAGCGCTTCACGTTCAACTTCGTTAAAGGCCGTTCCCTTGTTCAAAATGGGGTCGCGAAGCAGCGTTCTTCCCCTGGGAATTTTTACAGCGCGGCCTTTAATCGTCCGGTCTGACATCGTTTTTCTCCTGAATTAATTACTGACTAACTTTTGTTTACGCGACATTGAAGTATAAGAAGTAGAGCCTTGTGTCAATAAAATAATGCTACCATTTCGCTTGTAAGTTACCATATAAAATGGTTTTTCAATGATCAAACATTTTTATTTTTAATATTTTCTTGACATACAAATCAGAAAGTTCTTATACTTCACCCCGAAATATCTTATCAAAAAATACCAACAAAATTTTAAAGAACGGAGGCAATGATTATGGCAGAGAAAAAAGGATTGAGTAAACCGGTAAAATTGAAGGCGGATCTGGCGGAGCTGTTGGGCGCTAAAGCTCTTCCCCGCACAGAGATAACCAAAAAACTGTGGGATTACATCAAGGCCCACAAACTGCAGACCAAAACAGTTAACGGCAAGCCGGAAAACGCCGGGAAGAACATTGTGGCTGATGCCAAGTTAATCAAGATAATTAACAACACTAAAGTTAAAACGTCGAGCGGTAAGGTTGTTGATTTTACAAAATTAAAAGAAGGCCAGACTATTGACATGATGCAAATTGCCTCGGTTGTAAGCGCTAATATTGAATAGATAAAAAATCTAATTTTTCTTCAAAACAGGCAGGCTTAACATCCTGCCTGTTTTATTTTTTAACAAGTCTATTAAAATCATTTCCGCAATTATCGTTTCTGACGATCCCGTCTTTTATTTGCTACTTGTGAAATATTTTTCCTCCCGTCTCGAATTCATATTATTGATTTTATGACAAATGCCGTATATGGTTACATCGTAAATTTTGTGTAAAGGAATTCCGAAAGTCGGGAAACATATAACATGGATAAAAAAGCCATATTATGGCCCGTAATAGTATCAGTTTTAATTCATGTGACTCTGCTTGTGGCTGCCGGGATGATTGATTTGCGCGAAAACATTAAGCCGGTGGAGGTGCTTTCGGTCAGCATTAAAGAGCTGGAACCGGAAGAAAAACCTTCGCCTAAAAAAGAAATTAAAATAAAAGAGAAAAAGAAATCTACCCAAACTCAGAAAGAAAAAGGTGCTGTCATTAACAGCGGCGACTGGCGGGAAGAAACCATTGATCTGGGAACCTCCGATATAAAGTATGTTAATTATCTGTCCAAAGTAAAAAATAAGATTCTCCAAATCTGGAAATATCCCCAAAAGGCTTACGAAAGAAATGAAGAAGGAGATGTTGTCGTAAAAATGTCGATTGATGCCGATGGAAGTCTTTCCGGCGCGGTTCTGATGTCTTCTTCGGGATCAGCGGAGCTTGATGAAGGAGCGCTTAGTGTTGTCCAGGCGGCGGCGCCTTTTGAACCTTTGCCGGAATTTTATAACCTTTCACGCCTGCATATTGTAGCTTCTTTTAACTACAAGATTATGGATTAGATTTTTCTTTCTGTATGAGTTTATGCGCAAAAAAATAACACATCGATGCAGCATTTTAATATTTTCATTAATTTTTTTTGCGAACGTTGCGGGCGCCGGCGCGGTGACTGATGAAATAGGCCGCAGTGTGAATATAACTCCCTCGCCGCAAAGGATTGTTTCTCTCGCTCCAGGTATCACGGAAACACTCTACGAACTTGGCCTCGAGGCAGAGATCGCGGGAGTGACCAGTTATTGTAACTGGCCGCCGCGGGCGCGTCTAAAGCCGCGAATAGGCGGCTTCACCAATCCTTCCATAGAAAAAATTGTTTCTCTGAAACCGGATTTAATTATCGCCACCGCTGACGGCAACAGGAAAGATACGGTGAAGCAACTGGAAAGAATCGGTCTGGCCGTTTATGTTACAAATCCATCCGACACGGAGAAGATTTTAAAAAGCATTCTGCATATTGGCGAAATTACCAATCGCAGTAATGCCGCCGGCAAACTGGTGGCAAAACTCCGCAGGAGACTGAACAATATCAGCTCGCAAACAAAAAACAAAAGCAGGCCCAGAATCTTTTTCCAGATTGGTCTGGAGCCGGTGATTACAGCCGGTGGCGGAACATTAATCAATGAAGTAATCGATCGCGCCGGAGGCGTTAACATCGCGCGCAACGATACCGCTCGTTATCCCCGCTACAGCGCGGAAGGCATCATGGCGGGGTTGCCGGATATAATTTTGTTCGCGCCCATGGCCAACGATAAGGAATTCGCGGCGGTAAAAAATTTCTGGCGTGAATACGGGGAAATTCCTGCGGTAAAAAACAATAAAATTTATCCTATAAATACCGATCTGATCAGCCGGGCGTCTCCCCGCATTTTTGACGCGATAGAAACTATGGCGTTAATCTTTCATCCGGAAATAAAAATTCAGCGTAGTAACTGATTCACGATCTTTTCGATTTATACCAATCCTAAATCAAAGATGATATTGAGACGGCTAGGCGGAGGCGACGAGGCGTATTATACATACGTTGAGGAAGCCGACAACGACGCCAACAAAAATAGCGCTTTGATTTAGGATTGGTATTACAGATGAGGTTTTATGTCATCTATATTCAAATTCGCCTGCTTAAGTAATTCCAGAACTTCAGCCTGCCGGGACACGGGCAGAGATTCCAGCTTTCCCATCTGTTTGTTGATGGAATCGATTTTCGCTTTCAGGTCAGCCAATAGCGGAGCAATATTGGCCTGCGGCGGCACGGCCTGCGGGGCCTGCGGCGGCTTTAACTCTTCTAATTGAACGCCGGCTTTGATTTTGATTTCTTCCAGATATTCGGGAATTGTGACATCAAACCCGAGCTTTTGTTTGATTAAGGAAGCCAGCACATCTTGCGCGGTCGCTTCGCCATGCACTAAAAATACCGGCATTTTTTTATTCCGGAAATTCCCCAGCCAATCCAGAAGCTGACTTTGTCCGGCGTGGGCGGAAAAACCGCCGATAGTCCATATTTTCGCTTTCACGGCGATATCTTCGTTGAAGATACGGATTTTTTTCGCTCCTTCAACAATATTACGGCCGGGAGTCCCCTGGGCCTGAAAGCCGACAAAAACAATGCTGGCTCCCGGGCGCCATAAATTATGTCGCAGATGATGTCTGATTCTTCCGGCGTTGGCCATGCCGGAAGCGGAAATAACAATCGCCGAACCTTTCATTTCATTGATCTGCATGGACTGGTCGGTTGATGAAGAAAACTGCAGCTGGGGCAGTTTCAGAGGGTTGTCTCCGTTTTTCAGAATAATCTGCGTTTCTCCATCCAGATAGGAACGGTAACGGCGGAATATTTCCGTCGCTTTGATGGCCAGCGGACTGTCGAGGATCACCGGCATATCTTTGGGCAGTCTTCCGTCGCGGTTGAGAAGATAAAGCGAATAAAGCATTTCCTGGGTTCGCTCCACGGCGAAGGCGGGGATGATTACCTTCTCTCCTCTAGAGTAACTGTATTTAATGGCTTCGGCCATTTCATTCAGGCTGTCCTCTTCGCCTTTGTGATCGCGATCGCCGTAAGTCGATTCCATAAAAAGAAAATCGGCGTCAGTGATGATGACAGGGTCCTGCATCAACAATTGATGACGTCGGCCGATATCGCCGGAGAAAACCAGTTTTGTGGATGCTCCGTTTTCTTCAATAAATAATTCCAGTATGGCCGCGCCCAGTATATGGCCGGCATCCTGAAAGTTGACTTTTATTCCGCTGCCGGGAGCAAAAATTTCTTTGTAGGGTTTTGTTTTAATTAAAGGGCAAACGGCTTCGGCATCTTTTGTTGTCTAAAGCGGCACAATCTTTTCAGCTTTACCGTAGCGTTGCATCCTTCTCATTTTTGAGGTCGCTTCTGTTTCTTGAATATGGGCGCTGTCCAGAAGCAGTATTTTTATCAGGTCTCCTGTCGGTTCAGTTGCGTAAACTGTACCGCG
>Ga0182021_10002939_pt1 | contig 20059 bp, 17 predicted proteins | sample 612E3MmetaG_FD_120493 | JGI IMG/M metagenome (GOLD analysis project Ga0182021, IMG submission 120493) | Permafrost microbial communities from Stordalen Mire, Sweden - 612E3M metaG (Illumina Assembly) | ecosystem: Environmental > Terrestrial > Soil > Wetlands > Permafrost | place: Sweden... | reverse complement strand
ATCCCAGTATACGGGAAGTAAACGCCTACACTGACGTTGGGGTTAACAGCGATGTTTTTTAGTTTAGTCCCAGGTTCACCTGCAAGGTATAGGGTTAGCCCTTTGCTGTGGTATTCGATTGGCGTCGCACGAGGCACATCACCGCTGCAGGTAGCTAAGGCGCACATATTATTTTGAGCGAGGAATTCAGCAATGTACGTTTCTAGTTCCTGCTGAGGCATCAACTGGGTATTTCTTAAGGTCATAAAAAACAACTCTACTTGAAGCTTGAACTGCGAATTCGCTTTTAAAGTATCAGGTCAATTCAACTGCGGTTTCAATCAACTGTTTATTGTGACTACCGATGAGACCTCAACGCAAAAGCCCACCCCCAGCTTTGAAGTCGGTTCTTTTCTGCTTTGAGCACTTCTTGCACAAAGGCACTCATACCGCGCGCGCTAAGCCCGGTACAACCTTCCCCTGTTTTTTAAATAATGTTGTAATGACGGTTTAAACGACGGCGTCAATCTAGCCCTCTTCACCATTAGGAAAATCTCTATACATTCTTTCATGAGATCGTTCTACCCAGTCCCAGTACTTCATGCCGCTTCAGGTTCGTTTTAGATTTGCCATCTATATCCTATTATTATCAAATCAAGTTTACGGTTCCAATCTAACTCGTCGATTGAAAATTAATCCTATAATGCTTGGCAGTCATCAAAGAGTTATCGGTGTAATGAAGTGCAAACTAACATAAAATCAAACCTGAAGCATTTTGGTCGCTATACAGAGATAACATCCAGGTTTATCTTCGATGTGAGCAGTAGCGAATCCTGCACTTTTGAGAAGTTGCTTCATTTCCTTATCTCCAGGCATAATATCATTAGCGACCGCAGAGGATACATTGTGATGGTGTTCTTTCATCTCGTGGCTGCTCAGAGCGTGAGCTATTATGAGTTTGCCATCCAGTTTTAGAACGCGATTCATTTTGAACAAGGCTCTCTGTTTATTTTCAATGTGCGGAAACAAGCCGAAGCAGGTGATTGCATCAAAGTAATCTTGAGGAAAATCGAGTTCCTCTGCACTTTGAAGCCTGATTTTGACATTCGATAAACCGGAATACTTCTTTCTGCATGTTTCCACCATTTTTTCTGCAAAATCAACTGCCACGATCAATCCAGATGGACCAACGGCTTGAACTAAATAAGGAATTAATACCCCTGTACCTGTCCCAAGGTCCAAAATCTTCTGTCCACTCGCAAGGTTGAACCCGGGCACAAGATTCTTCAAAAAATCTGCCAAATCTGCATTGACAAACTGTTCATCCCAGCTGCTTGCTGCTCGGTTGAAGAATGCCTTTCGATCTATCTCGGAGGGGGCATTATTTTTCTTAGGTCCCGATAATCTTGACAGCTCCTAAGGTCTTGACTAAAGCGTTGTTTTATTAGCTTTTGATTTGTTGAACCTTAGATTTTTCTAGCAAACCTATGATTGGAAATGCTATTATCAGGCTTAACACTGCGCCTGCGAGGTTCTTTCCGCTCCAAACAGTTGTTGAAAAAGCCAGTGGAAGCCCCAATATTACTAGACCATTGATGTTTCCCGCGACATATGCTTATACAACGGTCGCCATTATTGTTATGGCAATGCTGAAGGGTTTAGTTGTTAATTTGTGGTGGTTCAAAGTTAAGATTAAGTCGAACAGTACGGAACAAGCGGCGAATCCAATCATTGGCGGTGGACCGCCTGCAAGCAGAACTATTATTGAGCCTACTACGCCGACGAAAGAGGCGGCGCCGAATTTTCCAGTTGCTCATACGACTAGCAAGAGAACAAAGAAAACTAAAAAGTCATGGATTACTGGAAGGCCTGTCAAAGCAAAGCTCAACGGTGCAACTACCAGATTGAGTGCTATCCAAAGTGCGCTAAAAATGCTTATTAAAGCTATATCTTGAGATTTGAAGCGTTTCTTGTTGTTCAATTTCTTTTGCCCCACCTTATAAGTAACACGTTTTTGCAAAAAAGTAACACTGCTGTCTATAAGAATCTTTTGGGGAAAAAACGTTTTCTCCTATAGCTTAGCTGCCTTGTGGGGGAACGATTACTCGAGGGAAGCCGTCAGCTGTCGGGGTATCGCGATCAAAAGTGTAATCTAATTGATGAACGGTTTGCTGATGTTGCTCTTGCCGCTTATGGCTGGTCTGCAGCGCCGGCGCCTCCTTAGCTGCTGCCTTAATGTCTTGTTTGAGTAGCTTAAGCTCTTCATTAACGGTTAACCCTTAAAACCGCCGCTCAAGCTCTTCCCGCCTCGCATCCACAACCGCTGTAATCTCTTTGCGGGTTTGACCTTTAACGTAGGGTCGTATCTTATCCCAGTCACGCTTAACCGTCCTAGTAGACACACCAAGCTCACTCGCGATCTGCTTCTGCGAGAACCCCTTCTCAGCCAAAAGCCGCACTAGCCGCCTACGCACTCTTTCCAGCCTGTACCTCGCCATACTCTTAGTATACACAGAAACCTTGCGATAAGACACCTCTTTTGCCCCAGAATACCCTGTATTCTTGCTGAATCGCCCTTTTTTCTGTTGCTGAACTTCCTTATTTTCGCTTATTTCATGAAAATGTTCGTTTTCCAAGCTTCTCCACCTTCACGTTACCCCTTTTTTCAACTATTTTTACAAAAAAGTGACAAATTTTCGCATGTTTTGGCCATTGTTTAGAACAGAGAATCGGTTGCTAAATATACTTTTTGTCACCTGTTCAATGCCCCAAATCTCAGAAGGCACCACGTCAATAGCCGCTTATCTTAACTCTTAGTTCGTCCACACTTTTAGAAGACTAGGCGCGAATTCAACATGTTCAGCGAAATTACACAATCGATACCCTGATTTGCTAACCCTTTGGATCTATCGCACTGGTTAATTCCTAAATTTTCATGTAAAAAAAACTACAGGGAGTCGTTTTCCAGCTATTTCACGCAAATAAGCTACCTTTCCAGTCGCAGCTAGTTATCTCTTACCATCAACTCTTCTTCTCAAGTAACATGTTTTCCTCGTCAAACGAGATTTTGTCGCGCCGCTCGCGGTAGAAAAGTTTCATGAATTCTTCCGCGTCTTTGGTTTCGAAAGGCAAATCTTGAACGGTCACACGCTTTTTCTTTTTGAGTTGGTCCTCGATTGCGTTCTTTGCAACTGGATAATTCAGCAACAGCTCATTCTTTTCAGTGTAAAGATCTATTGTCCAGATGCAAGGATCAATGAAGGAAAGCGCTTCGGGAAGATTCTTCAGCATATCAAACGGGGTGTACCTTGCAGCGTCCGAGATTTTCTTTATGGCAGCAGCTGTTTGCTCTCTTACAGTTACGTTTTTCTCCCAGAAGCCATCTTTGACAGGGGAGAGATTCTCGATTGATTCTTCTTTAGTTTTCAAATCTTCGTATAGAATAGAAACAACATTTCTGGAAACATCAAGCGAAGACATAACTGAGCTCTTGAGGGCAGCCGCATTCAAAATGCTGATTTTTCCAGACCCCAAAGAAGCACGCAGTTCGTCTGCTTTCTTTGTTTCGAAGGCAATTGAAGAATATTTCTCGCCAAGCAGACCTTCCAGCCCAACATTCTGAGTGCCCAACCTTACTATTGAACCGAGACCGTTTTGAAGGTTCAGAATAGTGGTCGAAATCTGAGGTTCGTACTCTTTTGCCCAGTTCTTGATAGCAAGCACGAGGGCATCACAAGCTAGCCAAGGAGCAGTATTATTAGCAAGTTTCTGTTTGCAGTAGGAAACAGTTCCGCTTACCGCAGGCAAAGACGGATCATACACAGATTGAATGACACCATAAATTTGCTCCGCCAATTGACAAACATCGTTCGCTGTAACCCTGCTTGCAGTGAGAACAGCACTTATGTACTCCGCCCGGGACTGAGGATCCTGCTCTTTTTGGAATTCTATCTGGACAGGATTCTTAACCTCGTACCCTATTTCCTTAAGCTTCTTCATCCAAGCAGTGTAGGAATAGTTCATGCTAAGCTGGTACCGTTCCAATATCACATTCAGTTCAGGAGGCAAGCTATCCACGCCTTCAGTCAGATTAACCGCCAACTCTTTTAGAACGGCGTTGATTTCTCGAAGTTTGAGCTTTTTGGCTTCTAGTTTGCTAAGAATGTCTGCTAATCGGTCTCTGATTAAATTCATCCTGATTTCAGGACTACTCACATCCACGGGTGCAGTGACCTTGACTTTTCCAATCGTTTCTTCGAATGCAGTTACCTTTTTCATCAGGTCGTCGACTTTAAGCAGGGCTAACTCGGATTTTTTCGCCATTTCAGCCCGTTTCTTTGGCGTGAGGTTAAGCGCTACTATTGGAACAGCGAAAGCAAACGAGGATAGTATGCCAAGTATCATTTGTGTCGTTGTTATGTTTGTGGAAAAGGAAAGGGGAACCTTAAGAGCTGACACAAAGAAAAAGAACAGCGCCGTAATTCCTGCTGCGGTTAAGATTGGGAAAAGCGTATCGCCCCCGCTTATGTTGCTGCCACTGATAAGCGAAGGCAACATAAACGTAATAGCCAATACAATGCCAACAACCATCACAATAAGCAGAATCATACCAGGGAACGAGTCAAGATACTGATTAACTGCTTGAGCAACTGTATGAACCGGAGTGGGAGAAGGCTCAACAACGTTCCAAGTTATTTTTCCGAGCGTTTGAGAGAAATCGAACAGTCTGAAATGTAAGAGACCAGTTTGCGCGTGCATTGAAGTGTAAACGGAAGATAAGGAGGTATACAGTGGAGGAACTGCAGTTGCGTCATTCCAGAAATCCACTCTAGCAATCTTAACGATATGCAGGTAGTACTGCATCACCATTAGCGGCACTGAAATAAGAGCATAGTAGGCAAAGGAGAGACCTGCTTGCGTTTTCTTCAGAACAATTGCCATAGTAAGCAGCAATGGGATTGCCATGAAGAAGGTTGAATTGGAAAAGAGAAACATCGCTGCAATAATGCCCAAGTTAATGCCAATAGCATCTTCATAACTTCTAAAGCGAATCGCAAGCGCCACAAATAGGAAGATCAGAATACAAATGAACAACACACGGACTATTGCTGGACCTAGCATTCCGATAAAATCGATTAAGGATAATTGATACAAAATGCCCAACACAATAAACGTGGAACCCACAGACATGCCAAGGGCAGGACTGAAGTAAACGGCAAACGCAACCAGCACAGCCACCAAAATGGGCAGAGGCTGCGGCAGGAATGGAATAAACGACATAGCCAACGCCATGCTGATCAATGTCAGAGCGAAGGCGACAATTCTCATCCCCTTGCCTTCTTTCGCGAGCGCAGCATTCTCTTTGTCAATTCGTTTTTTGTAGGAGGTAAAAGGACCGGTCATAAGTGAATCCAGAAGAGACTTGCGAGGTTCCTTCTCGGATTCCTTGATAGATTCCTCATTAGATTGTTCTTCCGATTCCTTGGGTTTCTTCGATTTGAAACGATCTCTAAACCGCTTTTTCACTGAGACCAACGTGCATCGTCTAAAGCTTTATTTGCAACGTTTGGTCTTAAAGCTTTATCGTGAGTTTGGCTGATGTCCGCTGAAAAAATGACCTTTGACATAAACGCTAGCATACTAAAACACATCTCAATGCTCAAACCCATGTTTCCTCAGCGCGCAATAATCTCAATCGGCGACTATTCTTCACAAATTCTCCTCAAAAGCACCGACATCAGCGAAAACCAAGAGCTCTTAAGATTTTTCATACAAAAAACCAAACAGGGAAAACCCAAATCGAAAAAATCAAACAAAGAAAACAACGAAATCATCGGCATAGACGAAAAAGCAGATACCCACTACTGGTTCAACGTCCAAAAGTACATCGCAGAACACGATGCGATCGTTGAGAAATTAAAAGGCAAGCCCATCGACAAATTATACGGAGCCATCATGGTGGCATCCCTTTGGGAAGGGGTTGGGAGCGCTTTGTTACCAGATTTAACCGCCCGCTTTCAAGAAGGCGACGTAAATTCCGTTGCCTTCGCCATAGTTCCTTCGCATCTTCAGCCACCAGACGCACAATTTAACGCACTTTGGTCCATGGCAAAATGCAGGACAAACGGGCTTACACAAATCCTGATGGAAAGAGAAGCACTCGAAAACTACGTCGGAGTAGACAGAAAAGGCTCAATACTCAAAGGAAACAGCGTCCTCAACTACATCGTTGAGCTGGTGCTAGAAAAGGAAGAATTCACCCAAGAATTCTTCGAATTGTCCAAGTCATTTAATCTCAAAATGTTCACTGCTCTTGTAGCCACGGGAGCCAGCCTAAAAGTCTACGGCTCATTCAAAAACATACTTGACACAACGCTACTTAGACCCTTTATGCCCTTTGACATATCCACTGCAACAACGCTTTACGTTCTCATACGTATGCCACTTCACATGAAAGATAAACTTTCACAAAGCCAAATCGAATTGTCAATTGAAGAATGGTTTAGCGAAAAAACAAACCTCAAATCCGTCCACGTAAGCGAACCAATATACGTTGAGGACCCAAGCGACCGAATAGACCTCATCTTGTTTGTTGGAGGCTTTGACTTAACCGCGATAGTCTCGTCCTCAGAAAAGAAAGCTAAAGAAATAAAAGTTTACGCGGAGAAAAACGGTTACATTAAAGAAAAAGAGTGGCAAGAGCTCATAAAGAGCTTAGCCGATTAGCCACTAAGACTTCCCTTCTGGAGCAGTCAGTTTCGAACCGTTAAGATGGTTTTGGTGGTTCATGTCGTTTATTAAAGGCACTGCTGCAACACCGTGTTCGAGCAAGTAGGAGCGGCTGAGATGTCTTTCGAAATTGCTAGATTTGCTGTAGAGTAGCTGCATTTCGTCAAATGCTTCCATGTCTTCAGGCTTTCCTCTGCCTGCAACAACCATCATTCGGGTAGTCCATTCGTCGCGGCTGTCAACCACACGCACTGTAATTGTCCTTGACACTTCGCTCGTAACATATCCTGCCAGAGAAGTGTAGATTTCCTGAGTTAACTCCTCACTCCACAGGTCTTCCGGCGTTTGAACTGTCACCCAGAGGTAATCAGTCTTGTATGTCGGCTTGAAGCCCAAAACGCTAGGTGTCTTGAACATCCGTATCAGGCTCTTCATGTAGTCCTTGAAGTGAGCCATGTCCAGTACCTGCTTGAGAATTGCCTTCTTAGTCAGTGTGTCTTCTTGTTCTGTCAGAATCTTGAAGATGATTTTCATTTGCTCTGCTTGGGTAAGTTCGGTTGAACGCTCAAAATACTTCTTGGGCTGAATGATCTCGGAAATCTTGCTGTGGTACTCCTCAGTTAAGTCAGCGATTTTGTTGAGCATCTTCCGATATTCCGACACCGGGTCAATCTGAGCGGCAAGGACATCGTACAACATAACAACTTGATCCACTCGGTTAAGTTCGTCAAGAGCTATGGCTTGTTCTTCTTCTAGTCTCTTTAAGTCGCGGTCAACACCAGTATGTTGTTCCCTAGCGTATCGTTTATTACCGAAGGCTTTCTTGAGGTCGCGTTCAGCTTTTCTCTTATCGAATTCTTTGCGTTTCATAGCTTCCTGAACAAGGAGTAGTCCGTTTTCAGCGTCAGATTTTTTCATAAGGAAGATGGATTTCACTTCGTTTAGGTACGTCATGTGTTCATCGATCATCTTTCGTTCGTCAGATGGCGTTCTTAGCATTAGCTGCATCATTAGGTACAATGTTGAGAGTTCTGATCGGATGTTTCGCAGTTCTGTGAGTTCACCCTCGGATTCGGGCATGACTTCATAGAATCCAATGACTGCTTCTGTGAGATACCTGCTTTCGTCATAGAACTTTAATGTCGCTAGGGACTTTTCTGTCATGTCCGCAAGGTCCATGAAGTCTTCCAGGAGCCTCTTCTGTCTCAAAGTGAAAATCTGGCTGCTCGGTATCAGGTGCTTTAGCCGCTCAAATATCTCATTCTTTCTTTCTGGGAAATCCAAGTGTGTCTTTTGAAGTGACCTTAGTAGGGCTTCGAGATTGTCGATTTTCCGAGAGCCTTCCTTGCGTAGCGTCAGGTTCACGATTGTCTCTTCGATTGGACCGGTCTTTGTCATCAACTTGATAGTTGAGAGGAACTTCATGATTTCGTTGAGCCAAGCTTCCATTTGGTCTTCGATTGCGCGAACATGTAATATGTAGTCTTCATCTAGTTTCGGATTGCTGTGGATAACGGTGTTGACTTTATTCTCAAACTCTTCGTCAACGTATTCGCCGATCTTTATTAGGTATTTTCTGTAGAGTTCCACGAGGTCGCCGTTAGTCTGGATGAATATGTCGCGAATTGCGTCCATGATTGCGAGTTTCTCTTTTCTGAGCTGGTAGAGTATTTCAAGTCTTTCGAAGTACAACTTGAGGGCGAAAATGTATTCCTCTACGGGGTACATCACTTTCACTGAGCCGAGGGTGTGCACGAAGTTGTTGCCGAGTCCCACCTCTGTGCCGATTCCGCCCATTAAGTCTGCCAAATCGAAGTCCATAAACATGTAGAGCATGTCGACGACCATTTCATCCATTTCTCGTCGGGCCGAAACTATGTTACCGATCTTTGAGTATGCTGGTAATAGCGGCAGGTAAATCAGAGCGTTAAGGGGGTTTCGGTAGCATTCACCAAAAGTCTTTGTAACGTACTCATTGTAGTCCTTGTTTAGGAACAGAGAAAGTTCGTTCATCGCAGTGAAGGATGAGCATCCTTTCGCTGGAGGATCGTCGCCACCGCATGGAGAAATTACGAATGCGATTATCGGCACACTTGAGCCCAGGACCTTGCGCAGGTGTTTTGCGAAGTCGAAGAATATGCCGCTTCCAGTCCCGCCACCTAAACCGAAGAACAAAACTACGGTCGGAGTGACGATGGATGAGAAGGCTTGCTCTTTGAACGTGTTAATTGCGTTTTTCACGATACCGAGTTGGTAGTAGTTCAAAGCGTAGATGGCTTTAGCAAGTGCCCTTCTTCTGCCAGCGCCACCAGCCATCGGAGGAATAGCCATAGTAGAGGTTAACCAAGGGGTAAAATCACTAATTTTGGCGCCTTCGTTGACTAGATACTCGTTGAATTTTAGGTTGACAAAGTCAAACATTGTTTCCGCGGTGGGGAACTTTATTGATTGCGCCACTAACCGCATTCGTTCCTTAGGAATTCCCGCTTTAACCATGGCCTTCATGACTTGCTCGTTGGTTTCTAGCAGTGCTCTGATTTCAGGATCCGCGATGTCGATGGCAAGAAGAGAAACGCGGGAGATGTCGCTCCCCAGCATTTCCATGGTTTTTGGACTAGTCATGAAGACTTCTACAATGTTGGTTCCTGCTGATCCAAGACCTATAACCTGTACCGTGTTTTGATATGGTCTCGTAGTTTTTACACCTCAACGAGGTTTTTCAACCTGTCCTTTATGCTATCCAAGCTGGCAGCTAGGTTCCTGTCGACTTTCGCGGCCCGGAGAGTTAACCCTTCTAGGTCTTTGATTTGGTCTTCAATTATCAGTTTGTCATAGCTCACTTTTCCCCGAGCTCTAACGAACATGAAAACAACAAGAACAACAACCACAACTAGAACAATCACAGCTGGCAAGAAGAGCGTAGCCTCTATAGGAGTGCCTGTTGAAGAAGGTGTGCCTGCGTTTACAGCTGCCACAAGTTGGTCTAAAGTGCCGATTGCACTTTGAACGAGCCCTGAGCTGGCTTGAGCTGTGGCGCCAGTTACTATTGTTTGATATAGGTTTAGGTACGCTTGGTCAACGCCTTGACTGCTCAAAGTCTGGTACTCGGCTTGGGCGGACGCTAGCTTGTTGGAGAAGTCGTTAAGGGCGGCATCAACAATGTTGACATTAACTTTGTCCAATTGGTTGCCTGATGTGTCAGTGAGTGAAATAAGGTCCTTGTTGACTTGTTTGTCTAAAGTTAATCCACTAACACCAGTCTGAGTCTGAGTGATAGTTGCACTTATCGTTCCGAAGCAAGATATAGTGAGTGTTCCGACGGCCTGGTTGAAATTCTCTGATTGTGTATTAGGGTTGAATGTGGATGAGTCTATGCCAGCGTAACTACCTTGGAGTTGCCAGTAGTTCCCCGAAGAAGGATGATCCAAGCTTGTGGAGAGTTTCAGAACATTGTTTGGGTTTGAGGTTGTTACTTGGATTGTAATTGCTATTTGAAGCTGTTCTCCAGAAAGTATAGGTGCGTTGCTGCCGCTTTGGTCTAGGACCTGACCGGTGCTAAGGTCGGTTATCGTGTAGTTGGTTATCCAGTTTCCGGTGGTTTGGGCTCTGACTTGTGTTACAGAAAGAACCGTTACAAGTAATAGTAGACTTACGACTAATATAGCTAATATTCCTCTTTTCATTTTGCGCTCCCTCGCCTGTTTATGTTGAATCATTCAACATATAACTTTTGCGCACATTCTGGATATTCAAAACCGATTTTAGACAATTCTGAAAAAGGATCAATGAGCCAGAACTGCCGGCAACTGTTTCTTGAACTGCGCTCTGGCTTCTTCAGCGTAGGAGCTTTTTTGTTGTTCTCGGAGTAAATGATTTACTGGCTCGACAATTTCGTCAACTTTCATGCTTGTTCCTTTGGACCAATCAGTGAGATAGGTTGTTAACAAGGCAAGTTCGTCTTCGATTCCGGCATCGCCCACCGCATTAGCTAGAATGATGTCATTTAAAATATAGTATGAGGTGACTGCGGTTTGCACCTTTATAATCTCAGGCTCAACTCCTTGGAATCTTTCTTGAAGAGTTTTCAGAAGCCGGTACGCTTCTTTAGAAAACGATTCTACATCGCGGTCTGTGACGGCTGAGAAAAGCAGCGAAAAATCTATGTTGGAAGCTTCAAGAGTTTTTTTGGCAGTGATTTCTCTGGCTTCATCTTCACAACGTTTCACGTAGTTGCTAATTTGGTTCCAATCTATACGTCCTTGCAGGCACATGAGAGCGTCAAATAGAGAATCAACTATTGAAAGGGAAATGTCTAAAGCAGGTCTAGGCTGTTCCTTTGTTATGACATCGACCGTAACCGAGGTAGATGCTTCGTTAGGTTTTTCGCGCTGTACAAGAAACTCGTTTGTTTTCAGGTACACGAATTGCGCGAATGCTCTATCTTTAATTACGAATATGTCCGTCGTGTCTTGTGAAGTAACATTTAACTCGTTTGCGACCAAGCTGACTTTTTGAATGTCAGCCAAACGTATTTGCTTAGCCAAGTCTTTCTTTTTTGTTATCCGCCCCGTAACAAGGTAAAACTTTAAGACGTCGTCGGCAAATCTCAATTTGCCTTTTCCAACGTTCCTCAAATAAGCTATCGCGGAGTTGTGGGAAGTCGATTTCTTTTGGAACGGGTTTCCGAAATTACGTTTGGGTTTGGGCTGCGTCATCTTTTCTCACCGTCAGGTTCCTTCTTTCCGAGTCTTTCCCAGTTAGCCATTGCTTTGTCGCTTTCAAAAGCAGCAAATGCGATGCCCACTTCAACCAGGACAACAACGACTGTTACAACGGCTGCTAACGTCAATCCCATTGAGTCGTACAGAATGAAGAAAACAACTATACATGAAATAAGCATGAACAAGCCGTAAACGAATTCGACGTCTTCTCTCCAATTAACCATCCAACATCCCCCAAATGGTCCCCAATTGCTGTGGCATGCTAAGCACTATAGCACAAAGAGCATAAAAAGTTAACACCCAAAAGAAGAGGAGAAAAGAATTCCCGGTTCAAATTTGTCTTAGTAAAAACCGTGACTTTAGCGAATCTCATCCTCCCTCGCCATCTAAACCCTATGACATTTAGATCTTATCAAAAAAATCTTAAATGCCAAAGCAAAAACAAGGAAAAACTGTACAGTCACTGTTTGTGGTCGACTAAGTGAGCAGTTCCATCTGGGCAATACACTTTTTCGCCTTTGGAAACACTATGGTAACGCTTCACGCAGGGTTGAAGCAGTTCGCATCCATCACAATCTCGGCTGAGCATTCTTGTTTTACCTCACGGAGACGTTCCCTTTATCTCGTGGAACTTTATAACCGTTTGTAACATGGAGGTATAGTGGTAGCTTCTAAGCTGGGTTGCTGATTCCTGACGAGGTTTTGTTGGGCGCGGAACCAATCAGGATAAAAGCCTCAAAATGCTGGTATGGAGATTTATGACGGAAAAATTTGCGCTTCAAAATATCCCTGCGGCTTCGCTTCAACGGTCAATGCGTGACTTGTTTCTGGATCTGGTGGATCTTACAATAGACGAGAACGGAAAAAGCTGCCTCAAATCGGTTCCGACAAATTTTGGTTACGTTTTTTTCTGGTACGGAAACCTCGACAAGAAAGCTTTGGTCAAGTATTTCAGTGAATACGTGCCTAAAGAGAAAGTGAAGGAAATAAAGAAGAACAAAAAACAGGATGCCAAGACGGTGCAGGACCAAATCAGCGATTTTCTCTTTAACATAGTCAGGGATCATCTTGACGTTATCGGGGAAGGACATGTGGAAGTACACTTGGGTATGGTTGCGCCAAAACTCAAGCAGGCAACCGTTATGGACGGTTCGAAAGCGCTCAAAGAGTATGCCCAGCGGCTGGAGAAACTGGAATCTTTCACTCGCAAATGCCTCACGAAGAAGAACAGCAAAACCATAGAAGCCATCGAATCCCGCTTTGAAGCCATAGACTTCATAACTGCCAAAGAGGTCGCGAAGTTTGGGGATGAATACTTCTGGGATGACGAATGCGGCTACGTGGAGCTCGCCCACAAGAGGTTAGCCTGCGAAATCCACATGCGAGTGCATTTTGACGGCGACGAAAAACTTGGCGCGGTCGTTGACCGCATCGAAAACGTGATTGCTCCAATTGAGGGCGAGTTGGATCCTATGTATCGCTTCGGAAAGTCTCGATGGCCATTCTAAAGTGTGCCATTGCAATTTGACGCCTAATTTTCTCACGTTTCCGCTTAATTCGCGGGCAATAGCTGCGTTTTTCTCTTACGTCAGTAATTTGAGAAAACAAGCATATTTGGGCATTTTACAGATGCGGAAAACGTTTAAATTCCGTCTGAAACAGCATATGTAAGAGAATCAAGGGGCCCGTAGCTCAGTCCGGCTAGAGCGCCAGACTCATAATCTGTTGATCGCTGGTTCAAATCCGGCCGGGCCCACCATCCTTTTCTGAATCCTCTTTTTATGAATAGAATCGTGCTCGCTAACGTTGTCAGCATGAGAAGCGCAACCGCTAAACCCGTGAAGGAAAACTCCGGGATTGAAGGCAGAGGAGTTGAGGTTGTTGGTGTTGGTTCGGGGGTAGCTGTTGGTGAAGCTGTTTGGGTTGACTGCGGCGTAGGTTCTGGCGAAGGACCCGAGTCTAAAATGTTAGTTATGTTTGGCGAAGTGGACTGCAGAGGTATCTGGGGCGTGTCAGACAAATACTGTTGAGGCGTGTTTATGTCATAGATGTTTGTTGTCACACCTTTGTATTCGTCTGGAAGTTCTCCTATTTTTGAGCCGCCGCCAACTGGGTCACAGTAGTAGTACTTCCCGTTTTCATGAGTAAAATAGTAACCGTCAAGGTCGTCCCCAAGCACGCCCACCGCCAAATGCCCAGGCGGATTAATGTAAACTGTACCATATCCCATGATTAACACTACACAAGCAAAGAGTACCGATTTACAATCACAATCGCCTCCATTGTCTACCAACGTTTCAACTGGAAACCTAGGGTATTCCTCGTACCCCGTCGTCGCCAAGTCCGAAGTGTAGGGTAGGCTTTGCACGAAAGCTAAAATGAAACTCACCGTTTCGAATTCGTCGTATCCATCTCTTCCGGCTGACTCGTTTAGCTCTTGAGCTACCCACCTTATGTAGTAGTCGTTTGTGGTTGTAACGAAACCGTAGCCTGCCAAGCACGCGTTTGTTCGGGTTGCGTCGGGCACTTTTTTGTAGGAGTCATACAGGGCCTTTGGGATGCTTAAGCTCCAGTTGTAATCGTGATCGCTGTAACTCCATTTGAATGTCTGATGGTAATACTCGTCGGTTTGGGCTGAAACGGTTAAAGTGCCTATAATAGGCGCAGACACCGATAGCACGATAAGTAAAACGCAGAAACTTGTTCTCTTCAATTTAGGTAACAGCGAACTAGCGCCTCTGAGTCCTAAAATGAGCTAATTAGTTATAACATTTATTGTATCCACAGATCAGCAGTGGCGTTAAGGATTGTGTTAAAGTGACGCAAGTCGTCAACATAGCCTTGCAGGCTAAAGAATCGAGCCGATTCGCTACAGTACGAGACTATTTTAGCCTCTTTTTCAGGGTTAAAAGTAGCGCGGATGCAACCACGATCACAGTTAGAGTCAGAGCAACTGTCTCTGTTGGAAAACTTGGGATCGAAGGAGACGCTGAAGATGAGACAACTGGCGAAGATAACGGAGGAGCATCGGCCAAAGCAGGTGTTTGAGGAACATCTGTTGGTAAAGGTGTCCACGGTGGAACCGAGGGTGATGGTGTTGGAGAGGAAGCAACAGGGAAAGGTGTTGACAGGTGCCTTAGCGTTTTTGGCGAGGGGGTCACTGGAACTGGATCAGACGGAAGTGGACTTTGCACCTGAACCGGCGCGAAACCAGAGGGGGAATACTCTTCGTTTGTTGTCAGCCAACTCGAGTTGCTTACGTCCATACCGCTTATTCCATAAAGCTTGTTGTTCACGTTTGCCAGTGACAGACCATAGCGTGCGGTGGGCATGGATGGACCATTTGACCATGTGTTTGTTTGGGGGTCGTAAATCTGAGTCCAATTAACAGCGGAGTAGGCAGTCCCATTTTTAACTGATCCACCAACAACATAAATGCGTTCTGCGCCTGATTCATTTTCCACGCACACAGATGCAGACATGTACGCTCTTGCCGTCGGCATGGGTGCTCCTTGATTCCACTGGTTGGTTGCTGGGTCAAAAATCTGGACAAGATTTGTGTACCCCGTGGATCGCCAATTATACGGTCCGCCAGGATTAATCAATCCTCCAATTATGTAGATTTTGTTGCCCAAAACAGCCGAAGCGTAGTGCGCAACTCCAGTGGGGATCGGCGCCATCTGGGACCATGAATCAGCAAACGGATCGTAAACCCAATTTGAATAAGGATATGCTATGAAAAAACTGTTGCCGACAGACTGATATCCTCCGCTGATTAGGTAGATTCTTTCATCTATACAGATGGCTTGCGTACCATCTCTAAGTGCGGGCACCTCAGCTTTGCTTTGCCAAGAATCATTTGATGGATCATAAACCCATGTGACTCCAAAAGTGTTGAGGGCATAATAGGGGCTGAATACATAGATTTTACCTTCAAGACCAACTGAAGCTGCACAATAATAGTCTTTAGGTATAGTTACGGATGCTTCAACTGCCCACGAGTCAGAGCTTGGGTCGTAAATTTCCATTTGTGCAGTTGTGATTCCAGTTCGAGCGGCAAGATAGATTTTCCCATCAATGACTGCAGCTTGAGCAGAGTAGCATCCATTAGGATACGGTATTGATGCTTTTGAGGTCCAGTAACCTTGAGAGGGTGCAAACCCAAAAATGACATTGGTGAAGCATAAAGATAGAATGCAGACTAAAACAAGAGTTAGCACGAGTTTCCTCTCCATATTATTGCCCACTGCCCAAAGAATGGCTCAATCTCCCAAATGAATGGTAAGCTAGTTCAGAGTTAAATATTATATGAGTCTCACCGTTAACTGAAGTTTACACCCGGCGTACGGGGAAACGCGCGCAGTTTTGGTCTCCCGCTATCACTCTTTTAATTTCTGAACCAGCATAGCAACTTTTTCGCCGAGTTCTTCGCATGCTTGGAGGTCTTCTTTTGTGGGTATTCCTTGGGCTGCGGGTCCGTAGTGTTTGTCTTCAGCGTTGCCTTGCACTTTCATGCCATGGATGAGCATAGTTTGGAGGATGCTAAGGAGGGTGGTTTCTGCTCCGGTTGCCGTTCCGCCCGAGTTGGTGAAGGCGCCCCCGACTTTTCCCGTGAGCCTCGTGTGAACCCCGATGGAGTCGTCGATTATGTGTTTGAGTTTGGCGGACATTTGCCCAAAGTATGTGGGCGAACCCATGATTATGCCATCTGCGTCCTCGAAGTCTTGGTTTTGCACATTTTCAGTCCGCTTCAAGGTGACTTTAGCACCGCCATTTCCTGCTCCTTTAGCTACGGCTTTCGCCATCTTCTCGGTATTTCCGGTTTTACTATCGTAAAGTACCAAGATGTTCGTCTTAATTCCCCCTTGATGAGAGACTGTAGGGTCCAACTGTAAGTCTTTCCGCGCCGTCCCGCCCAATGAGCAAAGTGTCTTCGACGCGTACGCCGCCAAAGCCCGGAACGTAGATACCGGGTTCATCTGTCACTACGCAACCGGTAACCAGCTTCTCCCTATTGGTCGAGTTCATCGAGGGCGACTCATGCACCTCCAACCCGACGCCGTGACCGAGACGATGAACAAAATATTCCCCAAAACCCGCATCCGTGATTATCTTCCTTGCCACAGCATCCAAATCCGCCGCCACCACGCCTGCCTTTGCTGCTTGGAAAGCTTTCTGCTGCGCCGCTTTGACGGTGTCGTAGATTTTCTGCTGTTTCGCTGAGGGCTTGCCTGCAACGAAGGTGCGGGTCATGTCTGAGCAGTAATACTCGTATGTTGCGCCGATGTCCACAACGACGAGGTCGCCTTCCTGGATTTCCCGCCCTGAACAGCCGCCATGCGGGAAAGCCGAACACGTGCCAGACGCCACAATTGTTTCAAACGCTGTTGGACCTGCACCGCGGCTACGCATAGCGTACTCTATTTCCGCCGCCACCTCAAACTCCTTCGCACCAGGCTTAGCTGCATTAAAAGCTGCTTTCATACCCTCGCTGGTCAACTCGCCAGCTTTGCGCATGTATTCGATTTCCTGCTCATCTTTCACCAATCGGAGCGATTCAATATGGCTATTGTTGACTTCGACTTTGCAACCATCGAGCTCGTCAATTAGGTTGACCCATGCTTGCACCCCTAAAGCATCAACTGCGAGCTTTTTGACGTTGCATTCAACTGCCTTTTTGGCGATTTTTGCAAGAAAATTCTCGTCCCCCTTGACCAACGCCACGTTGAAACCTTTGCTCATTGCTTTTGCCTGCTCGTAGTTGACGCCGTAAACGTAAACCGTGCACTCGTCGTCTGGAGGAACAAAAAGGGCAGAGGTTCCGGGAAACCCAAGGAAATAAAGCTGGTTTATACCGTTAAGAATCAAGTATCCGTCGAACCCGTTTTCGGTGAAGGCAGTTTTTCTTAATAATTCAACTCGTGTCAAGGCGTTTCACCTAAGAAAGAAAAATGAACTCAGCGATCGTTTAAGGTTTGTTCTTTTTCCGCTACACTGCTTACCTGCAGTTTTACTCTGGGGTTAAGTCTATAGCGTAGGAGAGGATTTCTTTCATAAGCAGCCGATTTCTGATTTGGTCAAACTCTTCTGGAGTATATGCCAAGATTTCCAGTTCTTCGATATAATGCCAGTGACCAAGCAGTTTTTCCAGTCTTTTTAGCGGATGTACCTTCCTAAAACTGCTCGACACTATTATCAGGTCTACGTCGCTTTCTGAGTGACGTTTCCCTTTTGCAGTTGAACCGAAAAGATATGCTTTTTCAACATCAAATTCAGAGTTTGCAACATTCAGAAATTCTTTGACACGGACCAGAAGGTGCCGTGTATTATTCTGAATTAGAACCTTTGTGACCACTTCTTTGCACCTCAATTCTTGCTATGATATTTTCCAAGATGGGGAGTGCTTTGTTCATGTATTCGCCGACGACGGCTTTTGTGTAGATTTCGCTCGGGAGCCCAGGCGCGGCATCAATGTACCTTGTCTCATGGGATGCCGACGTTAACACTCTTAGGAAACTCACTTGTACGTCGGTTAGTTTTACCAAATCCTGGATTTCCGCGTATAATCTTACCAGGTTATGAACTTTTAGGGGAGCTTCATGTTTGAAGGCAATTATTGCGGTTTTCAAAGCTTTTTCAACTGACATTTGAATGTAAAAAGCTGCCGAAACATACAAGCCAATTTCGAAGTTTTTCTTAGCAATGGTCATCGTGTCATCCAAATCTCTGAGCCACAAGTCAACGCTTTCACCAGCAGAATCAGTTTTTAACTGAGAAACCGATTTTCTTGCTATATCCCTTTCTGCCTTTGGTGCTTTCTGCACAGTATTGTTCGTTTCGCCTGACTTTTTTCCTTGCGGCATTAAGATCCAAGGGATTATCTAGCTCTTGCCCAATTTAACTTTTTAAATGACAGAATGAAACCAAATCAGGATAGATTACCGGCAGAAACTAAAGGATAGGGAAAAAGAATTCCCTTGTGGTTTATGGCTGTCCTTTTTCTTGGAACAGCTTCTTGATGGCGCTGATTCTGGCTTTCTGCGCCAACACGTCGCTTGTGACCAGTGTCAATGCTTCTTCGGGGCACCACTTCACACATTGAGGTCCGTCGGCGTTGTCTTTGCATAGGTCGCAAGTGTAGACGGTTTTGGTTTCGGGGTGCAACATCATGGCGCCGTAGTCGCATGCCTCGATACACCATCCGCAGCCGTTGCATTTGTCTTTGTCAATGGTTATTATGCCAGTTTCTTCGGATTGGGTGAGGGCGTCTCGTGGGCAAGCAGCTATGCATGCGGGGTCCTCGCAGAGCCTGCAAGTGACAGCCATGTTGACAACCTGGTTTTCGCGGACAACACGGATGCGTGACTTGATTGGGTTGAAGGCTTTCTCTTTATTGAATGAGCAAGCGAACTCGCAGGTTTGGCAGCCAACGCATTTTTCGGGGTCGCAGGAAACGAATTTTCTTTCATGAATCTTAGGCACTGTTTTATGCCTCCTTGGATTCAACTATGCTTTTGAGGTCTTCCATGCCGAGTTCCTTGAGTTTCTTGGCTGTTGGAATACCCTCAGGTGACCATCCACGGGATAGATAGTAGTCATCCAGCATTAAGTCAAGTTCGTCTTGGGTTACGATGGCACCTTTAACTGGCCCATTATCAGGGATGGGTTCATGCATAACCTTCCAAGGCAACGTATCGTCTTTGCGGGTTAAACCTTCGCGAACGTTGATGAGTCGAGCTATCGTGTTTATCCTTTCCGCCGCTGCGGCAAGCTCTTCCACGGTCATTTCAACTCCTGTGACCGAGCTGTAGAGTTTTGCCATGTCTTGCAGATCCTTGTAGAAGGTGCCTCTGGCGTTTTTGCAGACAATGAACGAATCAAGCAGCGCGTAGGTGTCTTCGAGATCTTTAACGATTTTGCCTCTGCCCTTTTCGGCTTTAAGGCGGTCAACTTTGCCCTTAAGGTCCACCGCGTAGGCGGCGCTTCGGTTGTGGTCAGCGCCTCGGAAGGAAACCGCGTAGCTTAAAGCCGCGGTCTTGAGACATCGCAGATCATAGCCGGTAACTTCTAAGCCTTTGATGTGTTGAGCCAGGTTCGCGGAGTCTTTGTCGATTTTTGCTGCGGCTGCTTTGACACCGTCAGCCAGAATGTTACCGATACCTTCGCGTTTACCAATTTTTTCAATCAGTTGCAAGAGGGCATCTGCGTTGCCAAAGTGAGCGTCAATTCCGCCAAGGTCATCATGGGTGAGTATGCCTTTTTCATGGCAGTCCATAACAAATCCGACGGTTACGCCTGTGCTTTGGGCGTCCAAACCGTAGTAGTTGCACAATTCCGCCGCCTTTATGATAGCGTCAAGTTTGCTTACCCCGGTGTAGGGACCGAGAGCCCAGAGTGATTCATACTCGATTCTTGCCATGGTGCCTTTGTAGGGTCCTTCGCGAATCACGGCTTCGTGTTCGCACCGCATTGGGCAGGAGCTGCAAGCTATTATTTTTGAAACGTACTTTTCGTTAAGTACTTCACCACTTACTTTCTCGGCGTCGTCAAAGTGGGCGGTGCTATAGTTACGGGTTGGCATGCAAAACATAGTGTTATTAATCAGAATGTTCTCCACAGTGCCAAGAGTT